>ENA-UOJV01001043-UOJV01001043.1-human-gut-metagenome-genome-assembly--contig:-C82-NODE-1043-length-34138-cov-32.574216_pt1 | contig 34138 bp, 27 predicted proteins | sample MGYA00242356_ERZ723903 | MGnify/ENA metagenome assembly ERZ723903
GCCGCTGGAACGGCCGCGCCAGAAGTTGCCGCCGCCCACAACAATGCCGATCTGCGCACCCAGATCGTGCGCCGCCTTGATGCCGGCACAGATAGAAGCGATGGTTTCCTCATCAAAGCCCGTGCCCTTGGGGCCGGAAAGTGCCTCGCCGCTGACCTTCAGAAGAATACGTTTATACTGAATTGCCATAAAAACACCACCTGTAGTTATTTTGGCGGTCTACCCTGCCGTACAGGCATAGTAAACCATTCTTTTTGTATTACATTTTACAATAATTTACGCACAAAGTAAAGCGGTGCAGCAAAAAAAGCACCGCTTCCCTGCCGGGACAACGGTGCCATGTCATTTTACAGCAATTCCTGCGCCCGCAGCACAGCCAGCTCGCGGCGCAGCGCCAGCCGCCGGGTCTGCCGCTCGGCCATGCGCTCCATGGGGGATTCCAGCATCAGGTCATCGAGCAGCGGCGCGGGCGGCAGGGTGAAGCGCAGCTCCGTGCCCGGCCCCGGCCCCACGGCCAGCGACCAGCCCATGGCCTTTGTGTAGGCCGCGATAAGCGGCAGCCCCAGCCCGCCCGCATAGAGCAGCCGGGCGCTCCAGCAGCCATCGGTCAGCAGCGCCTTTGCATCGGGCGGCAGGCCGGGGCCGTTGTCCCGGTAGCAGAACAGCCCGGGCTCACAGTGCAGTGTGATGCAGGCCCCCGCGTCTGCGGAGAGCGTGTTGGAGATCAGGTTCGTCATCAGGCCGTTCAGAAGGGCCGCATCCCCCACCGTGGGCAGCACGCTCTGCCCGGCGGTCTGCAGCTCGATCGTAAACGGCAGGTCATACCGGGCGGCCTCCTCCCGCAGGATGTCGCAGATCTCGCCCAGCTGGCTCAGCAGGTCGATGGGGCGCGGCACGCAGGTGCTGTGCAGCACGGCGGCTGTCGCCGCATCGGAGGCCTGATCCCCCAGACGGCGCGCGCCGAGCAGCTGCGTCTGCATATCCCGCACAAGCTGCGCCATGCCGGCGCGGTCCGCCGGGCTCAGGGGGTGTTCAAGCTGGTCAAGCAGGACCTCAAAAGCGTTTTCCATGCCGTCAAACACACGGCGGAACCGGCCGCGCAGCCCGCCGCGCAGGGCCAGCAGGTCTGCCTTGCTCTGCTTTTTCTCCATGGAAAACGCCTCCCTTTATCGTTCTGTCATGCTGCGCAGCTGCTGAAGCATTCCTTTAAAAAGCTGTCCGTTGGAAAGCACACCGTCCTCCGGGCGGCCGCACCGCAGGCAGAGCGCCCGGTACGCATCGGTGCCGCGCCTTGCCATGCCGGCGGATAGCCGGTTCAGTGCTGAGGTCACCGTTCCGACCTCGATGTCCTCCTCCGTTGCGACATACTGCTGCAAAACGCCGATCGGCTGCGGCTTGTCCGCATACAGGGCGTAGAGCAGCATCCGCTCGGCGTAGCGGTAGCCGTTCAGGGTCGTGGGTGCGCCGAGGCTTTCCAGCACATCCTCACAGCAGCGGCGCAGCCTGTAGAGCCGGTTTTCTTCCTCATCGGTGCCCATGCGGTAGATCTCATCAAAGAGGTTTTTCATGCCGTAGGGGCGCAGCATGATCTCATACCGAGAGAACAGCCCCAGCGCACGGCGGGCGGCCGTCTCCTCCGGCACAGGCACAAGCACCAGCACAGCCGGCTGCGGCTTCAGATCCATTTTGCCGATCTCCTGCAGCACCTGCGTCACGGCAGGCTTTGTGAGCAACGCATCCAGCACCAGCACCTGCGGGCGAAGGCCGCCGTGCAGCAGCTCCAGTACCTCCTGCCCGGTGGATGCGATTGCCGCCGCGCGGACCTCCTCGCTGTGGGTCCGGGCAAACAGCTGCATCGTATCCCGGTCAAGGCGGGAGCCGAACGCAAAAAGTGCCACAACGGCCGGTGTTTCCGGGAGTTTGGCCTGCCCGGCAGCCTTGTCCATCAATGCCACTGCCATCTCAGCCCACCGCCCATCCGCAGATATCCCGGAGGATCGCTGGCATCTGGTCAGGCTCCACCGCGTTTTCATACAGAAAGCGTGTCAGCATCCCGGCGCGCTCCTCCCCTGTGTCGCACAGCATCCGCTCCACCGGCGGTTCTTCATCGCGCTGCACGCAGATGACAAAGGCGTCCGCCTCGCGCAGCAGTGAATAGGTCACGGTCCCAGCCGCCTGCAGGTCTGCCAGCGCAGAAAATTCCCGCCGATAGCTTGCGATCCGTTGCGTATCCATACAAAAATCTCCCTCCACATAATGTTGCTCCCGTTTGCTTAAAAATACTATAGTGCAACACCTGTGCAGGTTCAATCCAAACCGCGTATACGATTTTATACGGCCAGAGCAAGATTTGTATTATTATAGCACTATTTATAGTGTAGCGCAATAAGCGTGCGGAAAACAGCCGTCCGCAATAAAAATCGTATGTTACACGACCTGTCCCCCTTTGGCCCCACAAAATTCTTGTTTTGCTCTTGACTTTTTGCGCAAAATGGATTACACTGGTTTAGTCGCAAAGACATGGGCCTGTAGCTCAGTTGGGAGAGCGTTCGGTTCGCATCCGAGAGGTCAAGGGTTCGAATCCCTCCAGGTCCACCAGAAATCCCGCCGTAATCCGGCGGGATTTTTTTGTTTATACGGCGCTTTGTATTGACACCAGCAGTTTAGATAGTTATAATTAGAACTGTTCTTTTTATTACCTGCAAAGGAGGGTTTCCTGTGCTGCCTGTATTATCCTATATACAGCACTACAAAAAATACTATACCGCGCAGTTTGAGGCCGCCTCTGCGGCATACGGGCTCAACCAGTTGGAGATCGACATCCTGCTGTTTCTGCACAACAACCCTGAATGTCACACCGCCGGGGACATCTGCCGCTACCGCGGGCTGGCAAAATCCAATGTATCGGCAGCGGTAGAGCGGCTGCGCGCGCGCGGCGTGCTGACGGTCTCCCCTGCGCCGGACAACCGCCGCCAGCGGCTGCTGGGCTTTACTGCGGACGGTCAGCGCATCGCCGCCGCGCTGGCGGAGATCCAGCACCGCACGGTCGAGCCACTGTTTGAGGGCTTCACCGCAGAAGAGCAGCAGAGGCTGCAGGAATATCTGTCCCGCATGGACGCAAACATCCAGCGTCAGCTGAAGAAGGAGTAACACAATGGCGTATCTTATCAAGTTTATTGTCTGCTTTATTGCGGGCATCGGCGCGGGGCTGGGCACCGGCTTTGCCGGCATGAGCGCCGCGGCGGTCATCAGCCCCATGCTCATCACCTTTTTGGGCATGGACCCCTACATGGCTGTTGGTATTGCATTGGCTAGCGATGTGCTGGCCAGCGCAATCTCTGCCTATACCTACGGCAAAAACGGGAATCTGGACATCAAAAACGGCGCCGTCATGATGGCCTCGGTGCTTTGCTTCACGCTGGTGGGCAGCTATGTGGCCAGCCTTGTGCCCGGCACCACGATGGGCGGCTTTTCCACTTTTATGACCCTTCTGCTGGGCGTCAAGTTCATTGTGCGGCCGGTCATGACCACCAAAAGCGCAATGAACGCCGTGAGTGCAGAGAAGCGGTTTGTGCAGTCCCTGCTCTGCGGTGCGGGTGTCGGGTTCATCTGCGGTTTTATCGGCGCAGGCGGCGGCATGATGATGCTGCTGCTCCTGACCTCGGTGCTGGGGTATGAGCTGAAAACCGCCGTGGGCACCAGCGTCTTTATTATGGCCTTTACGGCGTTCACCGGCTCGGCCAGCCATTTCGCCATCGGCGGTATGCCGGATGTATTCTGCCTTATCTGCTGTGTCGTCAGCACCCTGCTTTGGGCGCGCATCGCCGCCAAGTTTGCCAACAAGGCTGCGCCCGCCACCCTGAACCGTGCCACCGGCGTTGTACTGGTCGTGCTGGGGGCGGCGATTTTGGCAGTGAATTATTTGTAATTTCTAAGCCTTCCCCTGAGGAGCTGCGCCCGCAGGCGCGTGTCGGAGCGCAACCGCCGTAGGCGGCTCTTAGCGCGTAGACTGAACGATGGCCCCGCAGGGCCGGATGAGGGACGGAGTTGCCGTGGCAGCCCTTTGACGGGTAATAACGGCAGCGCAGCCCCTCATCAGTCAGCGGTCGGGGCCGCTGACAGCTTCCCCCGAGGGGGAAGCCACGCAACCAACAAACAACAAAGCCGAGCAGTTTTTACGCTGCTCGGCTATTCTTATGCCTTCTTAGCCTCCCCTTCCGGGAAGACGACGAACAAGCCACCCTCGTGCACCCACTTGGCTGCGGCAGGATGCTTTTCCGCAAAGGTATTCCAAAGCTGCATGACAGCCCTTCCTGTCAGCTGTTGCGCAGGCGGCTTTCCAGCTGCGCGTTCAGCAGCTGGTTCTTGACCGCCTCATAAATGACCCGCACAAGGCCGATGATCCAAAAGCCCTTCAGCTCCATGACGATGCCGTCCACCATGCCCATGCTGATGGCACCGCTTGTCATTTTGGCCAGCGCGCGCAGCGGCATGTTGTACTGGAACAGCACATTCAGATCGGGCTTGCCTTTTTTGAAGCTGGCGTTCAGCAGTGCTGTCAGCACGGCCCAGATCAGCCAGCCCAGCGGGCTGCGGCTGTGGTTCAGCTCGCCCAGCGTCATGTTGCGGTCGATTTTGACCTTATCCTGCGGGATGGGATGTCCGAGCAGGGCCTCCCACTCGGCATCGGGCACATTCTGCACACTGCCGCTCTTGTAGTGCGGCAGCGCCTTGCCGGCATAGGGGTCGGGGGCATTGGTGCCGCGGATGTCAACATCGGCCGTCAGGCGGATGTCCGCGCTGGAGGCACCGACACGAACCTCATACCGGCCGCCCTCGACCTCCCAGCAGTCAGTTCTGGTGTTCCAGTAGCGGAACGCCTTGTCATCGAGCGGGAGCGTAACCGTGCGGCTCTCCCCTGCCGCAAGCGGCACCCTTGCAAAGGCCTTCAGCTCCTGCGCAGGGCGGAAGATCTCCGCACCGGGCTTTGCGATATAGACCTGTACGATCTCCGCGCCGTCACGCGCACCGGTGTTGGTCACGGTCAGGGTCACACTGTCGGCGGTGACCTTCAGGTCGGAATAGGCATAGCTTGTGTAGCTCAGGCCGTAGCCGAACGGGAACGCCACCGGCACCCCGGCGGTCTGGTAATAGCGGTAGCCGACATACAGTCCCTCGCGGTACTGCACGGTGCGGCCTACCCCGGCAAAGTTATCCCTGGCGGGGGTTTCCTCATAGGCATTGGCCCATGTCTCGGCCAGCTTGCCGCCGGGGTTGACCTTGCCGGTCAGCACATCCACCATAGCCCCGGCACCGGCCTGCCCGCCCAGCGCCCCGTAGACGAGCGCCCTGCAGTGGGCCAGCCACGGCGTTTCCAGCGATGCACCGGCGTTCAGGACCACCACCGTGTTGGGGTTGGCCTGCTCGACCGCCTGCAAAAGCTCGATCTGGTTGTCGGCAAGCTTCATGTCCACGCGGTCAAGCCCCTCGCTCTCCTTGATCTCATCCAGACCCAGACAGAGCAGCACCGTGTCGGCCTTTTGGGCCAGTGCCACGGCCTGCGCCTTTTTGTCGGCATCGGGGCAGCCCTGACGGTCAAAGCCTGCGGCGAAGCCCGCGCACTGCAGCCCGCTCTGCGCAAGGCAATCAAGCAGCGTATCGACCTTGATAGAGTTTACGGCGCTTGAGCCGGCACCCTGATAGCGCGGCGTTTCGGCAAAGTCACCGATAACGGCAACTTTTGCACCGGCGGCCAGCGGCAGGATGCCGCCGTCATTTTTCAGCAGCACGGCGCTCTCGGCGGCGGCGCGGCGGGCCAGCGCATGGTGCGCATCGGCGTCAAAGCTGCGGCTGTGCTTTTGCACGGCAGCGCTTGTATCCAGCACCAGCGTCAGCAGCTCGTCCAGCCGGGCATCCACATCCGCCTCGGTGATCTTGCCGCTTTGTACGGCGGCCAGCAGCTCCCGCACGGCGTCACCGCCGGGGGCGGGCATTTCCAGCGTGGAGCCGTTCTTTACGCCGAGCGCATGGTCGTTGGAGCCGCCCCAGTCGGTCACAACGGCACCGGAAAAACCCCAGTCCCTGCGCAGAATATCCTGCAGAAGATGGGCGTTCTCGTTGGCATAGGTGCCGTTGACGAGGTTGTAGCTCGACATGATGGTCTTGGGCGCAGCCTCCTTGACCACGATCTCAAAGCCGGTCAGGTACAGCTCGCGCAGCGTGCGCTCGTCCAGAACGGAGTCGGACGCCATGCGCCGCAGCTCCTGACTGTTGACGGCAAAATGCTTGGGGCAGGCCGCAATGCCCTCGCTTTGGATGCCCCGCACATAGGCGGCGGCCATCTTGCCCGAAAGATACGGGTCCTCGGAAAAATACTCAAAGTTGCGTCCGCACAGGGGGCTGCGCTTGGTGTTAAGCCCGGGGCCGAGCAGCACGGCAACCTCCTGCGCAGCAGCCTCCTCACCCATGGCGCGGCCGATCTCCTCGCCCAGTGCGGGATCCCAGCTGCAGGCCACGGTGGCCGCAGTCGGGAAGCAGGTTGCCGGTACGCTGGGGTTCAGGCCCAGATGGTCAGCCGCCCCGGCCTGCTTGCGCACGCCGTTCGGCCCGTCCGACAGGGTGATGGACGGCACACCCGCCTTGGGGCAGCCGCGCGTGGTGAAGGTACCCGCGCCCGAAAGCAGCGCGCATTTTTGTTCCAGATTCAGTTTTGCGATGATTTCAGCGTTTTTCAAGGGGACGCACTCCTTTTTTAATAAGGCAATACCACGCAATTTCAAGTCACGGTCATGCGCTTGCATTGTGCAGTATTGCGGGGGGTATTCTTATGCGTTCTTGTTTTCGGTTCTGGCAGCCTTCGCGGCCTTGTACAGCTTGACATCACGGACAATGCCGCGGATCGCCAGTGCAAACAGTGCCACGGCAACAAGGTCGATCAGAGCAACAAGGTAGCGCCAGCCGAGCACAGCGGGCTTAAAGTCGTGGCGCAGCGCGGCGGTATCGCCGATACTCTCGGCATAGTCGCGGTTGGTCACACGGACATGCAGGTACATGTAAAGGGTCTCCTTGGCGGCACGGCGCAGCGCCTGCATATAGTTGTTGGAGCCGGTCTCGCAGGTAAGCTGGCCGCCCATCATGCCGGACATCCAAAGGCTGCCGCCTGCACGCAGGGCCTGATCGCCGTTCATGAAGCTGTGGTGGTCGGCGTAGTCGGTGATAACAGCGCCGTCAAAGCCCCATTCATCGCGCAGGATACCGGTCAGCAGCGCCTCGCTGCCGCCTGCCCAGACCGCGCCGATGCGGTTGTAGCTGCTCATCAGACCGACAGCATCGTACTCCTCTACCAGCATCCGGAAGGGACGCAGGTAGGTTTCGCGCAGGGTCTGCTCGGTCATCCATGTGTAGACGGAATCACGGTAGATGCCGCTCTCGCCATCGTTGCAGATGAAATGCTTGACATAGGTGTAAACACCGGCATCGTTGGCACCCTGCACAGTGTTGCCGCAGATGACGCCGGACAGCAGGCTGTCCTCGGAATAATACTCATAGTTACGGCCGTTGAAGGGGCTGCGGTGCATGTTGGTGGCAGGGGCATACCAGCCGGTGTAGCCGTTCTGCAGTGCCTGCGTGCCGATGGTACGGCCCTCCTGCAAAGCAAGGTCGGCGTTCCAGGTCTGGGCCAGCGTGCTGGAGCTGGGAAAGCCGGTCCCGGCACCCATGCCGGTAAATCCGCCGATCTGTGCGGGGCCGTCGGCATCCTTGCTGCGCACCTTGCCGATGCTCTTGAGCTCAACCAGACCGCCGTAAGCGTTGACAAACAGGTTTTCCATCTCGTCCACAGTCAGCTGATCCAGCAGGGCATCCCACTGCGGGTCGTTGAAGTCAGCGCCCAGCTGGTAGCCCAGCTCGGTAGTCTTGCCGTTATCCTCGATCTTCAGACCGTTCTTGACACCGGTGGTGATGGCCTCATCGGCCTCGTTGATGTAGCCGTTCGCCATGTCGGCGGTGTAGAGGTTCAGCGCCTTGACATTGTCGGTCATAGCGCGGCTGGGGGTGCAGGCCTTCGGGAAGGTACCCGCAAAGTCGGCGCGGGTCAGGTAGGTGATGTTCTGGGCGGAATCGCTGCCGTCAAGGCTTACGCCGTCAATGGCATCGCTGCCGGTGAACTTGTTGCCGACCTCGCTGCCGGAGACACTGTCGGTCGGATACTGCACATTGGCGGGCAGCGTGCAGGTCAGCGCTGCCTTCTCGGCATCGTCCACGGTGTGGGCATCGTGGCGCACGGTAAAGATATAGTCACCGGCGTCCATCTCATAGCCGGCAAAGCCGTTGTGGTTGGCATCGTAGGCATCGTAACTTGCCATCTTTTCCACGGGGACGGTCAGGGTGACCTCCTCGCTCTCGCCGGGCTGCAGCTCCTTGGTCTTGGCAAAGGCGGCCAGCTCCACGCTGGATTTCTCGATCTCGCCGGTGATGTAGGGGGCGGTATAGTACAGCTGGACAACATCCTTGCCCGCACGGTCGCCGGTGTTGGTAACGGTCACTTTTACCGTTACATCGCCGTCCTTGGTCAGGGTACTGCCGTCAGCGGCGGCATCGGTGATGTCCCAGTCAAAACTGGTGTAGGACAGGCCGTAGCCGAACGGATACTGCACAACGCCGTCATAGCCGGTGCCGTACTCGTTGGAAACATTGCTCCAGCAGCCCTCGGCGTCAGCGGTCTCGTACCATTTGTAGCCGATGTAAATGCCCTCGGCGTAATCCACATAGGAGACCTGCTCATAGGCATAGGGGGCATCGAGGTTGCCGCAGGTGGTGCCGTCCGCCGGGTACAGACCCTCGGCATCGGTGTAAGCGCCCACGCCCTCAAGACCGGCGTTCGCGTAGCTGGCTGCGGTGGTCAGATCATAGGCCCAGGTGTCGGCAGTGCGGCCGCTCGGCTCCTTCTCACCCCACAAAACGGCAGGAATGACCGAGGCAGCCTCCGAGCCGGACAGCCCGGCAATCAGGCAGGCATCCACGCCGGGGATGGTTTCCAACTGCCCCAGCTCCATCACATTGGTGGAGTTGACCAGCACGACCACGTTTTTGTAGTTGGCACCAACGTAGGTCAGCAAATTTTCTTCCTCGGTGGTCAGCTCCAGCATCGTGCGGGTGTCGTCCACCACGATGTCGCCGCCCTTCTCGGTGCGCTTGTACTGCTGTTTGGTGGCGTCGTTGCTCTCGCCTGCCACACGGCCGATGACGACCACGGCGGTATCGGAGTAATTCTTGGCGTTATCCAGCATCGACTGGGTGTAGTAGGCGGTGTTGTTGATGTCAGGCTCGTACAGGCGGCCGGACTGCTCGGGACGGCTGTTCAGCGTTCTGACGTACTCGCGGCCGGGCTGGAAGTCCTTGTACATATCGGTCAGCTCGGTGTTGTACTCAATGCCGTAGGCGGTCAGGGCAGCCAGCAGATCCGTGTTGACGGCGTTCACACCGCCGGAGCCGGAGCCGCCGCCCAGCCATGCAGTGGACGCCCAGCCGAACACATTGACCTTTTTGGTGTCGGCGTTCAGGGGCAGGGTGTTGTCCTTGTTCTGCACCAGAACGGTACCCTCGGCCTCGACCTCAGCGGCAAGGGCCTCGGCCTTCAGCTTGGTGTCTGTGATTTCGGTTTTGGAATAATGGCCGCTGGGCGCGCCGATAAAACTGTCGATGATGGTAGCCATCGTGGACAGGACATAGGTGCCGACCAGCACCGCGACCAACAAGATCGCGGACAGTGCCAGCCCGATCCCGTGCAGCACGGGATGCGGCTTGCGGACTTTCGGTTGCTTCGCCATTTGCGTTTCTCTTTCTTGTACACATTATACAGGCGTCTGCCTTTGTGTTGTCTCTATTGTAGCAGAACCGGGGCAAAACAGCGCACTTTTTGCATAACCTGCCGGTTTTGGTACATACTTTGCAAAAAAGGCAAAACGCGCAGGAAATTTCCTGCGCGTTTTGCCCAAGTTCATGCTTGTTCAGTTGTGCAACCTGACAACACCATAGCGGTTGGTCATTTCTGCGGCAGCAGCACCCGCAGGGTGAACCACTCGTTTTCCCAGTGCAGGGTCAGGGTGCCGCCGCGGGCCTCCGCGGCAGCGCGGACACTTTTCAGGTCGTAGCCGCCGTGGTTGCTGCGGCGTGGCAGACCGTCCGGGCCCAACTCCACGGGCTGGGTGCAGTAGTTTTCAAACCGCAGCATCACAAAGCCGTTTTGGGCGTAGATGGCCGTGCGGATCAGCCGTTTTTCTGGGTCCTGCTCGGTCAGCACACTCTCGGTGGCATTGTCCAGCGCTGTGCCGACGATGGTGCATATCTCCCCCGTTGTCAAAAAATTCAGCAGTGTGCCGTCTGCGACACAGGTCATGTTGATGCCGTGCTGCTGGCAGTACAGGCTTTTAGCCGTCAGCAGCGTGTCCAGCACCGGGTTGCCGGTCTTGTTCTCGGCCTCATAGCGGCGGATGTCGCTCTCCATCTCCGCCAGAGCGGCATTCTGCTTGGCCTGATCCCGCTCGGCCCGGATGGCCGCGATCTGCATTTTCAATTCGTGGTAGCGCCGGTTGATCAGGCGTATATTCTCCTTGCTCTGGCGATACTGCTCATATTGGCGGTGCAACACGGCGTCCATGGCGGAAAGCTCGCTGTGCAGCGCCGTTTCCCGCAGCTGCTCATGCTGGACGCTCAAAATCAGCACACCGGCAATATCCACCAGCGTACGGATGTAGTAGATGCTCATCGTTGCCTGTTCGTCGGCGATAAAGCTCAGGTTGCTCACGGCAAAAACGGTCAGCGCCATCACGACCGCCATCAGCGTGGCGGAAACGGTAATTTTCGGGCGCACGGCAGTGACGCGGCGGCGCTCAAACAGGTACAGCCCACCATACAGTGCGCCGTAGACGGCCGCCAGCAGCAGCGCCGGTATCTCGCCGCCCCCGTACTGCGGCCAGAGCCAGCAGTGCAGCTGCCATTCCAGACTGGCTGCCAGCTCCGCCAGAACAAACGCCCGCGCGCAGCTGTAGCCGGCCTCCCGCAGGTTCATCTCCCGCGTGGCCCAGAGGTAGAGATACATCGCCGCGATAGCCGTCACCATGCAGGGCACCCACCACGCAAGCGGCACATGGCCGGTCAGGTGCAAAAACACTGCCAGCAGAATCGCCCAGATGGCGGTTATCGCCCAGTACACCGGCTTTGCGGTGCGGGGCGGCCGTGCCTGCGCATACAGCAGGACGGCCAGGATCTCCGCCAGCGCCGTGTACAACCGCGGTACATCCGGTAAAACGGACATTACCCCTCACCCCCGATGAAATCCGCCAGCGCCGCAAGGAAGCTCTTTCTCTTGGGGCGGCTGATCTGCAGCTCATACGGGCCGACCTGCACAACGCTCTGCTGCACACCAGACACCTGTGCCAGATTGACAAGATACCCGCTGTTGCAGCGCGCAAAGGGCTGCGCAGCCAGCTTTTCCTCCAGCGTTTTGAGCGCACCGGGGGCCGAGAAATCACCATCCTCGGTGTAAAAGTGGATCCGGTGGCCCTCACTCTCAATGTAGTAGATGCCTGCCGCATCCAGCCGGCGCATGCCGCCGTCCACCGGAACGGCCAGATAGTGGCGCACACGGCGGGCCAACTGGTTCACGACCTTTTGCAGCTGCTGCGAAAAGGCAAAATACGGCACGGGCTTCAGCACATAATCCAGCGCCCCCACCGCGTACCCCTTGATGGCATACTGCGCCATGTTGGTAATAAAAATCAGCAGTACATCGCTGTCCAGCGCGCGGATGCGGCGGGCGGTCTCCATGCCGTCCAGATGCGGCATCTCAACATCAAGAAAAATAATGTCGTAGACCGGACGGTATTCCTCAAGGATCTCAACGCCGCTTGCAAAGGCCGAAACCTCAAACGGTGTACCGTACTGCCGTGTATAACGCTGCACATAGCCTGTCAGCTGCTCCCGGACGGCGGCCTCGTCTTCCACGATCGCAATGCGGGTCATCCGCAGCACCTCCTTTTGGCTGGTATCGCACCCGGGCATCACTGCATAACGCCCGTGCCGGTGCGGTGCGCGGTGATGCCCGGATATTTTTTCCTGCTGTTAGTATAGCATACCGCACCCCCCTGCGCAAGAAGTGCCACTGCGGGCAGAAGTCACAAAGGGCGGCAGCAATTTTTGTCGTTATTACGCATTGACGGGACCGTCCCTGCAATTTTATACTGTTTTTATACGATATTATACTGTCTTGCGCAGGAGGGTCCGGCCATGAAAGCATCCCGCAGTTCCAAAAAGACATCCGGTTTTACTTTGGTGGAGCTAATTGTTGTATTGGTAATTTTAGCGACACTGGCGGCACTGCTGGTGCCCTCGCTGACCGGCTACATAGACAAGGCACGGCAGAATGCGGTCATTGCCAAGGCCCGCACCGTGCTGGTTGCCTCGCAGGCGGTCGTCACCGAGGCCTATGCGGATGGTAAGCTGGTTCTTGATACAAGCGGAGAGTTATATATGCCTCCCGATCCTAAGTCGGCCATTGCCCACACCATGGCCAAGGAGATTATGGCGCTGGCAGAGATAACGGAGGACGAGTGCGAATGGCGCATTTACATTGTATCACCTATTGAAGAAGAGTATGCCGCGTTGGCCACCATTCTGCAGCTTGACTACTGCGACAAAAGCTACCGCGTGACCTATCGGGCTGTCCAAACTGAGTATGAGCCCGCAGGCTGGGGACAACCGGTGCCCGGTGACAGTCTAGAAGAGCCAGATGGTTTGAATGGTGAGCCGTTCTTGACCTCGGATGCATACGATCCCGATCATTCTCATACAGACAATTAAATTGCCTACCGATTTTCTCTATTCTCCAGCCGCTCTTTACAGGAAAAAGTGGTATTTCCCCATACTGCTTTTCACAGCACGCCAAGTCGGAGTGTATATCACTTTGTCTGTTGCTCTTCGGGAACTTCTGTGGCCAAAATCAGCAGAGTCTTTCTGTGTACCGTTCTCTGCCACCATCCTTACCATTTCCTCTGTAGGGGCGGCATACATGCCGCCCTCCCACCTTTCCCTTGATCGCCAATGCAATCTTCCATCACCCTGTAGGGGCCGGGCATGCCCCGCAGGGGCAATCAGCGTGTCAAAAAATCACATTCTTGCCCTATTGAATGTGTAGGGGCGACCATTGGTCACCCGCCAACTTGACGCAGCAACGCATTTTCCGGGGAAGTTGTTTCACAGACAAACGGGCACGGGCGAGCAACGCCCGCCCCAACAAGAGTTTTTTTGACAGCCTGAAATACACGAGCTCTTCTCGCCCCCGATGGCGCACCAAGCTCCTGCTTTCCGGAAAACAGCAATAAAAAATACCCCGCAACTTCTTGCGAGGTATCTTTTTGGTGCACCATCGGGGACTCGAACCCAGGACCCACTGATTAAGAGATATAGTGTCCTTGTTCCTTATGTTTTCCCCTTTTTGTATTTTGTTGATTTGACGCTGTTTTTATGTACTTTCTTAGTTTTTACTTTTCCTCTTTTGCCCTTTATTTCCTTTAATTTTCCCCATTTACTTGAGCACAACTTGAGCAAGAATCCTTGAGCATATTTTCAAGGCTTGCCTGTACGCGCCCAACTGCTTCTATCTGGGTGCTCTCAAATACCTTAGCATAGATATTAAGTGTTGTAGAAATATTCGCGTGGCGCAGAATCGTCTGTACCGTCTTAGGGTCTGCATTTGCTCGGATTAAAAGTGTTGCACACAGATGGCGAATAGAATGTACCGTGACATGCGGCAGGCCGTTGCGCTCCGTCAGCTTATCCAGCCACTCATTGATAGTTCCCGGATTCAGCGGAGCGCCATCATCATTGATAAACAGACATTCCCATCCACCGCGCCATGCGTCACCATACATTGCCTTGTGTTCGTTCCACCATTGGCGATATTCCGCAAGAACCCCTGCCAGCATGGGCGACAGCGGCAAGTCTGCCTTGCTCTCTTTTGTCTTTAGTTTGCCTAAAGCAAGCCACTCACCACTCTTTTCCTTGAGCTGCTGTGCAACATGGATAATGCCCTTATCCAAATCCACATTACCCCATGTCAAGCCACACAACTCACCCTTGCGTAATCCCAGATAAATCAGAATCAGCAGCGCCGTCTTAACGCGAATGTCCTTCTCACACATAACCGCACAAACAAAACGCGCGCTTTCTTCTTCGGAAAACACATAAATTTCCGAGTCGATTTTAGGCGCACGGACGGCATCAATCGGGTTGTCGGTCAGCAGCTTGTGCTTTTCCGCGTAGTGACAGACCGCGCGCAAAAAGCGGTGTACGCCGTTGATGGTCGTGCTGGAATAGGGCGACTCCTGCACTTCCAGCTTGAACGCCTTCTCCACGGGGCATTGCAGCGCCTTTGCCATTTTATCCGCACTTTCCAGCGCGACCCGGCAGCCCTTGCAGGCAATCTGCACTGTGTCGATACACAAGCCCGCTTTTTCCGCAAGCGCCTTGTAGGTCATGCCCTTTTCCCTGCGAATTTCATCAAGCACCGTCGCCGTCACGCAGTATGTCCGCTTGGCGTCCGGCTCCCGCATATCGGCATAAATGCGCTCGATTTGATAGGCCTTCAACGCCGAAATCGGCATATTGCCTATATCGTCCTCAACAACACTCAGCATATACTCGTACCACTCTTTGGTTTTATATTCCATCTCCGTGTTGCGAATATACTCTTTTGCCACATCTGATACCTTCGTTTTGGCATCAAGCGTGGCACGCCCCTGCTTCACTTCGTGCTCAAAAATCGTTGCTTGACGCACAGCTTCCTTTTCAGCCGCCTTTTGACTCATTCCTACCGGCGGAATCCACGTTTTTGAACGTGTGCGTTGCTTGCCGTCTGCGGTCTGGCTTACCAGTACCCGAATCTGATAAGTTATTTTTCCATCTTTATTTATGCGTTTGTTTATATTCATGTTATTTTATCCTTTCTCATACGAAAGGACGGGCAAATGCCCGTCCTTAAAAATGAACGGGCATTTGCTTTATTCGCCGCTGACCGTGAGAAAATCCATCAAATTAGCCCACGACACCAGTGCTTTGCGCCCAGTATACACAGCAGGGACTTTACCCTCTTTGACCCAACGGCGCAAAGTCTTTTCGCCCACAGGAATATTTTCGTCCTTGCAACGGGCTGCAGTGTTTCCAATCGTGGCAATGTCGGCATATTTCTTTGTTGCTTTCATTTGTGGTGTACCTCATATAGATAATGCGACACCACCACATCACAACGGGAGTGTCCCAGATTTTGGGACACCGCCATTAAAATACCTTTGTCATACACATCGCCTACACGGTCTTTCCTGCAATGATAGAGCTGCAGAGACGCTGCGCCCTGTCCCTCAAAATAGCGGTACAGGTCTTGGGCGTACTGTGCCCGCAGATAATGCAACGGCATATCCTTGGGCAGTGCTTGGAGTGGTAGCAAGCGGCGCTTGCCGCCTGTCACCGCTCCTGCACCGTCACCATAGCGAGAAAACACTTCCCGCACACGGTCTGCATATTGCGGCAGCACAAGCGCATCGCGCTCTTTTCCGCCCTTTTCGCGCAGGTGTACGCGCAAGTTTCCTTGTGCGTCTGCCTTTAAATCGTCCGAACATAGGCCGAGAAGCCCGCCCCGCCTGGCACCACAGGCACGCGCCAACAGGCGGGCATCCTCATGGTGCTGGGCGTGATAGCGGTCTGCACTATCGCCAATATCGCGGCTTCTGGTTATGTTCGCTCGGCAACGAGCGGGAAGCTTGTCCACTTCCAAAAGCTCTTTGTACGGTGTGCCAAAAACCGAACACAGCGCATATACCCGTGTATGTATCGTCCACGCGCTTATATTGCGGGCGCACATATCCTCGTAATATTCGCGCAAGTACGGTTTGCACTCGGCTAAATGCTTGCATCCATGCCGTTCAGCTACCCAGCGCAAGGCTGTTAAGGCTTGTTTGGTGTATGTGTTATATGATGATGTCGCGTATAACCCCGTAACAGGGGTGTACTTGGTCTGTCTATCCTGTGCATATTGCCGCGCTGCTTGCTTGGCAACATGCTTGCTCTGCCCCCTGCGGTCTTGCTGTGCTAACGCAGCTTTGACCTCGTGGGCCAATCGCTTAATCTGCCGTTTTGATAGCATAACTAAGTACACCTCGAATCGTGGGGGGAAATAAGGCATCCACCACCTTGTCACTAACCCGGACAACGGGCCTATATGGGTAAGGACAAGCCACATTGTTATCGCACAATGTAGAAAGCGTTCCCGTCCGGGCACATCACTCCCGCCGCCTTCCTGCGGGGAATGATTTATCGTCAAAAATATTATTACTTATTACCAATGTAGAGCAGATTTCTTAATCTTTGTAGCCAAACAATTTTGCCACATTCCGTTCAGCTTCGGTAGCATCAAAATCCTTAATGCTATCCACATCATTTTCCATATCATCTGGCAGCGCTGTACGGTCACATTCGGTATACTTGACTTCCACAGGAATTTTCAACGCTTTTATACAGCGCTGAATATAGCTGACAAGCTGCCCATGCTTCGACTTTTTACCGTTGATTTCATCTGCCGCAGCACACGAATCTGTGTACACAACCGCTGAATCAGCTTCTGTATATTCCAACGCCTGAACTGCGCGTTTAACGCTATTCAGCGCCAAAGTGTCACGGGAAGTCTTTTTATTGCAAGCACAGGTCTGCACAATCGCTCCCGTCGCAGCATCAACCATTACATAGCTGGTGCGAGTTTCGGAAGTAAATGCGTTGTAACCGGAACCCGTATAAACCTTAATATCCATTTGCTTGTTCCCCCTTTCCTTTATAATGCGAATAAGCTTTTTTCCTTGTTGGCTTTTGCGGTAGCTGCTCTACTTCGGTCTCGTTTAAACTTGCATTGTGGGCTACTTTTACGGCATTTTTCAGTTGCTGCATATCAGTTTGACTAATTACTATTTGTTCAACATGCTCGTACTCACCTGTGGAACAGATATGTCCCTCGTCATCACGCGAACATAATGTACACACGATAGAGATTTTTATTTGCTCGTTGTCCGTAACAACCGCCGTTAATGTTCGAGCATATCCACAACCGTCTGTCCTATATCCTGCCGTTTCGCATTTTTCGGGACTCAGAATATCGACAGCGTGCAGTATAGCCGTACCAATAGGGGCTGTTGCATCCAGTTTGTCAATCTGCGATATACGGGCTTTGCATGATAACTTTTGGGTTCCCTTTTCCGTGTCATGCTGTATACGGATTGCAACAAAGCCTTTCTTTATCATTACAGGCATAACCGCCAATAGGCTGCTTTTGTTTTCATGCACATACAGGGGTTTCATGGGGATACTTTTACTTTTTTCATTCATTTTATTTTCAACTCCTTATTATATAAAAAAGACGGGCAGAGAAATACATCTGTAAATCTCTGCCCGCCATTTCCAACAACAACGGACACACTTTTCCCCTGATTCTGTGTGGGGTAAAATCAACGGAAAAGTGTGATACTTTTAATTACTAGCGGCAAGGGCCGCGCGATACAGGTTGCCCCGTAAAGCATTTTATTTATCGTATATCTATATTGTATTAACTTTGCAGCAACTTGCAATACCTGTTTTCATTTTTTTACAAAAAAAGAGCGGTCATATTGCCGCTCTTTACTCTGATTCTGGTTCCGAATTTTTGAAGTCGTCAGTGTTAAAGAAGTCATACAGTGAGATTCCCAATCCATCACACAGATGCTTAATTGTTACAATGCCGGGGTTTTTGCTTCCATCATGGATTATATTTTTGAGGGTGCTTGGCGGGACACCAGCGGCGCGCGCTAACCCGTTAATGTTATAATCATGCTCCGCACATAGCTGTTGTATGCGTTTTGCAATCTCTTTTTTTGTGTCCACCCCAATCACCGCCCGTATAAAGTCTATGATAAGAGTACCATTATTGGTGCTTCAATGTAGACCTTATATGGACTTTTGGTAGCTGCTGTGCTATAATACTATCAATCGAAAAAATCGTGTTATTATGAAAGGAGAAAACAATGCAACTACATTCTATCCGTAGCTGTATGCTACTGACATTGGCCGCATCAGGCTTAATAATGCTAACCGCTTGCGGCATCACCGTTACTGCTGTACATTTGCCGGACTCCGTGCAAGTCCATGTGGGCGCAACGGCAGAAACAGCCGCAACCTACGAGACAGCACAGGAAGCCGACCCCGCAGCGCAGCAAGCCGCAGCGGATAAAATAGACTGGTCGTGGACTGTTGGTGACGATAGTATTGCCACCGTAGATGAAAACGGCATCATCACAGGCATTAAAGGCGGCGACACGATTGTTGTTGTGAGCTCGGCGGATGGCAAGATGACTGCCAAATGCCCTGTTACCGTAAGTCAGCCGTTAATGGCTATCCGGATGGATGACATTGACTTGCAGACCAACGGACAAGGCAGCGCAACCGTCAATTATACACTTGTCCCCGCCGATACGACAGAGGACAATGTGACATTAAGCGTAGATGATGACTCTGTTGCCAGATTGGACGGCAACAGAATCATCGCTGTTAATAACGGTGAAACCAAAATAACCGCCACCTGCGGCATCGTCAAAACAAGCGCCAAGGTCACTGTTACAACTAAGGTCGAGCAGATTGCTTTGAGCAAGACCGAAGGTGTCCTGACCGTTGGCAACAGCGTTACCATTACCGCTACTGTTACTCCCGACAACGCAACCAACGCTACCGTCAACTGGACATCCAGTGACGAGAAGGTTGCCACGGTAGACAGCAATGGGAAGGTAACTGCAGTGGCTGCTGGGAATGCCACGATTACGGCAACCAGCGAGTCTGATGGGGATGTGAGTGCTGATTATGCGCTCACGGTAAATAAGGCTGCAGCTAAGCCTGCAGCCCGTTATAGTGGAACTACCAGTTCCGCAGGTGCAGCAACCACGCCGAGTTACACTGCACCGTCCGCTCCTTCCGCTTCCACGCCCACTTATGTGCCTGAGCCTGCACCGGCACCGGCACCTGCACCTGCACCTGCACCTGCACCGGCTCCCGCTGAGCCTTCTCAGCCGAGCGGTGGGGACAGTGGTAATTCCGGTGGTGGTTCCAACATCGTCTATGGTACTGTTATCGACCCCAATGCCACACAGGGTTCCGGTACTGACTGGACGCAGGATAATTCTTGCGGTACAGATGATGTTGCCGGAGAGTGGTGATTGACTACATCGTCAAGGCGTGGTATAATATAATTATGGGGTATATAGTGTTTGCCATTTCCACTATTTCCCCACTGGGGGCGCATGTTAACGCATGCGCCCCTTTGTTTTTTATATTATTATTTTTTACATTTTTGATTGACTATTGCGTCTATTTGTGGCATAACTATCGTAATAATTACTGTGAGGAATTTGTATGCAGCGCAAAGTAAAATCTATACTCTTTCAGATAATAATTTGTGGCTTTCTTTCCGTACTTGGTGCATTTCTAGTATATAGGTACTATTCTGTTCACCACATCGGTGACAGTGATTATTACTGGCATATTATGTTGGGGCAGAACATAGTAAATCATTCGTCCACAGATATGCTCTGGTCGAACGACCTTTATCATTCTGCATATACAAACTATTCGGCCTTGGCAGATATGTTATTATATCGCCTATCCGGCATTAGTGGCGCAAATGAAACCGTAGGTGCATATATTTATATGGTACTATCAGCGTTCCTATTATCCTTGGTAGTTTTTGTTGGTTATGGGACGCAGACAATAGCTGCACTGTCTAATAAACGCAAGCCTCGATTTTTTGTCGCTGCTACTATTATAACTCTGTGCCTATTGCTTTTGTACGGCGCAAAAGGTAATCCACGCCCGCATTTGATTGCTTTAATGCTTTTCGCCCTTGCAAATAGATTGCTCACCAGTTCCCGCCCAATGGTGTTATTAGGGTTACTGCCAATATCAATCTTATGGGCCAATTTGCACGGTGCATCTTTTCCGGTGTTGATAATCCTACAAATTGCCTATATCGTTATAGGGGCAGTTCCCGTTACTGCTATCAATTCAATTTCATTTAACAAGCTACCGCGACAGGAATTGTATTGTAGGCTTTTTATTTTGTTCGGCTCCTGCATTGTGGCTATCATCAATCCCGCAGGAATATCAATATATACTCGCCTTTTAAGAGTCTCCGATAATGCAAATATTATATCTATCGCGGAATGGCAACCTGCGAACATAATTAAAAGCCCCGCAGTCGCTATTTTACTTCTTGTTTTACTTTACTGCATTTTCGCAAAATCCAAGATTACAATTTCCTCGCTAGTACCTCTTGCAATAACTGCTGTTATGACGCTATACCATGTGCGTTTTGAATCGTGGTTCTTTGTTTCAACCGCTATTTTTCTACTTTCCAATTTTCCCGAACAAAACGATAGCGATTGTTGCTGCTCTTTGTACAAGTGTATATTGTCCGCGCTGGGGCTCGTCGGCAGCATTGCAATGATTGCTTGCATTGTTTCCAAGCCACTGAATAATATCCGCCCAATACGTTACCCGTCCGACACCTTAATTGCAACAATTAACGACTACAGCCCACGGCGAATGTATACCGATATTAACACGGGCGCATTTTTCGAGTACAATAACATTCCCGCTTTTGTTGACTCGCGTATTGATATGTTTAATGAAAATCTCTTGTATGATATAAATACCCTAAAGGGAAAAGTAAGCATCACAGACAGCACACTAGACTATACAGACACAATGCTTTCAAAGTATAATTTCGATATGGTAACCTTATGTCGTGGCGATAGTATGATGCTAATAGGGTATATGTCTCAACGGAAAGATTGGACTCTACTTTATGCGGATTCCGCGTATGTTGTATTTGTCCCAGTAATTCATTAGGAACTTTAAAACCCTTGCTAACTGTCACGATAGATGGCACTTTTATATAAATGCACAATGTCGCGGTTGATTTATCGTTTGTTTTGTGCATTGCGGTGTGTATTGTAATATGGTAGCATTTTACCAGTATATAAAATAAGAAAGGACTGTCTATCATCATGAACTATCATATCAATATTGCGAGTTCCGCGTATGAGCCAGACGAAGCAGCGCTTGTCACCTACGGTAGCTTTGAATTTAGAGGAAATCCAATAGCTTTCAGCGTTACCGATGCAAATGGGCGTGACCCTGTTGTCCGCGTTAATCCTACCTGTGACGATGACAGTGACGCACTTTATCGCCTTGTGCAGAAGGAAGACAGCCCGTTTTATGACCAACTTGATAAGGCGCTGAGGAAATATGCCTTGACAGATGCGTTTGCCATTGCCGCTGCTCGATACTTGTACGGTGAAAACCTACCATGGCATAACGGAATCTTTTCGGACGCCGAATCTAAACGGCGAGGATTTGACGGCTACCTTTCCATGCTTCCGGGGCCTATTCCGGCTTTCGGTTATAAGGTAGACTCCGAAAATAACCTTATCGGCGTGTATTTATGGAATGCTTCCGGCGTCGAAATAGGAACTACATCCTTGCCAGCAGATTTGGTTGAGCAAATTCGCCGTGCCATCCGTGTTGGATACGCCATTGTGATTGACAAGGAAAAGGAAAACTAAGTAAGAACGGGAGCTATTCACGTGGCTCCCGTTCTTATTATATTATGGCAATGATGCCACTTTGTTTTTGACGCTCGCCCACGAGCCGTCTGCAATGTAGGTGGCTCCATATACTCTGCCGGTGTCTTTATCTGTATGCATATAGCTTTTGTTCGCAACCCTGGCTATTTTCTTTTCGTCTTGCGCACTTACAGTTGCCTTTTCTACAACCTTAGGGCGGTCTAGCCCTTGGGACACATACACAAGTCTTTTACCGGCAGGTCTTATTTTTGCAGTCTCCATTAGGCTCTTGGTGATATAGGTCTCCCAATAGTCCTGCTCCACAATTTTAACATCCGTTGAGCTTAATTTGTATGCCGTTACCATCGAATAGCCAAACTTTTCATTATAGGTGGGAATAGTATACACATTCCACCGGTTTTCCCATAGCTGATGTACATATTTGGGCTTTCTGCCTTTTCGTTTTTGAAACGGTTGCAACAACCCGGTTGGAAAGTTTTTCAGCAACCCATGCAGGTGCAGCCTTTTACCACTTGGATATTTTTCTGGAACAAGCAGCCAGCAGAAATCTTTATGTATTCTCTTTATGTTTTTTAAAAAGTCAATTATCTCCTGTAAAGTGTCCTCTTGCTTAGAGATTGGCACCTTGCGAGGATTTATCTCCAGCGTAACTGCAAGGTCAAACTCGTTGCACGCAATTATATCGCGCACTTTGCTTTTGGTTCGGCTGATTGATTGCGGTGAGCGTTCGCCCGGCTGCTTTCCTTTAATGCGGCCTGTGCTTTTAGCGCTGCGTTCATTGTAAACGGAGACTCTTGTTTCTCTTGGGGTTTCCTTGACAGTCATCATCATTTTCTCTGCTCCTTGTCGCAGTTGTGTTACATATAATCTTGTGCCCCCATCTTGCCCCCCATCGAGGGCAAGCGGGAATTGTTGCACACAAACGATATTTGGTTATCTTCTATTACTGTATTTACTTTGCAGCAAGAAGCAATAGCTGTGCAAAAAAAAATAACAGGTTACCCCGTATCGGCAGCCCCGCCCGCCGATACAGGATAACCCGTATTTTTTCTATTTCTGGCATTCTTCAATGTGACTTTTATGCTTTCCCTATTTTTTCTTATTGCTCCTTCGTTTTTCTTTTTCTTCCCTAATTCTGCTTTTTCTCGAACCTACTTGAGCAGAACTTGAGCAAGCACCAAAATCAACGCAAAAAGAAAACCGCTCAGGCTGCCATAAAAGGCTTACCTAAGCGGTTTTTAGCTGGTGCACCATCGGGGACTCGAACCCAGGACCCACTGATTAAGAGTCAGTTGCTCTCCTTAGTTGCGCGTACTCATGGTGCATTAAGCAGCATACACAATTGTTCGTCTATTGGTTTTTTGAATTCTACGATTCATCCAATCACTTGAAAATGGTCAGTATTTCGTCTTTTATTTCTTCTTCCGATAGCATTTCTTTCTTGTATCTTCGTATTTGCTCTCTACTCAGCACCTTTTCCAACTCAGCGTAATCCATTTCATAGGACATTGCTTTTCTAAAAACATCTTTTAGGCGCTGCGAGTAGACCATATTGTATTTTTTCCGCAGCACCATCGCTCTCAAGAGATTTAGTTCCATTTGAGGATTATCATCTAATACTACATCTAGCATTTTTGTTTTCATCGCATTTTCATATTCTCTATCGAGCCACACATTACGCTTACAGTCATAAACAATACCGTCCATATTTAGAAATACGGTTTTCGGTAAAGCTTCAACTTTATCTATTGCTACAACTTTTCCTTTTCTATATGCCCATGTGTTTTCAATTCGCCAAACGTCAACTTCTGTATCATCGATTAATATTTTTAATCCACCGAATCGGTTAATTTCAACATGATAGTTTTGCAAAAAGTTTTGCCATTTTTGTTCGCTTTGGACATCAATAGTTATATCAATATCCCTCAAATTTATTATGCATTCATGATCTTTATACTCCCTCAAAACGCCTCCAATCAAATATATATATCCGACTTGCTCTAACAAATCATAAAGTTCTCTTAACTGTGGCCTGCTTATAAAATAATCATGCAAAGCATCCATAATCATAGATCCAACACTTTCATTTCAAGGATGTTTCATCGCCGTAAGTTCCTGATAAACCTTAACCGCATACGAGTCTGTCATTCCCGAAACATAGTCTACTACCAAATGTAATCTGTCATATACTGATAGTTTGTTTATCAAATCTTCAGAGTACAAATTTCCCACATAGTTACTATCATTGATTTTACTTTCCGCAATATAAATAAAGTTACGTGAAATTTTTCTGAAAATTTTTCCCGCATAAGTTCTCGTGTCAGACAATTCATGACCGTCATGCTCCGTCAATGTTCTTACAAAAACATCTAGCAATGTTGAAACAACTTTATCCCCCGTCAGTTCCAAGTTAAGTACTTCATCTGAGGAAAAGCACTGCCTTGCAGTAATGTTCTTCAGGTCCTTGACAAACGCTCTTTCAACAGATAGCAGTTCTTCCACATCAGCTTTCGGGTCGTTAGACATAATTCTCTCGTATTGATTCATAAATTGATCTACAACTTTTTTAAAGAGAAAAGACTGAACCATATTTCTAAAATTTCTAACATACGCAATAACCTGTTCCTTATCATGCATTCGGCTATCAACGTTTTCATTTTTTCTTTTTACATTAATCAGTAATTTTTCAATCTCTTCACCATAGCTTCCTTTTTCGGCCTTTTGATAAAGAGTCTCAAATTCCTTTTCCCATTCAATATATCCCTTTTTTGTTCCATCCTCAATATCATCACAAATGTAAATGATATCATCAGCTGCTTCAAGCAGATACGTCGCAGGGTGTCTTACACCTGCTTCTAATCCAATTTTTCTTCTAACCGCTTCTGCCAGTTCCTGCTCAGATTCAAAATATCCAAATTTTATCTTTCCTTTAGGTCTGCTTTCGCTCGACCAAGGATACTTCATAATGGTTGCCAATGTGCCGTATGTGAAATTAGCTCCCTTATTATCATTTTGTACTTGCAGCTTTGTAACGATTCTAAGGTTTTGTACATTACCATCGAAATATATGAAATCATTTTTTTGTTGCTCTGATAACGAATTTTTCTCTTCCGAAAGCATCGCTTCTCCACTAAACCATTTTCCAAACCAGTCGCGGATTACCGTTTCGCCATAATGACCAAAAGGCGGATTTCCCAGGTCATGAATCAGTCCTGCCACTTGAAGAAGTGCAGACAATTTTTCCGTTTGCTCTCGATCTTGAAAAATTTCTTTTTCCTCTAGCCTACGCCCAACCGCTTTTCCAAGCGATCTTGCCAATGCGGAAACCTCCATTGAATGCGTAAGACGCGTTCTCGCAACATCATTTTGTTGTAATGGGAAAACTTGTGCTTTATCTTGAAGTCTACGAACCGATGAGCTTCCTACTATTCTATCATAATCAGCTTCAAATTCATTTCTTACTGGATTAATTGAGGAACCACTTTTAGATTCTCGTTCTCTCTTCGTGCATAATAATTTGTTCCATTCCAAAGTAGCCATATAGCAACCCTCCACAACCTATTTTGATAGTACTTTTCGCAAGAGAGTCAGTTCTACTTAAAGCAAGAAATCTCCTTTTAAAGTCAAAAAGGAGATTCTTACAATCATGCCGCTAATATTCCTTATCAGCTTTGAAGCATTGCTCTATATTTTGCTCGATTTTCTGTCGGAATATGCAACGCATCCATTGCCACATCAGCAGACACCTTAAAGCTGTTCATCACGTTACGAATCGCATTGAGAGTTGCCTTATCTTCACCAATGCCTATTCCTTTCGCAACGCCCTGCTCCATTGCTCTTTCCTTAACGCCTTGGCTCAAATTGCACATTCTGCGCACCTCACTTTCAAGCGTTTGTGTCATCGGAACATCAAATTCCGTTTCTAATATTTCTTTCTTCGTTTCAGGGCTCTTTTCTTCTGAAAGCAGTACTTCCAAGAATTTCAGCAGCCCGCCATAGTTTTTGTCATCCTCATCGCCCAAGCAAATCATCACGGCGCTCATAAGGTCGTAGTTCCTGATCTGCTCAACCGCCTCACCAATAATATGCTTTTCCTGTATGGAATACTGCGTAATGGTGTTTCTGCGGTTCTTCGGCGGGTTCATACATACCCAAATCGAGTACACTTTTTTGATTTTGCCGTACTCACCTTTGGTAAACTCCGTGCCATACTGCGCCGAAATCATGCGGCTGCAATAGTAAATTGCTCGTTTCAGCAACGGATACCCCGCATTATAGCGGTTCTGTGCCTCCACATTCAGAATCAGACCAATCAGGCCATCCTCGCTCGGTGCGGTGGCATAAAAACGGACATCATAGCGAATTGTACCTTCGGTCAGCGTCACATCTTCCGTGTTCGTGCCATGGATCGTGGCCGATACACTTCGGTTGGTTTCGTCGGCATCCACGCCGACAGCACCAATCTGCGGTTCACCCTCGATATACTTTTCCGCAATCTCCCGCACCGTACAGCCGCGATATTCCGGAACGCATTCCTTCATAATAACGGCCAGAATGCTTTTGTTGGCAAGCAGACGCTTAACGCCTTCATCGTAGCGGGCATCCGCGTCCACTTGGGATATGCTTTGCGCCAGATAATTTTCTTCCTGCTGCATGGGATAAGCGCCCCCTTTCCTTGCCTTTATTATACGCTGTTTCTTTACTTTTTGCAATAGCGCTGTCACTCCACCATTCTTACACAAATCATTGACCTTTTCTTTTAATGCATCTATAATTAATTTGTCAACGTCTTTCGCATATCTCAATTTTCACCAAACAGTATTTCTTTTAAGGAGGTCTCGTATGGCAAACTTTTCCAAATACAAAAAAGCTACCATTTCACAAAAGCAAACCGTTCCTTCAAAAATCTATGAATCTTTGGATCGAAAAAGTGAAGCTGGGCCTCTTCGTCCCACTCAAGACCGCATTTTAACCGAATGGTATAGCAATCGACGCCAAGACAGAGACATCATAATCAAACTTCCCACTGGCTCAGGCAAAACTCTTATTGGTCTTCTTATTGGTCTTTCTTATCTTAATAGTAACAGTGGTCCTGTCGTTTATGTATGTCCCAATATTTATCTAATGCAACAAGCATGCGCTGACGCCGAAAAGTTCGGCATTCCCTTTTGCCATCTCGGAACCAATGAACGCGAAATTCCCCAAGAATTTTTAAACAGTCAAAAAATTCTCATCACCTATGTGCAAAAAATATTCAACGGTCTCTCTCTTTTTGGAATTGGTGGGCGTTCATTCCATGTTGGTTGCATAATTCTTGATGACTCTCATGCTTGTATGGATTCAATTTTATCCTCTTGCACAATCCGTATAGAGAAAAAGGACTCCCTATACAACGCTCTCCTCTCCCTGTTTGTAGATGATTTGAAACAACAAGGGGAAGGAACTTACCAAGATATTTTAAATGGGCACGATTCCGATTCGCACGCCATTCCCTACTGGGCCTGGCATGATAAAGGTGAGGCCGTGATACAGCTTCTTTCAACGCGCACTCAGGATTCTTCCATCAAATTTGCTTGGCCGCTTATTAGGGATCAAATTCCACTTTGTCGAGCCTATGTTTCCAGTAATGCGATAGAGATTTCTCCAGAGTGCATTCCAATAAAGTCATTTGGAATTTTCCACACTGCATCTCATCGTGTGTTAATGTCAGCAACCACGCAAGAGGACACACTATTTGTCAAAGGATTAGATCTATCTATTTCTGCTATAGAGAATCCCCTTATCGATTCAAATTACCGTTGGTCTGGCGAAAAGATGATTTTAATTCCCTCTATGATTTGCAAGAATACAAAGCAGAAAGAAATCGAAAATTTGCTTTTAACCTCATCACACGAAAAATATGGCTTAGCTGTCCTTGTACCAAGTTTTGAGAAAGCTAGCAAATATACATCTTACGGTGCCATACTTGCAAATAAGGGTACACCTAACATGTACTCGACTGTTATAGACTTTGTTAGGGCTTCTCCTGATATTGTTTCTAGTCATCGTCGTAATATTGTTTTTGCAAATCGGTATGATGGTATAGATCTTCCTGATGAATCATGCCGCATTCTAATTATCGATTCTCTTCCCTACGCAGATAACCTTGCCGACAATTACGAAGAATTATGCCGAAGCAATAGCGATATTGCAAAAATCAAAATTGCTCAGAAAATCGAACAAGGTCTTGGGCGAAGTGTTCGCGGTGAAAAGGATTATAGTGTAATCATTCTTTTAGGCGATGATCTTATAAAATTTATTCGTTCCAGCACAAATAAGAACTTTTTCTCCCCTCAAACCCAAAAACAACTAGATATCGGTTTTGAGATTGCCAATATGGACAGCGACAATTCTTCTGATGAGCTTTCAAGCCTAATGGAAACTATCAATCAATGCATTGATCGTGATTCTGACTGGAAAGATTACTATAATGAAAAAATGGATGAAATTTGTGAATCCAGTGAAAATCGTAGTAGCATTTATACTGTTCTTCTTGAAGAACGTCTTGCGTACGACTGCGCAGTGTCCGGCAACTACGAGGACGCATGTCTACACATTCAAAAAATTGTTGATATACCAACCATTGGGGAGGACAAATACTGGTATATGTAATTACTTGCCAAGTACCAGCACTTCTTCCACAAATCAACTTCTGCCGAACTACAGCACACTGCCTTTTCTAAAAACAACGAACTATTAAAACCCACTGAAGTATTACCTTACAAAAAATTGTCCACTACTTTTAGTGAAAAACGCGCCAATTCCATAATTAACTATGTTTCCAAATTTCCAAACTTCATAGATTTCCAATTATCTTTGCGCGACATTTTGTCGCAGCTATCTTTCAGTCAGCCCGCCAACAAATTTGAACATGCTGTTGAAGAAATTGGCAAGCTATTAGGGTTTCAATCTCAACGCCCGGACAAATCTTTTCGACAGGGGCCTGATAATTTGTGGTGTGATGACCATCAGAATTATATGCTTATCGAATGTAAAAGTAACGTTTCTTCTGATCGAACGGGCATTCACAAAAGCGAGGCTGGACAAATGGATCAACACTGTGGGTGGTTTGAAACCGAATACCCCGGTCATCAATATACCAGCTATTTAATCATTCCAACGACCCACCTTGATGACGACGCTTATTTAACTCATAATACAAAGATAATTTCTACATCTCAACTTAGCCTGCTAAAAAGCAATATTGAAGCATTCTCCCTAGAGTTCAAAGATTACGATATAGCTGGATTAACTCCAGAAACTGTATCTTCATGGTTAATTAACCACAAGCTGCATTCTAACTTCTTAGAACAATATTACTCTGTATCTCCTAATTAAACCCAGCCATTATTTCCAATCAAAACTGGCATTATCCGTACCATTCATAGTGAGCAGTCTCTTCTAAACCTTCTCCAATCAGGCTGTTGCCCATTCGAAAATCAAACAACTGTTAACTTTCACATTAAAGAAAATAGCAGTGGATGCCACTCAGCCTCCACTGCTATTTTCTTTGTGTTTCAAGTCCTTTCTCACAAATTGCTTCTACTGTATCATCTAAAAGCTGCTGATATTCCATGTTCAGTTTTATAGTGACTTGGTATTTTCTTCCGACCTCTACCCTATCAATCAGATGACTCAGTATCATCCGTTTCATTTCCAGTGGGGCAGTGTCAAATTCTTCTGCCCAACCTCTGAAATCGTCGTAGTAAGTACGCAGTTTCCGAATCTCAGCTGCTTCGTTTAACCTCGCATTCTGAAGTTCAGCATATTCAGCCTTGGCATCATCCAATTCCTGCTGGTATCGTCGGATTTGCTTGGCAATCATATTCTCGGTAAAATTGCTTGTACCATCAAGGCATTTCAGTATCTCTCCCTCAAAGCGTTCCAAGGCGTGCTGGACGGCTTTTATCTTTTTCTCTACTAATGCACGTTTGGTCTTTTGCCGATTCGACTCCTGCCGAATCCGATTTTCCGCCATCCTGAAATAGGGAGTATCTCTGATTTTCTCGAATACTTCCTCGACAATTTTCAGAACGATGGCATCCACCCTTTCGGCAAGGTACAGTGCTTGTCCATCACAGTCTCTGCCGCCTTTGTTGCGCTGACCTCGCTGAAAGCAGTTATACTTGGGCTGGACTTTTTCGCGGATGCTGCCATCCGCCAGTTTGTAGCGATCTGTATGCATAAAACCAGACATCTTCGCTCCGCAGTGGGCGCAGTAGACGATGCCCGCCAGTAGCGTTGGGTTCTGGCTGGTATGGGCGATTCGCCTGTCTTGCGCTGTCTTTGCGCTGCGTCGGCTGATAATGTCATTGGCTTTTTCGAATGTTTCTTGGTCAATGATCTGCAATTCCGGTATGTATTCCGAGCGGGCATTTTTCGTAATGATGTAACCTGTATATCCCTCGTGGCGGATAATGCGGAGTATGTTACTCGATTGGAATTTTGCTCCGGCACGGGTACGCAATCCTCGGTTATTTAACATTTCAGCCAGAGCATATCCGCTGGTGCCTTCTTGGATAACCTTATAAAAGAGTTCCCGAACCCATGTAGCTTCTTCCTCGTTGATGACCAGATCCATGACTGGCTTATCCCGCTTGTTCCGTCGGCCTTGGTCTACCAGTTGATAACCATAGCACACGAAGCCACCAGTATAGTGGCCGCTGGACACGATTTGTCGGATTCTATCGCGGGTTCGGATGGATGTTTTCTCCGACTCCCCTGCTGCCTGCCAAAAGCGGATGTAGTTCATCAACTTATCGCCATGTGTCTCGATTTTCTGCTGACCTTCGTGGGTACTCCACATTTGAATTCCATGCTGGACGAACCATTCCAGCACAAAGGGAGTTTCGCTTTCGATTCGTCCGAGACGGTCAAACATATAGACCAGCAGAATATCAAATTCGCCGTTGGCGGCTTCTTCTTTCAATTGCTGGATGGCATCGCGTTTTGATGCCGACACCTTAGAACCGGAGACGCCCTTTTCGGCCACCTCTTTTACCACCCGCCACCCTTGCTTTTGCGCGAACTTTCGGCAGTCAATTTTCTGCATCGGGATGTCGTCATGGTCTACCTGTCCTTTTGTGGATACTCGGTAGGCCAGTGCAGCGCGCGGGGCATCTGTACCTAACCGCAGTTGCTTTTCCTTAAAGTAGGCATCGTCCAGCCACATCTGGTCAGCCACCGAGATTTCAACGGCTTGCCCATTCTGGTCTACGCATATCATAAGTTTCACCTCGCTGTTCATGTTGCGGAAATGGTTGGTGCATTTTCGCAACACAAACAATACTCTATTATAATAAGGAAAGCTATTCACCAAAACGGAGAAGAACCGTCGCCAAAACCGGCCACATTTCTACCAATTATCCTGTTCTTCCCGTTGCTTGCGCAGATCGTATGCAGACATAATCAGCTCTTTAATAGGAATCATAACGTCCGTTTCACAGTTTTCGCAAAAGGTCAGTTCGGCGGTGTACTCGCCGCAGCGAACAACGATGCTCTGTACGCCGCTCTTTCCCCTTTTTGTTTCAAGAATTTCCATCTTCGCATTCCTCACATACCCATACAGGCTTTCTTTTCTTAGGGCGGCTCAATAGTCTGTTCTCCAGCCCCGTCAGAAAGAGTTCATATCGTAGATTGGTTTCGGTCGTAATCAGCACTGCACCGTAATTTTGCAGAAAGCGCAGGATGCGGTACAAGGTTGTAATGTCGTGGCTCAACCGGTCAAGGCTCTGCACCATGACGGCGTTGACCCGACCCTGCCGCACGGCTGTCAGCATAGCGAATAAGGCGGGTCGCCAGAATTCGGTGCCGTACTTCTGCTCCATGCAGGAGTTGACGATGATGTAGCCGCGCCTGTCGGCTTCGCGCATGACATCGGCAAGCTGTTCTTCCAATGCGGGCAGGTTCGGTGCGGCACTGCGGGCGAACGCCCAAATTTTGTATTCTTTCATGGGCGCACCTCAGAATTGATCCATAAGTGGGAGACGGACATCAAAGCGGGGCTTGCCAAAGGAGGCCCGCGTGAAGCGGTCGCCGACAAAGCGTTCCAGACCGCTGTTGATGAGTTCGGCGTTTAGGTCACATTCGGTGGTGATGAGATAGACATCATTCTGACGCAGAATTTCAATAACTCCTACCAGTATGTAGCTGTTGCGGCTTATTTGCTCCAAATCGCGCACCATCACGGCTTCAACCCGACCGTTCTCTACTGCGTCCAGCATGGTGCGCAGACCGATGCGGTCTTTCAAGGTGTTTCCGATGCAATGGTCAAAAGATGTGCCGCGCACAAGAAAACCGTGTCCGGCGGCTTCGTCGATAAGGTCATACAGCCGGTCAAAGGCAATGCGCGGATCGCTGTTGGCGCAGCGCACATAAATCCAGACATCGTGGTTTCGCATAAGGTACATCTCAGGTTCCTCTTTTCACAAAAAGTAATCCGGGCGCTTCTGCTCCCGGATAAATTGCTGCACATCTTCGATTTTCTCGGTGGTCGGGCAGGTCGGCAGTGCTGCCAGCGCGGCGTCATGATACCTGCCGCCAATGCCCGCACGTTCGTCCAGAATAGCGACCACACAAGAGTCCTGCTCCGTGCGGATGGCACGTCCAAAGCCTTGTCGCAGTTTCTTCTGCATTTCGGGGATGACTTCGACGTTTATGTAGTCGCGCAGGTTCGGGTACTGCTGGCGCTCATAATCGCTGACCGGGTCTGGAATTGGGAACGGCAGTTTGGCGATAATCAGCAAAGACACCATATCGCCGGGAAAGTCGATGCCCTCCCAGCAGGAGCCCGCCGCAAACAGTACGCCGTTGCCGGATTGCTTGAACTTCTGGATGATTTTGCCGCCGTTGCGCCACGCCTGATAGGTCGGATATGTCCACTGACCGTCCGTCAGCGCGCGGACTTCCGCCATCTGGCGGTACGCTGTGAACAGCACCAGCGCGTGACCGTGGCAAGCATCCACCAATCGGACGATTTCCTCTGCCATTCGGCAGTTGTCCATTCGCGTTCTTGTGCGCGGCGGAAAGTATAATAGACATTTTTTCTTGTAGTTAAACGGAGAATCTGCTCGGAAATGGCGCAAGGGTCGATAAGCCGCCAGTCCCAAAAGCTGTTCCGTGTGGCTGAAGTCTCCGGCTGCAGCCAATGTGCCGGAGGTCAGAATCGCGGGCTCGCGGGTGTTCCACAGCGCACTGCGAAGCAACTGCGGTACGCGGCTGCTGGCTGCGCAGAATGTGGGCTGACCGTCGGCATCGTAGTCGATGTAAAGGATGCGCGTCGGCACCTCCAAAAGAAAAAGGCGCAGGAGGCTTTCTGCTTCTCCCAGCCTGTTCAGCAGGTATCGCGGCACATCCGGCAATCCGCCAGCATTTTGCAACAGTGCTATACAGTCGATGAGCGCAGCGCGGCGGAACGGCGTAAGCACGAACGGTTCGCTCGCTTTTCCTCGCAGCTTGGAAAGCCCCTGCGTGCAGGAGAACGACAGCGTAAGGAACGCCGTCCGCAGCTGTCTGGCAAAATCCTTGTAGTGCGCCTGTTGTAATAAAAGGCACAATTCATCCATGTTGTGCGGGGATAAGGTTTCTGTGTACATCTGACGGGCGGCATCGGGCAGCTTGTGTGCCTCGTCCACTACCAGTGCCTGATAGCTGCGCAGGAGCAGTGGTCTATCTTCAAGTCGGTGCGATGCGTCTGCCAGCAAATAATTCTGCCGCAAGGATGCTCTGCACCAGAAACTCTTTGCGTTTGGCAGGCGGCATCTGCTGCAGCAACGCCCACGCGCGGCGGTGTTGCGGTTCGTTGAGGTTTGGACGGAAAACATATTGCGGTCGTTTCATACCTCGCTTTTACGGCGCGACACGGCGTTCAACGCGCGCTCGAACCCGACAGCGTTCACCTTGTCGTCCAGTAGAAAAATCGTCTTACAAAGCGCATCTTTGGGGCTGAGGTGGCGGCTCACCACCGAGGCACCGCCGCCCAATAGCACGGCGGGGATAGCGCGCAAATCAAAGCCGGCCTCCATAACCGCTGACAGCAGATGTTCTGTGTACTTGCGACCCTGCCGGTTCACAATGTCGCGCACCGTATCTCTGACCGTACAGGGCTGACCTGCCAGCATATTTTCGATCTGGGCATCCGTGAGTGACAATCCGGTTTCCCGTCGCACCTGCTCCCGAATATCATCCACGCAGCGAATCATGCCGAGTTCCAAGCTGTGCGCGGTATCAGCCGCAGGGATTGCGTTGTCGATGCGCATAAGGTCCACCGTCCAGCCGCCCAAATCCATAAGGAGCATGGACGGTTCGTCCTGCAAAAGCCCCACTTCGGTCATAAGGGCAGCATAGCCCTGTGGAAAAATGGCAACTTCTTCGACGGTGATGCTGTACTCCACGCC
>ENA-UOJV01001045-UOJV01001045.1-human-gut-metagenome-genome-assembly--contig:-C82-NODE-1045-length-34111-cov-10.060048_pt1 | contig 34111 bp, 34 predicted proteins | sample MGYA00242356_ERZ723903 | MGnify/ENA metagenome assembly ERZ723903
CGGCACGGACCACGCGGGCATCGCCACGCAGATCAAGGTCGAAGAGGAGCTGCGCGTCAATGAAGGCAAGACCCGGTACGATCTGGGGCGCGAGAAGTTTTTAGAGCGCGTCTGGGCGTGGAAGGAAAAATACGGCAGCCGCATTGTCCAGCAGCAGAAGAAGCTCGGCGTCAGCTGCGACTGGTCGAGAAGCCGCTTCACGATGGACGAGGGCTGCTCGAAGGCGGTGCGCGAGGCGTTCTGCGAGATGTATGAGAAGGGGCTCATCTACAAGGGCAGCCGCATCATCAACTGGTGCCCGCACTGCCTGACTGCGCTGTCTGACGCGGAGGTCGAGTACACCGACAAGTCCGGTCATCTGTGGTATATCCGTTATCCGCTGGCCGACGGCTCCGGCGACATCGTCGTTGCGACGACCCGACCCGAGACCATGATGGGCGATACCGGCGTCGCGGTCAACCCCGAGGATGAAAAGTTCAAGCACCTGATCGGCAAGACCTGTATTCTTCCGATCATGAACCGCGAGATTCCGATTGTGGGCGACGAGTACTGCGAAATCGGTTTTGGTACGGGCGCTGTCAAAATGACTCCGGCGCACGACCCGAACGACTTTGAGGTCGGTTTGCGGCACAATCTGGAGGTCATCCGCGTTCTCAACGACGACGGAACCGTCAACGAAAACGGCGGTAAGTATCAGGGGATGGACCGCTATGAGTGCCGCAAGGCAATCGTTGCCGATCTGGAAGCGGAAGGGTATCTTGTAAAGACCGAGCCGTATTCTCACAACGTCGGCACCTGCTACCGCTGCCACAACGACGTCGAGCCGCTCATTTCCGCGCAGTGGTTCGTCAGAATGAAGCCTCTGGCAGAAGAGGCGATCCGCGTCATCAAGGACGGCACGATCAGGTTCGTTCCCGAGCGCTTCTCGAAGACGTATCTCAACTGGATGGAAAACGTCCATGACTGGTGCATTTCGCGTCAGCTCTGGTGGGGTCATCAGATTCCTGCGTGGTACTGCGACGAGTGCGGGCACATCAACGTCTCTCGCGAAGACCCGACGAAGTGCGAAAAGTGCGGCTGCACGAGGCTTACACGCGAAGAAGACGTGCTCGACACCTGGTTCTCGTCCGGTCTGTGGCCGTTCTCCACGCTTGGCTGGCCCGATCTCGATTCCGAGGACCTCAAATACTGGTACCCCACGACCGATATGGTCACGGGCTATGATATCATCTTCTTCTGGGTGGCGCGCATGGTCGTCTCCGGCATGGAGCAGATGAAAAAAGAGCCGTTCAAGACCGTCTTCATCCACGGTCTGGTCCGCGACGACAAGGGCAGAAAAATGTCAAAGTCACTCGGCAACGGCATCGACCCGCTGGAAATGGCGGAGAAGTACGGCGCAGACGCGCTGCGCTTCAATCTGATTACCGGCAACTCGCCCGGCAACGACATGCGCTTCTACGTGGAAAAGTGCGAGGCAATGCGCAACTTTGCCAACAAGATCTGGAACGCAAGCCGCTATGTGCTCATGAACCTCAAGATTGACGAGCCCGGTCTTCCGGCAATGGAGGATCTGGAGCTGGAGGACAAGTGGGTGCTCTCGAAGCTCAACACGCTCATTCGCGAAGTCACGGCAAATCTCGATGCATACGAGATCGGCGTCGCATCCAGCAAGGTCTACGACTTCATCTGGGACACCTATTGCGACTGGTATATCGAGCTGACGAAGACCCGGCTCTACAGCGAAAACGAAACCAGCAAGCTTGCTGCGCAGAAGGTTCTGGTGTACGTGCTCGACCAGGTGCTGCGTCTGCTGCATCCGTTCATGCCGTTCATCACCGAGGAAATCTGGCAGGCAATTCCGCACGAGGGCAAGTTCCTGATTTCCGCCGAATGGCCCACCTATCGCGAGGAGTTTGCGTTCGGCGCGGAGGAATCGAGCATGCAGCAGATCATCGAGGCGATTACCGCCCTGCGCGCGCGCCGCGCCGAGATGAACGTGCCCATGAGCAAAAAGGTCAATCTCACGATTGCAGCTGCCCAGCCCGAAGTCTTTGCGGCAGGCAAGGCGTTCTTCCTGCGGCTGGCAGGCGCCGAGGACGTGAAGGTCTGCGGCATGGAGGCTGCCGACGCAGCATCCGGAGACGACGGACTTGTGGAAGTGACCACGCACGCGGCGCGTCTGTTCATGCCGCTTGCGGAGCTGGTCGACTTTGAAAAGGAGCTTGCCAGAATCGCGAAGGAAAAGGAAAACTGCCTCAAGCAGATTGCCATGTTCGAGAGCAAGCTCTCCAACGAGGCGTTCGTCTCGAGAGCGCCCGAGAAGGTCGTGAGCGACCAGAAGGAGAAGCTGGCAAAGAACCAGGCGCTGCTGGCGCAGCTCATCGAGAGCGAAAAGCGGCTGAAAAAGTAAGCGCTTCCTTCGTTCGACCGAAGACGCAAGGAAAAAATTGTATAATGGACACGCATGGAAATTCCGTGCGTGTCCATTTTTTTCTATCTGGAGTGATGCAAATGAATATGACAAGCTTTTTGCAGGATAAACGGCTTACCATCGCCCTCAAGGGCGAGATCGACCACCACAGTGCCAAGGACACCATGCGCATCATCGGCAACAAGATCGACATCTATCTGCCGATGGTCTGCGTGCTGGATTTCCGAGACGTAACGTTCATGGACTCGAGCGGCATCGCGATTGTCATTCACGCCATCCGGCGCATGCGCGAGCTGCGGGGCGTGGTGCGGGTGGAAAACGTACCGCCGCAGCCGATGAAGGTATTGAAGGCGTCCGGAATGGAGCGCATTGTGGTGATTGAAGAAAGGAGCATGGCACATGAAGTGTGAAAATCAGATGGAACTGACGTTTCCCAGTCAGTCCAGAAACGAGGGCTTTGCGCGCGCGGCAGTGGCAGCATTTGCCGCGCAGCTCGACCCGAATCTCGATGAGCTCGGCGATATCAAGACTGCGGTCTCCGAGGCAGTGACCAACTGCATCGTCCACGCCTACCGCGACACGATCGGTACAATTTCGCTCAAGTGCCGGATTCTGCCGGGAAGCATCCTCGATATCATCGTCAAGGACCGGGGCTGCGGCATTGCCGACGTGGCGCAGGCAAGAACGCCGATGTACTCCACCGGCGGCGACGATCGAAGCGGCATGGGCTTTACGATCATGGAGAGCTTCATGACCGAGCTTCGCGTCACCTCGACGCCCGGAAAGGGCACGACGGTACATATGAAGCGTAAAATTGTCCGCCGGGGCGAAAAGGCGTGATGGACCGGACACAGGCGCTGATTGTCCGCGCGCAGCAGGGAGACAAGGCGGCGTCGGAGCAGCTGGTGCTGGAAAACGCGGGGTTGATCTGGTCGATTGCGCGGCGGTATTTTGGGCGCGGCGTGGAGCCGGATGATCTGTATCAGCTCGGGGCGCTCGGCTTTCTCAAGGCAATTGCGGGCTTTGACACGCAGTACGGCACGCAGTTTTCCACCTACGCCGTGCCGAAAATCGCAGGCGAAATCCGAAGGTTTCTGCGCGACGACGGCGCAGTCAAGGTCAGCCGAAGCGTCAAAGAGCGCGCCGCTGTCATCAAAAAAGAGCGCCAGCGGCTCACGGGGGAGCTGGGAAGAGAACCGACGCTCTCAGAGCTGTCGCAGTCTCTGGACCTGAGCGTTGAAGAAATCGCAAGCGCCGAGACGGCGACCAGCAGCGCAGAATCCATCCAGCGCCAGACGGGAGAAGAAGGCATCACGCTTGAGGATGTGCTGGCAGGACCCGAGATGGAGGACGGCATTTTAGAGCGCATGGCGCTCAAACAAGCGGTTTCGAATCTTTCCGCGCGCGAGCAGATGGTCATTTCTCTGCGGTATTTTCACGGGCTCACGCAGCAGAAGGTCGCGTCCATCATCGGCGTGTCGCAGGTACAGGTCAGCCGGATTGAAAAAAAGGCGCTCGAACGGCTGCGGACGTTTTTTTAGGTGACAAATCGACAGAATTATATTAAAATAGCTTTACTATGAAATACAGGTGAAGCTATGACAACTGATTTTGAAACGCGATTTCTGGCGGCGCGCCGTGCGGTGATTGCCCGGCGGTTTTCGCACTTAAACGATATGCAGCAGAAGGCGGTCATGACGACCGAAGGACCGCTGCTTTTACTTGCCGGCGCAGGAAGCGGCAAGACGACGGTACTGATTCAGCGCATTGCAAACCTCATTGCCTTCGGCGAGGGCGCGGATTCCAACGAAATTCCCGATTACATCACGGAAGACGACGTGGAATTTCTGGAGCAGTATCTTCAGAACCCGCTCCCGGAAAACCAGCCGAGAGCCGAGGCGCTTTCCGCGCTGCATCCGGCAGCACCGTGGTCGATTCTTGCCATCACGTTTACCAACAAGGCGGCAAACGAACTCAAAGACCGGCTGGGGAAGCTGCTCGGCGAGCAGGCGATGGACGTCTGGGCAATGACGTTCCACGCCGCCTGCTGCCGGATTCTCCGGCGCGATATTGACCGGTTCGAGGGTTACTCTTCAAGCTTTACGATCTATGATACCTCCGACTCTGAGCGCGTGATCAAGGACGTTCTGAAGGACCTCAACATGGACGAGAAGGTGTTTCCGCCGAGGCTGTGCTTGTCCGTCATCAGCAAGGCGAAGGACAAGGCGCAGCACCCGGACGAATTCTCGAAAGTTGCCGACCGCGCGGGAGACTACCGCATGGAGAAAATCGCCGAGATTTACGAGGGCTATCAGAAGCGTCTTCACGAAGCGAACGCTTTGGACTTTGACGATATCATTCTCAAGACCGTGGAGCTTTTAGAGGCGTTTGAGGATGTGCGGACCTATTATCAGCGCAAGTTCCGCTACGTTCTCATCGACGAGTATCAGGACACGAACGAGCTGCAGTACCGGCTGTCGTCGCTTCTGGCTGGGGGCTATGAAAACATCTGCGTCGTGGGCGACGACGATCAGTCGATCTACAAGTTCCGCGGCGCGACGATTGAGAACATTCTCTCGTTTGAAAAGCAGTACCGCGGCGCAAAGGTGATCCGGCTCGAGCAGAACTACCGCTCGACCAAATCCATTCTAGACGCGGCAAACGCGGTGATCTCCCACAATCAGGGGCGCAAGGGCAAAAAACTCTGGACGAAGAACGCCTCGGGCGATAAGATTACGGTCTATGAGGCGCTCAACGAATCGGACGAGGCAGACTACGTCGCGGGGCGGATTTTCTCGATCTCCAAGGGAAAGAATTTCAAGGATTTCGCAATTCTGTATCGCACGAACGCACAGTCGAACGCACTCGAATATGCCTTCAAGCGCAATAGCATTCCGTATCGGATCATCGGCGGCACGCGCTTTTTTGACCGCGCCGAAGTCAAGGACATGCTGGCGTACCTGTGCGTGATCAACAACCGCGCGGACGATCTGCGCCTGCTTCGCATCATCAACAATCCACCCCGTGGCATCGGTGCGAAGACCATCGAGATGGCCTCGCGGCAGGCGCAGGCGGCAGGCTTGCCGCTCTACAGCGTCATCTCAGACCCCTACAGCTATCCGAGTCTGGAAAAGGCGGCGGCGAAGCTGATGGCGTTCACGGTTCTGATCGAGGACTGCGCGGAGCTTTTAAAGACGCTCAGCCTGCCGGACTTTTATGAGGAGCTTTTGATCCGCACCGGCTATGTCACGATGCTCGAGAGCAAGGACGATGTGGAGTCGCGTGCCCGGCTTGAGAACGTGCGAGAGCTCAAATCCAGCATCGTCAGCTACTGCGAAAACACGGACCTGCCGACGCTTGCCGGTTTCCTGGAGGAAATTGCGCTCTATACAGACATCGAGCAGTATGACGCGGAGGCGGACGCAGTCGTCATGATGACGATGCATGCGGCGAAGGGATTGGAATTTCCGCATGTGTTCCTGGTGGGACTCGAAGAAGGATTGTTCCCCGGCACGAGAAGTCTTGGCGACCCCGAGGAGATGGAAGAAGAGCGACGGCTCTGCTACGTCGCTATCACGCGCGCGAAGCAGTCACTTACCATCTGCTATGCAAGAACCCGCATGCTCTACGGCAGAACGACGACGAACATCGCCTCGCGCTTTGTCGACGAGCTTCCGCCCGAGTGCGTCAATCGGACCGAGCAGCCGAAGCCAAAATACGATCAGCCGCGCGACTACGGCAGCTTCGGCAGGGTTTCCATCTACGGAGACTACGAATCGTTTTCCCCGCGCCCGGCAGGGCAGAGCGCGCCGAGAAGAAGCTATTCTTCCGTGGTGCCGGAGACAAAGAAAAAAGCGCCAGCGGTGCAGTTTTCCAAGGGCGAGATGGTGCAGCACAAGGCGTTCGGGCGCGGCATGGTGCTGAGCGTTATTCCGATGGGCGGCGACGCGCTGCTGGAAATCGCGTTCGATGGCGTCGGCACCAAGAAGCTGATGGCAAATACTGCGAGTCAGCACATGACAAAGCTTTAGCGGGCGACTGACCCAATCAGAATCTCCCCAGCATATTGCGCCGCCTGCCGGCATAGGCTGTTAGCCGGAGGTGGTGGCAATGAACCGGCTAAAACGGCGCAGGCGCCGTCTGGCGCTTGTAGGCTTGCTGCTTCTAATGATCGGAAGCGTTGTGCTGCTGCAGCTGCGCATTGCGCCGACGCTCCGCAGAATTGCGGAAAACCAGGTTGTGAACGCGGCGTCCGACGCCATTTTCCGCGCCGTCGCGCGCCAGCTGCAAACCGGAAGCGTCGACTACAGCCGTATCATCGGGCTTGAAAAGGACGAGACCGGCAGGATTGCGGCGCTTACCACCGACATGCAGCAGGTGGCAAAGCTCAAATCGGAGGTGCTGGCGTTTCTGGACGAGGAAATCTCGAACATGGACGACGAGGCGCTGTCCGTGCCGGTGGGAAGCCTGCTGTTTCCGACGTTTTTTGCCGGACGGGGTTTTTCCATTCCCGTGCGCGTGCTTGCCCTCAACAGCACGAACGCGGATTTTTACAGCAGCATCGAGTCTGTCGGCATCAACCAGAGCGTGCAGCAGATTCGCATTACCTTTACCATCAGCCTGTCCTTTCTGACGCCCGTGGGCATTTCGGATACGGACGTGACGAGCGATGTGCTGGCGGCGCAGACCATTCTTCTCGGCGATGTGCCCGAGAGCTATCTTTATCTGGGATAGCATCCGTTGACAGGAGAAACAGAGGTTATTTATGGAACCGCAAAAAGAGATACAGCAGCTCACCAAAGAGCTGGAACACGCAGGCTTTTTATACTATGTGAAGGACGCGCCGGAGATGTCGGACTACGACTATGACCACAAGCTCCGCAGACTCGAGGAGCTTGAGGCGCAGTACCCGGAGTATGCGCTGCCCAACAGCCCGACGAGGCGCGTCGGCGGCGCGGCGCTTTCGCAGTTTGTGAAGGTCCGTCACGAGGTGCCGCTCGAGAGTCTGCAGGACGTGTTTTCCTATGACGAGCTGCGGGAATTTGACGAGCGCCTCCGAAAAGATGAGCCGGAGGCTGCGTACAGTGTTGAGCCAAAAATCGATGGGCTCTCGGTGGCACTCGAGTATGTAAACGGCGAGTTTGTCCGCGGTGCGACGAGAGGCGACGGGCTCATCGGCGAAGATGTGACGGAAAACCTCAAGACCGTGCGCTCCATTCCGCTGCATTTGGAGAACGCGCCTGCGCGGCTCATCGTCCGGGGCGAGGTATATATGCCGCGCGCCAGCTTTGAAGCGCTCAACGAGGCGCAGGAAAAGCTCGGAAAGCCGCTCTTTGCCAACCCCAGAAACGCGGCGGCGGGCTCTTTGCGCCAGCTCGACCCCAAAATTGCAGCGCAGCGCAGGCTCGACATTCTGGTGTTCAATCTGCAGCTGGCAGAGGGTGTGTCCTTCAGGACGCACACCGAGACGCTCGACTATCTGCGTGCGCTTTCCTTTAAGGTTATCGATTACACGCGCTGCAAGACCATCGATGAGGCGGTTCATACCATCGCGGCAATCGGCGAAACGCGGTATGATCTTCCTTACGATATCGACGGCGCGGTCGTCAAGCTCGACAGCCTTGCCGGACGCATCCGCATGGGCAGCACGGCAAAATTCCCGCGCTGGGCGGCAGCGTTCAAGTATCCGCCCGAGGTCAAGCAGACGGTTCTGCAGGACATCGTTGTGCAGGTCGGAAGAACCGGCGTTCTGACCCCGCGCGCGATTGTCGCGCCCGTGCATCTGGCAGGGACGACTGTGACGGCGGCGACGCTTCACAATCAGGATTTCATCTCGCAGAAGGATATCCGCATCGGTGATACCGTAAAGATCCGCAAAGCAGGGGAGATTATTCCCGAAATTCTCGAGGTCGTGTTGGAGAAGCGCCCGGCGGGAACGACGCCGTATTTCCTGCCGGCGAAGTGCCCGGTCTGCGGCGCGGCGGTAGAGCGCGACGAGGACGGCGCAGCGCTTCGGTGTACGGGCGCAGAGTGCCCGGCGCAGCTGTCGCGCAATCTGGCGCACTTTGTCTCGCGCGAGGCGATGAACATCGACGGGCTGGGAAGCGCGATCATTGATCAGCTGATCGAAGAAAAGATGCTTGCAAATCCGGCGGACCTGTATTCGCTAGACTTTGAGAAGCTGGCGACGCTGCCGGGGCTCGGGCAGAAATCGGCGGACAATCTGAAAGCTGCCATCGACAAGAGCCGGGAAAATGATCTTTCGCGCCTTCTGTGCGCCTTCGGCATCCGGCAGGTCGGCGTAAAGGCGGCAAAGGTCCTGGCAAGCCATTTCGGAACGCTCGACGCGCTGATGAACGCGACGGAAGAAGCGCTTCTGGAGGTTCCGGATGTGGGCAAGACGACGGCGGACGCGCTGCGTGCCTGGTTCCAGAGCCCGCAGTCGCAGGATCTGATTGCGCGTCTGCGCGCGGCAAACGTCAACTTCACCTCTCACAATCAGGTCACGGACACGCGCCTTGCCGGAAAGACCTTCGTGCTGACGGGCGCTTTGCGCCTGTTCACCCGCGACGAGGCGACGGCAAAAATCGAATCGTTTGGCGGGAAAGCCGCAGGCTCGGTCTCCAAAAAGACGAGCTACGTCGTCGCCGGAGAGAATGCAGGCAGCAAGCTCAAAAAGGCGAACGAGCTGGGCATTCCGGTTCTCTCTGAGCAGGAATTTCTGGACATGCTGCAATGAAGATAACTCTGATCTGTAACTGCGGACTTGTCTTCTCGTCCGGGGAAACGTGTCTTCTGATTGATGCATTGACGCAGGAGCTTGCGCCGTTTTACCGTGCGCCGGAATCGGTCCGGCAGGAAATTGTAACGGGAACCGGCGCATACGAAAAGACCTGCGGGCTTTTGTTCACACACCTGCACCCGGACCATTATGACAAAGAAGCGGCGCAGGCGTTTGCACAGTATCATCCGCGCGCTGCACTGTATGTTCCGAACCGGCGCGAGCTCCCGCCGGAGCGCCTGACCGTCGGAGGCTTCACCGTGGAGCTGCACCGTGTGCGGCACACGCAGGTCGCGGGCTACGGAAAATCGACGGTCGATGCCATGATCATCTCGGCAGAAGGAAAAAGCGTCTACGTTGCCTCCGATTCTGCGCCAGAGGTATCGCTGCACGAGTCTGTGCTGCATGGACGAAGAATGGACGCGGCGTTCTGGAACGGGGAGATGCTTCTTTATAAGCCGGAGCGCGAAGCGCTTTGCCGGTTCGCGGCGCAAAATTTCATCTATCATATTCCGGGTGACCCGCAGGACGGCTTTCGGCGGAAGCTGGAGCGGCTGCGCGGGCGCTATCCTGCAGAGCTGGAAACCGTCCGCCTGCTGGGAGATTACCCATCCGAAATCATCCTGTAACAAAGAATGCCGCCCCGGCAAGCCGGGGCGGCATTTGAAATCTTATTCTGCAACGGACCAGCTTTCGCCGTCGAAGAAGACCGAGGCGTAGAAGCTCTGAAGCTGCGGGTTTTGAATCGGTTCGAAGGCAGGCGCAGAAGCTGCATCCAGCTGCTGTGCGTCATCGCCGTCCTGCGGAGATTCCTGCGGGACCTCACTGTCCTGCGGAGATTCTGCGGACGCCTGCGACTGCGCATCGGCGGTGGGAAGAGAGATGTTCGTGCAGGTGTAGTAGCCGCTGACACCCAGAAGGATGCCGCCGTCTACCAGATTCATCGCGTAGACGTTTTCCACCGTCACATCGGAGACGACTACCTCGCTGCGGGACCAGCCGTTTTCCAGCAGCAGCCGGTCGAAGCCGCCAAGCAAACCGCTGTCTTCGCCTGTAAGCGGCGCAGTGGTCAGTTCATCCTGCAGCACTGCCGAAACGGCAAGCTCGGCGTCCTCGCTGAGATCCAGAATCGGGCAGATGGAGTCGTAATCGTAGATGAGCTGGTAGTCATAGGGACTGAAAACTTCCTCCCCTGTCAGTGTGAAGCTGAGCGTGCTGCCAAGAGAGATGTCGTCGATGGTCTGCAGCGTTTGGGCAGGGATGGTGCAGTAGTCCGCGCCGTTGAGCCGGACGAGCATGTCGGCATTGTAGTCATTGTACACATCCACGGTTCCGAGGCTGAACAGCACCTCAAACGAGCGGCTTGCGGCAGTGACGCTGCTGGTGAGCGTTTCGCCTGCGTCGGTTGTGCAGCTGGCGGTGACGACGGAGTCGGCGTGCAGCGGGGCAAGCTGCAAAGATGCACCCGCGGCAAGCGTTGTGCAGTAAGCGCCGTCGACGGACAGATCCACGCGCATGCTCGAACTGTTCCAGACGTACAGACTTGTGTAGTCGAGGTCGAGCGAGACCTGCGCAGGCTGGAAAAGGCTGACGGTATCGGCTGCATCAAAGCTCTGCCCGAATGCGGTGGTATAAGACACCTCCACGTCGTAAAGCCCGGGAAGAAGCGTATCAAACGCTGCCTCCGAGCGGACGAGGTTCAGAGCGTCCTGCGTGTAGCCTGCACCGTCGAGCGCTTCGGAAAGCTCGGTCGCGACGCTCGCGGTTTGTTCGTCTCCCGCGCTGACGCTTGCACCGGCGACGTTCGTGGTAACGTTCAGCCGGCAGGGGTCAATGCGCACACGGTAGGTTGCAAACGGGAAGCCGCCGCGCTTTTCCACATGCAGGCATGCCGAGTCGGTGCTGGCAAGCTCTGCCGCCTGCTGGCGAAATGCTGCGCTTTCGCGGTAAAGAGAGAACATCGGCGCAAGAGACTCCTCGGTAAAGGCAGTCTCACCGGACGGCTCTGCCACCGCACAAAGACGCGCAAAATCGCCGTCTGCCAGCGCTGCGCGGAATTCCTCGGCGGTTTTTTCGGGCGTGTTTTCCCGGGAGAGCCGCCAGAGCGTCAGACCGCCGCCTGCAAGAACCGCCGCACACAGGGCAGCGGCAAGGACGCGGCGCTTGCTGCTTTTCGGCTGCACGGGCGCAGCGGCGCGGGGCGTATAAATCTGGACATCGTCCTCCGGCGTTTTGCTGCAGACCGGGCAGGAATCGAAGCCAGCCGGAATCTGCGCGCCGCATTTCGGACAAATACGAGGCATAAGAATCTTCCTTCTATCTCGATATGACAGGGCATGCCGCAGGGCACATCCCAAATCGAACTACAGTATACTCAGAAGACCCGGAAAAGTCAATCCCCCAGCGGAGGAATTCTGCACAATAATGTATGAATGGTGGAAAATAAGCCGGAGTTTTACGGGAAAAGGCAGTGTTTTTCGCAGACATGGTTCCGGTGGAGAACCTTGTGCCGCGCACCTCACTCCATACGGTAGAACACGCCTTCCTCGTCCCAGGTCAGAACGCCGGTATCGAACTCGAAGACCCGGTAGGATACATTGCTGTACCAGTCGGAATCGGCATAATAGGTGCTGGTTTCGCCCTCTGCGATGCGCAGGTCGCCGCAGTCGATCTCGGACGCTTCGGCGTCGCCTTCATTTCGCGCGTAATAGAACCATTCGCCGTAGGCATCGATGAGAATGTAGCGGTCGGCGGACAGATCGCCGTCGTAATACCAGCAGCCCTCGAAGCTGGAAATATCGACGTGGTAGTCGTCGTCAATATAATAGCCGCCGGAATCACCGGTATCCTCGTAGTCGACATACTCGCCGTCGCCGCCCGCGTCCTCGTTGGAAGGCGCGCTGGTGGGGACAAAGTAGCCGTAGGCGCCCATGTAAATTTCGCCGGATTCGTCCCGGTTGAACTGGCAGCCGGAATTGTCGGCGTCGTTGTAGGCGTAGTACATTTCATACTCCTCCTCGTAGACAAGCGTGCCGGTGCGTGTGGCGTCGGTTCCGTAGAGCGTCCAGCTGCCGTCGTCATAGATCTCAAGATCGCTCCATTCTGCGCCCTGTGTGCGGCAGGTGTAGGTTCCGGCGAAGGCGGCGAGATCTTCTTCGGCGGGGTAGCTCTCATCTGCTGTGTCGTCGAGCCCGTCGTCCGCGGGAACTTCATCTGCGCCGTCGTTCAGATTGAGAAGATCCTGCGCAGAGCCGTCCGGCTCTGCTGCCTGCTCGGCGCAGCCTGCAAACAGCAGGCAGAGCGCTGCCAGCAAAATAACGGTCAAAAATCGCAAGTTCTTTTTCATGTGCAATTCCTCTCTCAAAAGAAAATGTTGGAAATGATCTGTATCCATTATAAAAGCGCGCAGAAACGCAGGCGATTAACCGGCGGTTAGGATTTTCAACGAAGAACCGGACAAAAAAGGAAATAGCAGGGCAGAACGTTTGCTTTTTGAAGCCTCCGGCGCTATGATGGCTGCAGATATACGCGGCTGGTCGTCATATTCTTCGCCTATGCGTTTTCCATGACCTATGAAATGATCGCGGGGTATCTGCGCGGCTTTGGTATCTCTATGGTACCGGCAGTGCTGACGATGCTGGGCGTGTGCGGCGTGCGCATTGTGTGGGTCTATACGGCGTTCGCGGCAAACCGGACCTTTGATACGCTATTGCTGGCGTATCCGCTGAGTCTGGCGGTGACGGCGGCGCTGCTGCTGGGCGCGCTGCTTTTCTACCGTCCGGCAGCAGAGCTGGCAAAGGAAAACGCTGCGGTAAGATAACGGGGCGCATCTGATTGTGCAAAGAAAGCCGAAAGGCAAAACCTATACCTGCCGCAAAAAGTGCGGCGGGTATGTTTTTGCAAAAAATGTGCGGACGTCCGGTTCTTTTTGCGCGGAAAAGGCAAGCCTTGTAATTATCGCCCGACCCGGTATAATAGAAGTACAGGTGCGCAGATCCTGCGCAAAAACGAAACGGGAGAACGGACAAACATGAAGACGCTTCTGATCAAAAACATCGCAAGTCTTGTCTCGTGCGACGAGCAGGACCGGGTATATGAAAACGTCGACCTCTACGCGGAAGACGGCGTGATCTGCGCCATCGGGCAAAATTTTGAGAAACCCGCCGATGAAACCATCGACGCAAGCCATATGCTCTGCTATCCGGGGCTTGTCAACACGCATCACCACCTGTATCAGCAGTTTTCCCGGAATCTGCCGCAGGTGCAGAATATGGAGTTGTTCGACTGGCTCAAGACGCTCTATGAGATCTGGAAGAACCTCGATACAGACGTCATCCGGCTTTCGAGCCTTACCGGCATGGGAGAGCTATTGAAGCACGGCTGCACAACCTGCTTCGACCATCACTACGTCTTCCCGGCAGGTGCGGGGGACCTGATCGGCACGCAGTTCGAAGCGGCATCTGCGCTCGGCATCCGCATGCACTGCTCACGCGGCTCGATGGACCTGTCCGTCAAGGACGGGGGACTGCCGCCCGACTCCGTGGTGCAGACGGTAGACGAGATCATGAAAGACTCCATGCGGCTGATTGAAACGTATCACGACGCATCGTTCGGCTCCATGCGGCAGGTGGCGCTGGCGCCGTGCTCGCCGTTCTCGGTTTCGGCAGAGCTGCTGCGGCAGAGTGCGATTCTCGCGCGGCAGTACCATGTGCGGCTGCACACGCACCTGTGCGAGACGAAGGACGAAGAAAATTACATGTTAGAACGCGAGGGCATGCGTCCGCTGGCGTTCATGCAGACGCTCGGCTGGGTCGGACCCGACGTGTGGTACGCGCATGGCATTCACTTTAACGACGAAGAGCTGAAGCTGCTGGCAGATACGGGCACCGGCGTGTGCCACTGCCCGATTTCCAACATGAAACTCGCGTCCGGCATTGCGCGCATCCCGGAAATGCTCGCGCTCGGCGTGCCGGTGGGTTTGGGCGTAGACGGCTCTGCGTCCAACGACGGGTCGAGCCTGATGGAAGAGCTGCGCGTGGCGTTCCTGCTGCACAGGCTCAACGCCAGCCGTAAGGCGCCTTCGGGCTATGATATTCTCAAAATGGCAACAAAGGGCAGTGCGCGCCTTCTGGGGCGGAAGGATATCGGGGAATTGAGCACCGGCAAATGCTGCGACCTGTTTCTGATTGACAGCCGCAGACTGGAGCTGACCGGCGCGTGCTATGACCCGAAATCCGTGCTTGCCACCGTCGGCGTGCGCGGACCGGTCGACTATACGGTCGTTAACGGGCGCATTGTCGTCAAAGACGGGTGCCTTGTCACCATCGACGAGGAACGGACCGCCCGCGAAGCGCAGGCTGTCTGCGACAGTTATCTTTCCCGCTGAGCGAAAAGAACAGTTCGATCAGGGGAACTGATCCGAATGAGAAGGAAATCAGATTGTGCGCGAAAGCGTTTGCGGTTAAAATAACAGAAGCATAACATACCGGAAAGGAGTATCCCAAATGGACAGGATCAAAAAGAACTTCGGCTTCGGCTACATGCGCCTTCCGATGAAGGACGGCGAGGTGGACATCGAGCAGACCAGCCGGATGGTCGATACGTTCCTGGACGCGGGCTTTAACTATTTTGATACTGCACACGGCTATTTGCAGGGCAAGAGCGAGTAGGCAATCAAAACATGTCTTGCCAGCCGCGATCCGAGAGACCGGTTCATTCTGACCGACAAGCTGACGATGGCATATTTCAAAAAGGAAGAGGATATTCGTCCGCTTTTTGAAAGCCAGCTGGAAATCTGCGGCGTAGATTATTTCGACTTTTACCTGATGCACGCCCAGAGCGCAGAGATTTTCAAGCACTTCAAGGCGTGCCGTGCCTATGAGACGGCGTTCGAACTGAAAAAGGAGGGGAAAATCCGCCACGTCGGCATTTCCTTCCACGACCGGGCGGAGGTGCTGGATGAAATCCTGCGCGAGTACCCGCAGATTGAGGTCGTGCAGATTCAGCTCAACTACGTCGACTTCGACGACCCCGCGGTCCAGAGCCGCAAATGCTACGGGGTCTGCCGCAAGCATGGAAAGCCCGTGATTGTCATGGAGCCGGTCAAGGGCGGCAATCTGGTCAAGCTCCCGGACGCGGCGAAACAGGTCTTCGAGGATCTGCACGGCGGCAGCCCTGCCAGCTACGCCATCCGTTTTGCTGCAGGCTTCCCGGGCATCCTGATGGTCCTGTCCGGCATGAGCGACATCAAGCAGATGAAAGACAATATCAGCTTCATGCAGAACTTCCAGCCGCTGACCGACACGGAGATGGAGGCAGTCCGCAAAGTACAGGATATTTTCCGTTTCATGCACCGGATTGCCTGTACTGCTTGCCGCTGCTGCACCGATGGATGTCCGCAGCATCTGCCCATCCGCGAACTGTTGGAGCAGGTTGCCGCCGAGTTAAAAAAGAAGGAAGAACCCGAAACATGACGTAAAGCCCGGCGCAGTGCGGGAAAGCTGCGCCGGATTTTGCTTGCTTTTTGCGAGTTTCAATAGTAAAATAGGGGAAACTGAAACAAAAGGAGACATTTTTCATGACGGTGATCGAACGATTTTTGAAGTTTGTCAGCTTTGATACTACCTCCAGCGAAACAAGCGGGCAGCAACCGTCCACGCCTAATCAGAAGGTGCTGGGCGGGGAGCTGGTCCGGCAGATGCTCGCTCTCGGTATCTGCGACGCGCACATGGATGACGCCGGCTACGTCTACGGCACGATTCCCGCAAACTGCGCCAAAGACCTTCCGGTCTACGGGCTGATTGCCCACATGGATACCTCGCCGGATGCGCCCGGCGGTCCGATTCACGCGAGAATCACGGAAGCCTACGATGGCGGAGACATTGTTCTCAACGAGGCGCAGGGCATTGTCCTTTCGCCGCGGGACTATGCTTCCCTGCAGAAGCACGTCGGCAAACGCCTGATCGTGACCGACGGCACGACACTGCTCGGCGCGGACGACAAGGCAGGTGTGGCAGAGATTCTGTCTGCAGCGGAAAAACTTCTGACCTCCGACCGCCCGCACGGCACAGTGAAAATCGCCTTTACGCCGGACGAGGAAATCGGCGAGGGCGCAGACAGGTTTGACGTCACGGGCTTTGGTGCGGACTACGCTTATACGGTAGACGGCGGGGCAATCGGCGAGCTGGAGTACGAGAACTTCAACGCCGCGTCTGCGTCGGTCGAGATCACGGGGCTTTCCATCCATCCGGGCTCTGCCTATGGAAAGATGGTCAACGCCAGCCTCGTTGCGATGGAGTTTGCCGCGCTTCTTCCCGCACTGGAGACGCCGTATTTTACCGACGGCTACGAGGGCTTCTTCCATCTGACCGGCATGGAGGGCGAGGTGGAGCATGCGAAGCTCTCCTATATCATCCGCGACCACGACCGGGAAAAATTTGAAGCGCGCAAGGCGGTAATGGAAAAGGCGGCGCAGGAGATGGACAGACGCTACGGAAAGGGAACCGTAACGCTTAACGTCCGTGACAGCTATTTCAACATGCGCGAGAAAATCGAGCCCTGCATGTTCCTCGTCGAGCAGGCAAAAAGCGCGATGCTCGAGCTGGGCATTATGCCGAAGGTGCAGCCGATTCGCGGCGGCACGGACGGTGCGCGGCTTTCGTTTGAGGGGCTTCCGTGCCCGAATCTCTGCGCCGGCGGCGAGAATTTCCACGGCAGATTTGAGTATGTCCCCGTTGAGGACATGGAAAAAATCACCGAGCTGCTGGCAACGATCATCTGGAATATTGCAAAATAAAAAACGGGTCTGCCGCAGCCATACGGCAGACCCTAAATTTTGATTTTTCCGTCTTTTAAATGCGCGAGCACGTACTGCTCGGGTTCATCGATGGGCTTGGTGATGCCGGTGCGGCGGTGCTTGCTGAGCCCGCCTGCCATATTGGGCGTATCGCCGGACAAAAATGCCGCGCGGAACAGCGCCTGCTCGCCGTATTTTTCGCGCAGCGCGTCGACCGTTTTGTCGAGCTTCGAGAGCTTTTCGTAGTCTGCCGCGTCAAACAGGCTCACCTGCCGCGCGCTGGTGTCCATCAGGCGCGTGATCTGGATGCCGAGCTGGCGAAGGGGCGTTTTTCCGTCCCACATCGCGCGCAGCAGCTCCCGCACGGCATGGTAAAGCTCCTGCGTGACGTTGGTTGCGTTGGCAAGCTGCTTCTGGTGCGACCAGTTTTCGAAGCTGCTCGAACGAAGATGCACCGTCAGGCATGAGCCCGCCTGCTCGTCTCTGCGCAGCCGCGCGCCGACTGTCTCACAAAGAGACAGCAGCACCTGATCGGCAGACGAAAAATCCGTCACATCGCGCGGCGTGGTGACGGCGTTGCTGTAGCCCTTGTTTGGTGCGGGCGCGCTCGATATGACGCCGGCGTCTTTTCCGTTGGCAAACTGCCAGATCATGCTGCCCTGCTTGCCGAGTTTTCGAATTAGAAACGCAGGGTCTGCGCGCGCCAGGTCTCCGATGGTGCGGATACCCATGGCAGTGAGGCGGGCGGAGGTGGCGCGCCCGACCATGAACAGCTCGCCCACCGGAAGGTGCCAGAGCTTTTGCTCCAGTTCCCGGGGAAAGAGCGTGATGACCTTGTTGGGCTTTTCCAGCTCGCCTGCCATCTTTGCCAGCAGCTTGTTGCAGGAGATGCCGATGTTGACCGTGAAGCCGAGCGTGCTGAAAATCCGGTCGCGCAGATGCTGCGCCGCCAGCACGGGAGGACCGTAAAGTCCCTCGGTGCCCGTCATGTCGACCCACGCTTCGTCGATCGAGTATTGCTCGACGACAGGGGAGACCTCCCGCAAAAGCGCCATCAGGCGGCGCGACGAGGAGACATACAGCGCATAATCCGGCTCTGCCACGACGAGGTTCGGGCACTTGTCGCGCGCCATGCCGAGCGGCTCTCCGGTTTTGACGCCGTATTTTTTCGCGGGCGTGCTTTTTGCCAGCACGATGCTCGTGCGAAGATTTTTATCGTTCGCAATGACCGACGGAATCTCGCGCAGGTCGGGCGTTCGTCCCTCGACAAGCGTGCGGTACGCGGCGGTCCAGGACAAAAACGCGCTGTTGACATCGATGTGAAACCAGACCGGTTCTGCCATCAGTAGACCTCCCGGAACAGGGTCCAGCGGTGGGTGCGGACGGTGTAGCGCAGCTCGTAGAGCTTTTCCGCGCCCTCTAAAAGCGCTTTGCACAGAAAGACGAACGTTTCGATGCCGACGTATTCGACAAACCGGCTGTCAATGATTTCGGTGATGTGGACAGTGTGGAGCTGATGCTCGCTGTCTTCAAAGCGGAAGCGCAGCGGCTGCATCTGCCCATCGACGCCGCAGGCGGCAAGCACCTGCACGGGAAGGTTCCGGTTTGCCATTCCTGTTCGTCTCCTTTCTGGAACGTTTGTTTTATTATAGCATGAAAGAGAGGCACACGCAACCCCTTTTGCGAAAAAGGCAGGATGTTCCGCCCGGTAGGTGTAACGGCTTGACAGGTGTGATATAATGATACTGCAATGGATGGAAGGAGGTGCCAGCGTGGCTGCAACCGGCGTCAAAATCGTGGCAAAAAACCAGAAGGCGTACCACGAATATTTCATCGAAGAAAAATTTGAAACCGGCATTGAGCTTTCCGGCACCGAGGTCAAATCCATCCGTCTGGGAAACCTCAGCCTCAAGGAGGCATGGTGCCAGATCAAAGACGGCGAGCTTTTCATCCGCCAGATGCACATCGCGCCCTATGAGCAGGGCAACATCTTCAACAAAGACCCGCTGCGCTCGCGCAGGCTCCTGATGCACAAGCGGGAGATTGCGCGCCTGTTCGGTAAGGTCAAGCAGGACGGCTACGCCCTGATTCCGATCTCGGTTTATTTCAAGGGCTCGCTTGTGAAGGTGGAAATTGCGCTGGCAAAGGGCAAAAAGCTCTACGACAAGCGCGACGACGCGGCAAAAAAAGATGCCAAGCGTCAGATCGACCGCGCAATGAAAGGAAGATAAGCATGGAAAATCCCATTATGACGCTCACCATGGAAGACGGCGGCAAAATCGTTGCCGAGCTGTACCCTGAAAAAGCGCCGCAGTCGGTGCGCAATTTCATCAGCCTTGCCAACAAGGGCTTTTACGACGGTCTGATTTTTCACCGCGTCATCTCCGGGTTCATGATTCAGGGCGGCTGCCCGCAGGGAACCGGCATGGGTGGTCCCGGCTACTGCATCAAGGGCGAGTTCAAGCTCAACGGCGTAAAAAACAATTTAAGCCACAAGCGCGGCGTGCTTTCCATGGCACGTGCGCAGTCGCCGAATTCCGCCGGCAGTCAGTTCTTCATCATGCATGAAGACGGCGAGTTCCTCGACGGGCAGTACGCGGCGTTCGGCAAGGTGCTCGAAGGTATGGACGTGGTCGATAAGATCGCGGCAGTCAAGACCGACGGCAGCGACCGTCCGCTCAGCGAGCAGAAAATCGCCTCGATCCGCGTCGACACAAAGGGCGAGGAGTACCCCGAACCCGACAAGCTCCGCGACCCGTACGGCAGATTTTAATATCAAAAAAGCTTTTCCCGGCGTGGGGAAACCTGCGCCGCACACGGGGCTGCACTGGTTTCGACGGGGGCAGTGAGGCAGGATAAGCGGGCGGAGGTGTCTGACCTCCTTAAACCGGGCAATTTTTTAAAATTAACTGACAACAATACTGTTGCTCTGGCTGCCTAATTAGGCGCCCATCCTCCCCGGAAGGACCACGAGCCGGGCTAGGGTGTGATTTGAGTGGTGACCGTGCGGCGGGAAAGAGTTGACTCGCCCATGCATCATGACTCTACTAAGCCGATGAGAGTGTTTGTTCCCGCTTCGGCAAGGGAATGTAAATAACAAACTGCGCCCGAAGAAAGTCCTGTCAAGTTGTTTTCGGACAGGGGTTCGATTCCCCTCAGCTCCACCAGAAGTCCACCGTAATTTTGATAGAATTACGGTGGACTTTTTCTATGCCCAAAAACCGCTTGAAATAAGGCGTTTCAGATGTTTCAGCGCATAAGCGAACCCCGCTGCAGAGCATTTCTGCGGCGGGATTCGCGCGTTTTATGGGGTTTGCGGCTGTCTGTGCCATTGTAATCGTTAAACGGCTGGGGCAATCGTTAAATCACAGCGGTAATCGTTAAACTGATGTTGTATGCTTTCTCAAGCTGCAATAACAACTGCAATATCTTTAACTTTGTTAATCGCAGCCATAATTTCCATCTGCATCTTTTTATCAAACAACCTGGTAAAGCTTAGAGGCTTATCGAACGGAGGCTTGGTAAGCATAGTGACACTATCTTCTGACGGAGATGGGGTGCAGCATCTATACATTGGATCTGACGGATTCACTTGCACCCATGCGAATGGGGCGCGTGGATGCATGCCCGAAGCTGCAGCCGGAGCAGCGCGGCGGTGCGGCAATCCGGATAAGCCCGGACGGAAAATTTCTTTATTGCTCGAACCGCTCGGACAGCGGCGGCAGAATCGACTGGTTTTCGCTCGAAGACCCGATGCACCCGCAGCACGTCGGAACGGTTTCGGACGGTCTTTTCTTCTCGCGCGATTTCGCGCTCAGCCGGGATGGGCAGTATCTCGTGAGCGCCGGTCAGCGGGAAGAAACGATCATTCTGTGGAAACGAAACGAACAGACCGGCGCGCTCGCGAAGCTCCGGACGATTTCGGATATTCCGGAGCCGGTCTGCGTCTTGAATTGGAAAGAAACATCTTAGGAGATGAAAGATATGAAGGTTTTGGATAGACTCCATGGCTGCGGCGTTGTGCCGGTTGTGGTATTGGACGATGTAAAAGACGCGGTCGCAACGGCAAAGGCTTTGCTTGCCGGCGGCGTGGACGTAATGGAGATCACGTTCCGCACGGCGGCGGCAGCGGATTCCATTAAGGCGGTTGCAGAAAACTGCCCCGACATGCTCGTTGGCGCGGGCACGGTCATTACGCTCGATCAGTGCAAACAGGCGGTCGAGTGCGGCGCAAAGTTTATTGTCTCTCCAGGCTTTGACGAAGAGGTCGTCCGCTGGTGCGTGGAGAACGGGATTGCCGTCACACCCGGCTGTGTGACCCCGAGCGAGATCATGGCAGCGATGAAACTGGGCTTGACCGTCGTCAAGTTCTTCCCGGCGGGCGTGTATGGTGGGCTTTCTGCCATGAAGGCGCTCTCGGGTCCGTTTGGCGGGATCAAGTTCATTCCGACCGGCGGCGTGAATAGCCATAATATTGGGGAATTTATCGCAGCGCCGTTCATCCACGCGGTCGGCGGCAGCTGGGTCTGCCCGAAGGCAGACATCGCAGCAGGCAATTTTGAGAGAATCACGGAACTTTGCAAGCAGGCGAGGACCGCCATTCAGGAGGTGCGCAAATGAAGGTTTTAACGTTTGGCGAAATTATGCTCCGGCTGAAAGCGCCGGGACGTGAGCGCTTTTTCCAAAGCCCGATGCTGGAAGCGACCTTCGGCAGCGGCGAAGCGAACGTGGTGGTGAGCCTTGCAAACTACGGCATGGACGCGGAATTTCTGACGGTTCTGCCGCAGAATGATATTGCAGAATGCTGCATCTGCGAGCTGCGCTATTTCGGCGTGGACACAAAGAAGATCGTCCGCGGCGAAGGACGCATGGGCATCTATTACTTAGAGGGCGGCGCGAACCAGCTGCCGAGCAAGGTCGTCTACGACCGTGCGTATTCCTCCATTACTATGGCAAAGCCCGGCGATATCGACTGGGATAAAGCGTTTGAAGGCGTTGACTGGTTCCACATCACGGGTATTACGCCCGCAATTTCCGAATCCGCGATGGTGCTGTCGCTCGAGTCTGTGAAGGAAGCGAAGAAGCGGAACATCACTGTTTCCTGCGACCTCAACTATCGTAAAAATCTCTGGAAGTATGGCAAGAAGGCATCTGAGGTCATGCGTGAGATGACAAAGTACGTCGATGTGGCAATCGCCAACGAAGAAGACGTGCAGAAGTCGCTCGAAATTACAGTCGATGTGAACGTCGAGTCCGGCAAACTGGACCGCGAAAAATACAAAGCACTTGGAAACAAGGTGCTCGAAGCCTATCCGAACATGCAGTGTATTGCCATCACGCTGCGCGAGAGCCACAGTGCCGACTGGAACGGCTGGGCGGCGTGCCTGAACGACGGCAAGAACTTTTACGTGTCTAAAAAATACGAAATCCGGGACATTATCGACCGCGTTGGCGGCGGCGACAGCTTTGCGGGCGGTCTGATCTACGACCTGAACCAATATGAGGACAAGCAGCTGGCGCTCGAATTCGCAGTTGCGGCAAGCTGCCTCAAGCACAGCGTCATCGGCGACTTTAACCGCGTGGGCGTTTGCGATGTCGAAAAGCTCATGGGCGGCGACGGCACGGGAAGAGTACAGCGCTGACCAGTCAAATTTTTTCGGAATTTTCCGGCGAAATCTCACATTGTCCGGATGAACCGGACATACTAAAATAGACAATACGCAGAAGTTTTTGGAATTGCCTGCGTAAGTCTTGACAAACGAAGGGAGAGCCTGCAAAATGGGATACCAGAAGTGGTCATATGAGCTGCTCCATGGATTCTGCATGGACGCATTTGAAAAATTCGGCTTCACGGAAGCGGAAGCAAACATCATTCAGGATGTGCTTCTGACTGCAGATCTGTACGGCATCGAGTCGCACGGCATGCAGCGCATGGTGCGCTACCACAAGTGCATCGAAAAGGGCATGATTCATGTCGATGCAAAGCCCGAGGTTGTGTTTGAGACGCCGGTCTCCGCCGTCGTCGACGGGCACGACGGCATGGGTCAGCTGATCGGTCATTTTGCGATGGAGCTGGCAATCGAGAAGGCAAAGAAGTCCGGCGTGGGCATCGTCTCCGCGCGCAACTCCAATCATTTCGGCATTGCGGGTTACTATGCGAATATGGCGTGCAAAGAAGGCTTGATCGGCTTCAGCTGCACGAACAGTGAAGCAATCATGGTTCCGACGTTCGGACGCAAGGCAATGATCGGCTCGAACCCGATTGCCTGCGCGATGCCGGCAGAGCCGTATAACTTCTTCTTCGATGCATCCACCACGGTCGTCACGCGCGGCAAGCTGGAGATGTACAACAAGGCGGAAAAGCCGCTTCCCGAGGGCTGGGCACTGGATAAGGATGAGCATCCGTCGACGAACGCACCGGACGTTCTTGCCAACATCGTGGCAAAGAACGGCGGCGGTATCATGCCGCTTGGCGGCAGCACGGAAAAGCTCGGCAGCCACAAGGGCTACGGCTACGGCATGCTGTGCGAGATTTTCTCGTCGATTCTCTCCATGGGCGGCACGTCCAACTACTGCATGACCGGCGGGCGCGGGAATATCTGCCACGGCTTCATGGCAATCAACCCGTCGTTCTTCGGCGATCAAAAATCACCTGTCGACCTTCCTCGAGGAGCTGCGCGAGAGCCCGAAGGCAGACGGGCAGGAGCGGATTTATACGCACGGAGAGAAGGAAGTCGCGGCTGTGAAGGACCGCATGGAAAACGGTATTCCGGTCAACGACAACACGATGGTCGAGGTGCTGGACCTGTGCAACTATCTGGGGCTTGACTTTGGCAAGTACTTCGGCAGCTACCTGCCGCCCGTCAAAAAAGACGTTTTCAAAGGCAATTACTAAGGAGAAACACTATGGATTACGCAAAAGAGTCTCTTCGGCTGCATGCCGAATGGAAGGGCAAAATTGAAGTCAAGGCGACGGTTCCGGTTGAAACAAAAGACGATCTGAGCCTTGCTTACACGCCGGGCGTCGCGCAGCCGTGCCTGGAAATTCAGAAGGATATTAACAAGAGCTACGACTTAACGCGCCGCTGGAACCTCTGCGCGGTCATCACCGACGGCTCGGCGGTTCTCGGTCTCGGCGACATCGGACCCGAGGCAGGCATGCCGGTCATGGAAGGCAAGTGCGTGCTCTTTAAGTCGTTCGGCGACGTGGATGCGTTCCCGCTTTGCGTGAAGACGCACGACGTCGACGAGTTTGTAAACGCCGTTTACCTGATCTCCGGCAGCTTCGGCGGCATCAACCTCGAGGACATTTCCGCGCCCCGGTGCTTTGAGATCGAGCGCAAGCTCAAGGAAAAGTGCGACATTCCGATTTTCCACGACGACCAGCACGGCACGGCGGTTATTACGCTGGCAGGTCTGACGAATGCGCTCAAAGTCGTCGGTAAGAAAAAAGAGGACGTGAAGGTCGTCACCTCCGGCGCGGGCGCGGCGGCGATCTCGATCGTGAAGCTGCTTCTTTCCGCGGGCTTCAAGAATATTACCATGTGCGACCGTAAGGGCGCGATTTACAAGGGTAGAGACGGCCTCAACTGGATCAAAGAAGAGATGGCAGAGGTCACGAATCCCGAGCACAAGTCCGGTTCTCTTGCCGATATGCTGGTCGGCGCCGACGTGTTCATCGGCGTTTCCGCGCCGGGTATGGTCACGACCGAGATGGTCAGGACGATGAACAAGGACGCGATTATCTTCGCCTGCGCGAACCCAACCCCGGAAATTTTCCCGGACGATGCAAAGGCAGGCGGCGCAGATGTTGTCTCGACCGGCAGAAGCGACTTCCCGAACCAGATCAACAACGTCCTCGCGTTCCCCGGCATCTTCCGCGGCGCGTTCGATGTCAGAGCGTCTGATATCAACGAGGAAATGAAGATGGCTGCGGCAAAGGCGCTGGCGGAACTCATTTCCGAGGACGAGCTGTCGGCAGATTATATCATCCCCAAGGCGTTCGACAAGCGCGTGGGTCCGGCGGTTGCCAAGGCGGTCGCCGAGGCGGCAAGAAAATCCGGCGCGGCAAGAATCTGAACAAATTCATAGCGATTTTGAACGGCGCGGCAGTTGCTGCGCCGTTTTCGCGTGCCGGAAGAACATGACAATACTGGAAATTAGTTGTGCGCTGGCGCTGGTTTCAGAACACGTATCCGGATCTACAGAACGTGATGCAGCTCAAGGATGTGGCGTCGTTTCTCGGCATGACGCCTGTGACGCTCAGCCGCATCCGGGCAAAGCAGTCGGAAGCCGCGGAGGATACTTGACGGGCTGCAAAAATGGCTGTATAGTATAGTTGCTGTTAAAAAGCTTTCGTTTTGAAACACGAGTTTTAAAACGGCTGCAGGCTGATACAGCCGGAAAACGCAGAAAGGAGGCGGCGCATGGCAAGCAGTCGGGAATATCTGGACTTCGTGCTGGAACAATTGGAGGGAATCTCCGGCATCGACTACAAAAAGATGTTCGGCGAATATCTGATCTACATCAACAACAAGCCGGCAATCATGGTCTGCGACAATACGCCGATGGTTAAAAAGCTCCCGGAGCTGCTGGAGCTCATGCAGGGAGCGCCGGACGTCTATCCCTATGAGGGCGCAAAGGTGCATCTGGCGTTGGACATTGAAAACCACGCGCTCACGCGGCAGGTTCTGGAAGTGATCGACCGCGTCACACCGGTTTCCAAACGCAAAAAGAAACCGCAGTAGAATCAAATATGCAAGGATAAAAACGCAACGCATGCGATAATGCATGCCAGAGCCGGTAGGTAGCCCGGCCGTCCCGCTTCTGCGGGGTAAGTAACCTGCCAGTCCTGGTTGTCCATTCCTTGTCAACTGACACAAGCAGGAGGACTGGACATGGAGGAACTGAAGCTCACGGTATACTTTGAAGACCCGTTCTGGGTCGGCGTTTTCGAGCGGACGCAAAACGGCACGCTGTCTGTGTGCAAAATCACCTTTGGCGCGGAACCGAAGGACTATGCGGTGCATGCATACGTGCTGCGCCATTTTTACGAGCTGCATTTCAGCCCGGCGCTTTCTGCCAGGCAGCATGTGCAATGCAGCAATCCCAAACGCCGCCAGAGGCAGGTGCAAAAGCAGCTGAGCGGCGCAGGGGTCGGCACAAAATCCATGCAGGCGCTTGCCGCGCAGCGCGAGCAGCTGAAAACCGAGCGTAAGCAGCAAAGCCGCGCCCAGCAGGAAGCGGAGCAGCAGCGCCGTTTCGAGCAGAAGCAGCGAAAAAAGCTCGAAAAGCACAAGGGGCATTGACAAATTGCAGCATCGCAGGACAAACGGAACAGGCACAGGAGGAGCAGATGCTGACCTATCACAAGACGACGGAGGAAGAAAAAGAAATCATCACCGCGTGGCAGTATGCGGGGCAGTACGCGATTTATAACACCACGCCATACGCCGAGCAGAAAAAGCAGGGCGTGGGCTTTGCCAACCCCAAAAACAATTTCTATTCGTTCTTTGATCATGACACGCTTGTTGGCTTTATCAATCTGTATGAAGAGCCAACCGAGGTCTTCTTTGGCATTGGCGTGCGCCCGGATGCATGCGGCAGGGGATATGGGCAGCAGATGACGAAAGCGGCATGTGATCTGTCCGGCAGGCTGTTTCCGGGGAAGCCGCTCTATCTGGAGGTCAGAACGTGGAATGCCAGAGCTGTCCGGTGCTATGAAAAAGCGGGTTTCCGCATCACAGGCGAGCCGATTCGCCAGACGACCGCGGCGGGCGACGGTGTATTTTATCATATGGTTCGGAAAATTTAAAAGAATCCTCTGCATGACGAGCGCATGCAGAGGATTTTTGTCTGATGGCGCATCAGCCGTCCGGGCGGAACGGGGAGAGCGCCTCTTCGAGCTTTTTAAGCGCCTTCTTTTCAATGCGCGATACATAGCTCCGGCTGATGCCACAGCGGGCGGCAATTTCGCGCTGCGTCTGCGGCGGACGATTTGACAGCCCATAGCGCAGCGAGAGAATTTCTTTTTCGCGCGAGGATAGCACCTGGTCCATGATTTCATGCAGCTTTCCATGCATTTCCCGTGTACTCAGGTCCTCAAAAAGATCCTCCTCTGAGTCGATCACGTCCATCAGAGAAAGCGACGTGCCGTCCTTGCCGGTTTCGATGCACTCCGAGAGCGAAACGTCTGAAGCAGTCTTCTTCTGCGACCGGAAATGCATCAGGATTTCATTTTCTACACATCTGGCAGCGTAGGTTGCAAGGCGGGCGCCTTTACTGGCATCAAACGTGGAGATGCCCTTGATCAGCCCGATGGTTCCGATGGAAATGAGGTCCTCCTGGTCGGAAGTCTGGGTGTAGTACTTTTTATTCGGATGAAGCAAAAGGATACGATTTTTCCATAGGAAACGGGGAAATGACGTTTCAACGCAATTACACAACATCCAGGATCATTTGGACGATAAAGCTGCGTATCCCGGAAATCTCTTAGAGAAAATCATAATTCCGAGCGAAATTATCCGAGTACAAAGAAAAAGCGAGAAACTGAATATATTGAAGAAGTTGATAACGGACTAAAGTGCGAAAAGGTTTATAGCAGGAGGAAACCGTTCAGCAAAAAATCGAGGAAGACGTTACACCTTATGCTGGAACTACTGAGGGCATCGAAAGCTTGTCCGTACACTGGAAGTATATGCGCATTCCAGCTTATCTTGAAAAAGAAGGCATATAACCCTGAAAATACAGATTAGAATGTTTGAAGGCTGCATCAGGAGGTGCAAGCGCGAAGGGTATATTTGTGCGCATCTCGGAAAGAATACCATAAGAAGCAATTTGCAATATTGTTTTGCGAAAAAATTGCAAAATAGCATAGATAATTGTTGACTAAAAATAGCATAGGAGTATAATATACAGTACACCTTTGCAAAATGTTATGAAGGAGAATGTTCGATGCTTCTGGAATTTAAAACAAAAAACTATCGGTCGTTTAAGGATACGACAACATTCTCAATGCAGCCAGCTCCAAAGCAAACGGGCTTGGACTACAGCGTACAAACAGAACAAATTGTTCAAAAAGAAGGCAAACTCAAGGAAATAAAGGGACTTTGTTCTGCTGTTATATACGGTCCCAATGCAGCGGGGAAAACAAACCTGATTGGGGCAATGGATACGATGAGAGCAATTGTCTTACGAGGGAATATTCAAAATGCGAGTGAACACAGTTCTCCAAATGAGGCAGCCTATTCACTGGAACTGATACCGAATAATTTGGGTGAGAAAGCCTGTACGGAATTTGCAATCCGCTTTACAGAATCGAATCTGCTTATTGAGTATACGCTGAAACTCGATCTCGGGAATTTCTTGGAAGTGGATTATCCCAGAAGAATTGTAGAAGAATGCCTGTCTGTAAATGACAAATTGATCTTCTCGCGAGGAAAAACCTTAGAGGTCTTCTTGCTGGCACCTATAAAGCAATATGTAAATAAGAGCATTAAAAGAAAAACAGCAAAAACCATGGACATCGCAAGAAGCAGTTTGAGTGATACAGAACTGTTTTTGAACAACGGGTTTAAAACAATTTTTGCGAAGGATCTTGTCGCATTGATCTTAAAATGGTTTGACGAGAAATTCATGGTAATTTATCGTGCAGATGCGATAAAGGTAATGCGGAAGTTCGCAAATCCAAAGGAGAACACCGTTTATATTGAAAGAACGCTGACTGATGCCGCAAAGGCATTTGGTGTACGCTCCAATGCTCTGGGATATAGGCAGGCAGCAGATAGTGACGATGTTTCGCTGTGTTCGATTTTTGAGGACAAGAAAATTGCAATTCAGGCTGATGCATACGAATCGTATGGAACGATTCGCTTTATCAACGAGTTCCCACTTGTGATTAATGCAATCCTGAATGGTGGTACATTGGTTATGGATGAATTCGATGCATCGATTCATCCAATGGCTTTGATGAATATTATTAATATTTTTCATAACGATGAGATCAATATCCACCATGCCCAACTTATTTTTAATACACACAACCCGATTTTCCTCGATGCTTCACTTTTCAGAAGAGATGAAATTAAATTTGTGGAACGGGATGAGAAAACAAACCAGAGTGTTCAGTATTCCTTATCGGATTTTAGAACAGCCGATGGTATCCGTAAGGGCGAGGATTATATGAGCAACTATTTCGTAAATCGCTATGGGGCAATTACAGATGTTGACTTTGCACCTATGCTTGAAGAAATTGTTTCAGCGAACAGTGAGGTGAATAGCCATGACTGATATGCTAGAAACAAAGAAATATACATTTACGGTAGAGGGTGAAACAGAACGTTGGTATTTGTTGTGGCTCCGCGATAGAATCAACGAACAGGAAGGTAAAGAGTATAAAGTTGCCATTGAACCAAAGGTTCAGCAGCATCCTATGAAGTTTGCCAAAGGCGTCAATGCAATATCGACGCCGGAGGTAATACATATTTGTGATGTGGAAAGCAAAACGGCAATTCATGTAGAAAAGTTTAGAAGTATTCTTAATGAGTTAAAGGCGGCAAAAACGGAAAAGCATATTTCGTATGGTCTTGGTTACAGCAATTACACGTTCGAGCTTTGGATTGTACTGCACAAGAAAAAATGTAATGGTTCGCTTACAGACAGAACACAATATCTAAGCCATATCAATCAAATTTTCGGTGAGAAATTTGAGAATCTTGATCAGTATAAGCATGAAAATAATTTCAAGCGGTGCCTTTCAAAGCTGGGCTTGGATGATGTGCGTGCAGCGATTCAACGAGCAAAAGAAATTATGAAAATGAATAAAGACAACGGAAAAAGTCTGATACGCCATAGCGGCTACGAATACTATGAAGACAATCCGGCTCTGACGATGCATGAAGCAGTAGAAAAGATTTTGGTCGAGTGCGGGCTGTACTAATTCGCAGACAGACACATATGGAAGGCTGGTTGTTGCAGTAGTCATGCAATAGCCAGCCTTCTGCATGGCTCATAGCTATTCGACATTATTCGGATGAAGCAAAAGGATACGATTTTTCCATAGGAAACGGGGGAATAGCTGCGCAGCACAATCATATGACGTCCAGAATCATTTGGACTGTAAAGCTGCGTATCCCAGAAGTCTCTTAGAGAAAATCACAATTTCGAGCGAAATCATCAAAAAACAAAGATTGAGTCTAAATAAGAAGGAAGACAGAAATAGAGCGAAAGAGCGGTAGTATATACCGCTTCTTCGCTCTATTTGTTTACTGGTTGCAGGTGAGCCGTATTTCCGTAAAAGCATGCGCTATACCATTCCGCTCCGTATGCAGTGCGTCAGAATTCGCAAAAACTGCGCAGAGGTTGGGGCGGCTGTCAGCGGACGGCAAGTAAGGCTACATAGGAGGCCGGCGTTTTCACGCCAAGAAGCGCAGGCGAAGCCATCAATGCTTCGGACAACCTGAAGCAGATTCGAATTATACTGGTATGCAACTTCGGGATATAACCGCTGCGATGGCTTCACCAGCCAATGCGGGTTAAGCGAGGCAAGATAGATTGCGTAGGAAAGATGGAAAAATGCGGTGTTGGTTGCGGAGAAACCAAGACGGTACAACAGATCATATACTTCGACGATATCTGTTACAGAATTCATGCCGCATCTGTCCCCTCCAGCGCTTGAACACGTTGCATAAACTGCCGGATCAACGCGCCCTGCGCCTCCGCATCCAGCATGGAAAAGAGAAACATCAGGGTCGGTGCGGAAGCCGCGTATCTCCCTCGCTCCAAATCACTGTACGCACGGCTGGAGATACGAAGCTGCTCCGCCATCGCTTCCTGCGTCAGCGCCATCTTCTGCCGCAGGGAAGACAATTCCGCGGAAAGAAGCTCAGAGAGCAGCGCCGGGTATGGTTTCATCCTGAAGACCTCCATAGTTTATAAGTTCTATGGAGATTTTATGTCGAAATGAAGCCTACTTCCACGAAGCGCACTTCATGCCCGCCGTTCAAATCTTGTGAAAAAGCCGAGTTGAAGCACACAAAACAGTATTTATTCGGTGAAACAACAGAATATCCAATGCGCGCCAGCGCGGAAAGAGAGAAAAGATTACAGCAACGCACCGATTCCTGTGTACGCTCCAGCAGAGTTTGTGAAACTGCTGAGCGAAAAGAGTGAAGAAATCTAAAAAGCGTAAGAACATCCTTTGCAATTTAATAAGTCGATTTGGATGACAGGGGGGCAGGCTGAAGCGAGAAAGTGCATAAGCCTGCTTTTTGTAATGAGGAGGGTTTGAATGAACACTGAAATCGTATCGCAGAAGGAAAGATTTCTGCAAGAGGTAGAACAGAAGCTCCTGCGCAGGGATCTGGACGCAAAGCTGCTGGAAAACGGTCTGCTCCACGTCAGTTGGAACGAGAAACCGCTCTGCTCGGTTGACAGAGACGGTATTGTCCGTTTCAGACCAGCGGATATCACAGGGCCGGAAGTAGATCGGCAGCTTCGGACGGTAATACAGGCGGCTGGACAGGTCAAGGAGTATATGCGGATCTTTGAACGCGCGCCTGCGCTGAAAGCTGTTGGCCTTGAAGATACCTACAAGGTACTTGCGGATTTTGGTGACGCGGTGCTGGCTGGGCAGCTCGGCAAAAAGGGCGCTCGGTTCGTGACGTGGGAATGGGACTTCGACCGGCAGGGCGTTCACGCTGGGCATTATTTCATGGAAAACTATGCGGCAGCGAAAAAGGACTTCGCCGTCCGTGCCGGTCTTGTGGAAAGCCAGCGCCTTTTTTCAGACGAGCAGATTGCTGTGATTAAAAATGCCTGCGAGTTTGCGCTGGAGGACGACGCGACGCTCTCGTATGCAGAAGAAAAGCAGCTCCAAAGTGTGCAGGAGCAAATCGAACTTCTTTTGCCGCAGCAGACGCAGGAGCAGCACCAAACGATGGAACAGACAATGTAATATTTGCAGGGAGCCGGGATTTCTTTTAGAAGTCTCGGCTTTTTTTGCGTTCAGGGAGGGATTTTATGAAACACAAGCAAGAAGAATATTGGCGGCCGCGTTTCCACGCGCCGCCGCTGCGGCCGCACCCAGATCCGCCGCCAACGATACAGTGCAGCTGGTATCCGCACGAGGGCCAGTGTCCGTATATGCGGTTGGCACTCGTTTGCTGGCGCAGCAATGGCGAGTGCACGTTTACGGATATGCAGAAAATCGAAAATCGAGGTGAAAAACGTGTTTGAAGCAACGCTGAAAAACAGGATCAGCGCACATTTCGCGCCGGTCACGATCACGTTCCCAATTCCCGAAGATCAATATGAACAGGCAATTCTGGCGCTGGAAAAAAGCCAGATCGGCGATGCCAGAGTGCAGGACTGCCTGATTGACAATGTTCACGCACCAAACTGCCCTGCTCTGGTCAGAATGACCGGTACGATGGCGAACGTGGACGAACTGGATTGGCTCGGGAAGCAATTGGAGAGCTTCGACCGATATGAACTGCTGCAATTTAATGCGGCGGTGGAGCGATTCGGATTATTATTCCGTCTGGAATGGTGTGCGTGATACGCTGGAGGGCTACTATAAAAACCGGCCCCGGCAGCACAATCCGCTCTCGCAGCAGAAAGAATTCCGAGCCATCAAGAACGCGATCATTCAGGAAGCGGAGCGTTTGCGGCAGCAGATGGAGCTGGAGCAGGCAACGTCAGAACAGAAACCTTCGCAAGATGAGGAACCGTCTGCGGAGAAAACTTCTACAGACGCTTCTACAAATCCGACGCTTGCAAACGAGAATACTTCATTCACGCCTTCTCGCCCTGCGCAGCTTCCAACTGAATACCTTCTGAATTCAACCATCCGGTTATTTCACCAGATGGGACAGATCTTCCGCGACAATGCTGCACCACCCAGCAATCCGATGGGCATCCGCATCGACTCCAAGCGCCGTAAAAAGCTCATGCAGAAGCGGCTGGCAATGGGTCATAAGCAGGATGACCACGAACAAAATTACGGTCAGACATTACAATAACAGGAGGTGCATTTTGGCACAGTACATAGAATTTACCCCAGAACAAAAAGAACGTGCCGCAACCGTTGATCTCGAAGAATTTCTTCTCCGGCAAGGCGAAAAGCTCATCAAATCCGGACGGGAAAAGCGGCTTGCAAGCGACCACAGCATTACGGTGCGCGGCTGCGAATGGTTCGACCATGCCTCAAACGAAGGCGGTCGAGCCGTCAGCTTTATACAAAAATATTACGGCAAGAGTTACGTTGAAGCGATGTCCATGCTGCTGGGCGAGAGCATGGGGCCGGTTTATCCGCAGGTAAAAAAGCAGGAACAGGTCGATCAAAAACTCTTCGCACCGCCTGTTCCAAACGCAAATATGCACCGCGTATTTGCGTATCTTCTCAAAACGCGCGGGCTGGATGCCGACGTGGTTTCTTACTTCGCCCGCAGAAAACTGCTCTATGAGGACGCGGCGCATCACAACGCTGTGTTCATCGGCACGGATGAAGGCGGCTGCCCGCGCCACGCCCATCTGCGCAGCACGAACAGCTTCGGAAAAGCCTTTCGTCTGAACGTCGAGTCCAGCGATCCGTGTTACAGTTTTCATCATACCGGAACCGATGGAAGCCTTTATGTGTTCGAGGCTCCCATTGATATGCTCTCGTATATTCACACGCAGGAATTCAGAGAAGCCCAATATGACAACGGCAACAGTCAGGAGGATAAATCGCCGCTTTTTAAAAAGTTTTTGTCGGCAATCAGTCGGTGGGATAATTATGCGGCAAGCACAAGTACAGGCTGGATTGAAGATATTACGGATGAACGATTGGCAGCACGTCTAAAGGAATTGTCACAAGAAGATCTTGAACTGTTGACACAATTTATCATTCAGGGCTTCACACAGTCTGATTTAGAACAGATGGGATATGGAAAACAGTACAAAATTTCTCGGAGAATTTCACGCTTAAAAAATTTTTTGAAAAAATAATTGAAAACTGCATAAAAAGCGCGTTCTCGCTGCCTACCACATGAGGGGATCTTTTTTAAGCCCCCTCGTGCAGCTTGAAAAGTACATATCCAGCGACTGAATGACATCAAGCGGATGA
>ENA-UOJV01001049-UOJV01001049.1-human-gut-metagenome-genome-assembly--contig:-C82-NODE-1049-length-34054-cov-41.370011_pt1 | contig 34054 bp, 29 predicted proteins | sample MGYA00242356_ERZ723903 | MGnify/ENA metagenome assembly ERZ723903
CTCTGCATGGAGTACGTGCCGTAGCCTAAGTCCTTGATGGCCTGTTCCACATCTGCCACCGCGTCAAGGCTCTCCGCCTTGACATTGATGGACGAATACTCGAACTTCGTGTCGGTCTTCCCCGTCAGGTCTTTGAGGAGCGACTTGAGCGCATTGATGTCCATCATCACGCCGCTGCTCGTCTCATAGCCCTTTCCCCGGTCCTCCTTCAGCACACCGACAACCTTTAGCTCGACCTCGTAAGGCGTGGGCTCGGTGCCCGTACCGTTGTTATACGGTGTGAGTACCATGGTGATGCTCGTCTTGAGCGGGTCGAAAAACGGGTCGGGAACATTTTCGGTATCAATATTTCCGTTCTCATCCCAGACGTAACGGTCTACATAGTTTCGCCCGTCCGGCATCAGCGTATCGAAGAAGTTATAGGCAAAATACTGGCCCACGACCACCTCGTCGCTGCTCTCCGGATACCGCCCGTCCATCAGCTCAAAGCCCATGTCCTCAAGGGCGCTCGAGTCAATGCCGGCAAAATCGACCCAGTTGGCCGTGTAGCGGCCGTTGATGCCCGCCTTAAACGAAATGTTGTAATCGTCGAGGCTTGCCTTGGGCATGACGGCCTTGACGCCCGCGATCTCATGGAAGCTCTCGACCGCCTTCTCATCAAGCTTGCTCTCCGTCTGTGTGCCGGTATTCTGGTTGTAGCCGCGGTAGACCTCGATGATGGAGAGGTCGCCCATATTTTTGAGCATCTGGTCGTAGGACTCCTGCATGCCCGCGCCGATGGAGACCATCACGATGATGGACGTGCAGCCGATGAACACGCCCAGCACCGTCAGGATCGTGCGCCCCTTGCGCCGCGACAAGCTGTCGAAGCACATTTTCAGGATGTCTGCGAATCTCATTTGTTCTGCTCCTCAGCACCCGTGGCCGCAGTCTCCTTCGCCGCGGCGTCCGCTGCCTCCTTCTTCTCTTCGGCGATCTCCTCTTCGTCCCACTTGTCCCAGAGGGCCTGCTCAGCCTTCTGCTTGGCTTTCTTCTTGCGGATGCGCAGCACAATGAGAAGGACGATGAGCGCGGCAACTGCCGCGATGATGACGTACTTCCATGGGAAGGTGCTCTGCGGCTCGGGGTCGATCATGCCGGGATCGTCCATGCCGGGGTCGGCCGGCTCATAGGCCATGGCCTCGACCGTCGCTTCAAAGACACGCTCTTTCGTGTTGCCGTTGGAATCTTCGTAGGTAATGACGATCTTGACCTGATTCTCGCCCTCGAGCTGCGGCGTCACGGCAAAGGCGATGGTGCCGTTCTTACCGCCGTCGATCGTGCCGACGCGCTGATAAGGCGTGGGAGAATCAATGTCACCGGAGATGGTCGCCTCAACGTTGCTGATGGCGCTCTTGCCCTTGTTGACATAGTCGATCGTCAGGCTCGTCTCCTCGCCGACGTAGCCGGTGTAGGAGGTCTTGGGTTCGCTCAGCTCAAAGCGGTCGGGCTGGTAGAGCGGCACGCTCAGCGAGAGGGTCGCGCTGCCGGATTTACGGGCATTCTGATCGACGTATTCATAGGTAACGGCGATCTGCACATTCTGTGCGCTCGCGCTGATGAGCTGCGCGGCCTTCATCGGCACGGTAACGCTCTTGCTGCCGCCCGCGGCAACGGAATCAAAATAGAAGGTGTTGGTCGAGCCGTTGAGCATGAGGTCCGTGCCGCCGGTGACGGTAACCATGACGTTTTCAATTTTGATCTTCTTGCTGGTGTTGGTAAACGAGAAGCTCAGATTCGTGCTCGAGCCTGCGGCGACGGACGAGCCGCCGTAGTTGTACTTGGACAGGATGACGATGGGGGTCGGGCTTGCGATGGTCTCCTCTTCCTTGGTGTCCTTGGTGACTGTCGCGGGCACGTTGACGCTGCCGCTGGCGCTGCCGGAGGCGGTCGTGCTCGTACCGCTGTCGTAGTAGAAGTCAAGCTTTGCCGAGAGCGACTGGCTCGCGCTCGTGATCTTATCCACGGCCTTGACCGAGACCATCACCACGCCCGACTGATTCGGGCGGATATCGTCGAGCGTGTAGGCGCTCTGCGAATCCGTGACCATCAGGCCGTCCGACGGCGTGACCGTCACCATCGGGGAACGCATGGTCGTGCTGCCGACATTCTGGATGTAGATCGAGATGACCTTGCTCTCGCCCGCGGCGATGCTGCCGAAGGCCGCGTCGGAGCTGAAAACCGCGTGCGGCTCGGGGATCACGGTGGGGGTGGGCTTTTCCGGCTCGGTGTAGGGCACGCACTCGCTGACCGTCAGATTGAAGGTCTGATTCGTTGTTTCCACGCCGTTTTCCTGATAATAAACCGTAAAGCTCAGGCTGTTGCCCGTGCCGGAATAGGAGAGGTTGTAGAGTATGAACGATGCCGTGCCGTTTTCGACGTTGCTGATGTTGCCGGCCTCGCCGCCGCGGAACGAGTCGACGCCGCGCACAACGCGGGAGACCGTGCCGCTGCCGCCGATACGGGACAGGCTGACGGCAATATTGACCGTCTGGTTTGTTTCAATGCTGTAGGCGCCCGCATTGTAGCCGGTGACAAGGTAGCTCGTCTTATCATCGGCCCTTGCCGCGAGTCCGGCGGGCAGGAGCGCCGCGCACAGCACCAGGGCAAGGCACAGGGAGAGCAGGGATCTTGTGATGCGTTTCATGTTCGATTTCCTCCGTTATTCGATATAGGGGGCGGCGTCGATCTCCGCCTTGACCTGATTTTCAACATTGCTGACGATGCGGCCGTCGATGAGCGTGACGATGCGGTCGGCATACTCGGTCATCTCCGGGTCGTGGGAGACGAGCACGATCGTCTGGTGAAAGCGATGGGCAAAGCCGCGGATCATGTGCATGACCTCTTTCGTCGTCCTTGTGTCGAGGTTGCCGGTCGGCTCATCGGCAAACACCACCTCCGGCTGCGTAATGAACGCGCGCGCAATGCCGACACGCTGCTGCTGTCCGCCGGACATCTGGTTGGGAAAGTGGTCCATGCGGTCCTTCAGTCCCACGCGGCAGAGCATTTTTTTGGCCTCCAGAAGCCGCACGTCCGGGTCGACGCCCTTGAACATGAGCGGCATGGCCACATTCTCCGCCGCCGTCAGCTCCGGCAGCAGGTTGTAGGACTGGAAGACGAAGCCGATGTGCTTCTGGCGGAAGGCGGCAAGCTGGTTTTCGTTCAGGCGCGAGATCGGCACGCCGCCGATGCGCACCACACCGCGCGTGGGCTTTTCAAGGCCCGCCAGCTGGTTGAGCAGCGTTGATTTGCCGCTGCCGGATGTGCCGAAGATGCAGCACACCTCGCCCCGCGGGATATCGAGGTCGATATTGTGCAGCGCGACCACGTGCTCCTGCCCCATCATGTAGACCTTTCGGAGCTTTCGCACCGAAATGACGGGCTTCTGGTCATTTGTCATCGCAGATTCTCCTCATTCTAAACTTGCTTTTTATTATACTCCCATCTCAGGAAGAAGTCGTTACAATCGGGCGCGATTTGGTTACAATTTATTTTAAGATTTGTTTAAGGCCGCGCCGCGCAGCATTCCTGTAGTATTTAGACGGAACAAATCGGAAAAAGTTTCATCCCGCATGAAAAAACGGCGGACTTTTCAGTCCGCCGTTTCCGCTTCTCAAAAAAAAGCAGCTTTTCCTTTTTCGGCATTCTCAGCCCTGCGCCGCATCGGGCACAACGTAGACCGTCATGCTCTCGCCGCTCGTGTCGATGGGCTGCGTATCGTCAAGGGACTGCGTCAGCTCCGCGTCGGCATAGAGCTGATTGCCCGTGCTGCTGGCAAATGTGACATAAGTACCGCGCTTGACGGCGTAATTCTGCGTTTCCTCTTCCGCCGTGCCGGGCGCAAAGACAAGCGTCAGCTCACAGGCGTCGTTGCTGTCAAGCGCCTCGGCCGCCAGCTCCTTTTCCGGCGCGTAGGTCTCATCGTAGCTCCAATCATAAAGCGTCGTGCCGAGCACCGAAGATTCGCCGCTCTCATCCTTGCTGTAGTCCGTCACGCTCATGGCAAGCAGCTCGCCCGTCGCGGGGTCGACATAGTAGATGGTGGTACAGTAGTAGTCCGTCATGTCGGTGTAGGTCGTAGTGGTAGAGATCAGCACCGCGCCGTCCTGCTCGCTCTGCTCGTCGACGGTCTCGTTCGCGCTGTCGTCCGCTTCACGGCAGGCGGGCAGCATATCGAGGATATACGTCTCGTACTCGGCAGCGGGATAGCAGTTCATGCCGAGCCGGTCGTCGCTCTGCATGGTGTTGAGGTACACGCCATAGCCCTCTTCGGAGAAGCACGACTGCGCGTAGAATTCATCCTCACCGACGGGGCTGTTGGCCGTATAGCTGTAATGCGAGGCCATCAGCAGACGCTTTTCGCTGTCGCGCGTATACTGCACCTTGGCCGTATAGGTCTCCTGATCGTCCTGGTCGGTGCCCTGAACGCTCACGGTCACAACGCTGTGCTTTTCGAGCAGCTTTTCGGGCGTGTTGTCCGCGCGCACCTGCTCGAGCGTGATCTCCTTCGGCGCATCGGTGCCGTTGTCGGCATTATTGTCCTTGCTCGTGTCGCCGCCCTGCGTGCCGCAGCCGGCGAGCAGGCTCATGACGCAAAGCGCGCCGATGCTTATCTTCTTCCAATTTTTCATCCTGATGTTCCTCCTTCGGAATTTGGGCGCGGACGCTCCGCGCCCCGGTCATTTATGGTTTACAGTCTTCCTGTGCGGAGCTTTTTTCGTCCCGCACAATCTCTTAGACGCAGCTTTTTTGAAAAAGTTGCGCGCTTATAATTTTCTTAATAAAATTTTTCTTCCGGGATGACGCCCTTGCCTTTTCCCCCGCCGCGGCATACAATGAAGAAAACTCCCATCGGAAGGGGCATTTTTATGAACTGTATCGGCATCGACCTTGGCGGCACGAACATCAAGGGTGCACTCGTGAGCGAGCAGGGCAAAATTCTGAGAGAGCACGCCGTAGAAACGCGCGTTGACCTCGGTCCCGAGGCGGTCGCGGCGCGCATCGGGCAGGTCATCGCGCAGCTCTCTGACGGCGAAGCCGCCATCGGCGGCGTTGGCGTTGGCTGTCCCGGCACGGTGGATGACGCGAGCGGCATCGTCCGCTTTGCGGCGAATCTGAGCTTTGTGAATTCTGATCTGAGAAGTGCGCTGCGCGCGTATACGTCCCTCCCCATCCGTATCGGCAACGACGCGAACGCCGCGGCGCTGGGCGAAGCGCTCTTCGGCTGCGGAAAAGGCGCGGAAAGCACCATCGTCGTCACGCTCGGCACGGGCGTGGGCGGCGGCGTGGTGCTGGGCGGCAGGCTCTTAACGGGCTATACGGGCGCGGCGAGTGAGCTCGGCCATATGGTCATCACAGAGGGCGGCGAGCCATGCACCTGCGGCCGCCGCGGATGCTTCGAGGCCTACTGCTCCGCCACGGCGCTCATCCGCGACACGAAGCGCGCCATGGCCGCGCATCCGAAGAGTCTCCTGCACGCGATCGCCGCAGAGCAGGGCTGTGTCGACGGCCGCACGGCATTTCTTGCCGGCGAACGCAGCGATGAAGCAGGCGCACAGGTCGTGGAGGAGTACATTGAGCATCTGGCCTGCGGGCTGACGAATCTCGTCAACATTTTCTTTCCCGAGGTGCTGGCGCTCTCGGGCGGGGTCGCCGAGCAGGGCGACGCGCTGCTCGCGCCGCTGCGCGAAAGGGTGCGCGAGCGCTCGTTCGGCTCGCGCTATGCCGCGTCTCACACGCGCATTGAGCGCTGCACGCTCGGCTACCGCGCGGGCGTGATCGGCGCGGCAATGCTGGCGCGGCCGTAAATCTTTTCAATCAAAAACTCCGCAGGAAGTCCTGCGGAGTTTTTTTGCTACGGCTTCGAAGCGTCCATGACCGCGGTAGTCTCCGCGCCGTTCTTTCCCTCGATCACGAGCTGCACCTCATCCACGCCGCTGAGCGAAAGGACGGATCTTTCCAGCGACTCAAACAGCAGCCCGCGCGTATTTTCATCCTCGGGCAAAGCGGCATTCGCAGGGATGCTCAGATAACACACGCCGTCTTCGATGCGCGAGGAGCTGATCGAAAAATTCTCGGGCAGGAGCGGGAGCAGCGCATCGTTCTCCGGTCCCTGCGCAAGCGCCTCGAGCAGCGCGTTCACGCGCGTCTGGCCCTCGTAAAGGGCAAGCGTCTGCTGCTCGGCGCGCAGCTCGCCGGTCTTGCTGTCGAGGAAGTAGAGCTGCACCGTGATGGGCCGCAGGCCGCTCTCGCGGGAGGACAGCAGCGTGTCCGCCGAGAGCAGCACCTGCGTCTTGCGGTACGGCAGCTCGCTGCCGTTGGCCGTGATGCTCACGGCGTTCACATTCGGCAGCTGTGAGAGCGTCAGCGTGATGCAGTAGTCCGCAAGCGACAGGTCGATACCGGACAGGCGCGCGTAGGGCGCGCTCAGATCCACCCGCGCCCGCCGGCCCGAGACGCTCAGCGAGCGCAGTGCCGTCCCCTCGGGAATGGGCGAGTGCAGCGTCGATTCGTCCGGTCCCGCGAGCAGCAGCTCCATCAGCGCGCGGACGCAGTCCTCGGTGCTCATGGCCTCGCCCGGCGTAAAGCGCAGCGAAGACGCGGCGATGGCATCGCCCCCGCCCGAGGTGTCGAGATCCGAGAGAAAATAAAGCGCGTAGCCACTCTCCTCGTCCTCCTGCACGCTCCCTGCGCACGAGGCGAAGGCCAGCAGCGCCGCAGCGATGGCAAGGATCAGCAGCGAAAGCTTTCTCATGCCTGCCCCCCTCCTTCTCCGCAGCGCGGCAGACGCACGGTGAACACCGTGCCGCCGCCCTCGCGCGCGCCGACCTCGATGCTTCCGCCGCGGCGACGCGCGGTGTCGGCAGCGATGGAAAGGCCGAGGCCCGTGCCGCCCGCCGCGCGCGAGCGCATCTTGTCCACGCGGTAGAAGCGGTCGAAAATACGCGGCATATCCTCCGCCGGGATGCCGATGCCGTTATCGCTGACGGTGAGAAGGCACGTCTCCTCATCCCCCGCGAGCGCCACGCGGACAAAGCCGCGGGGACGGTTATATTTGATGGCGTTTTCCGTCAGATTGTAGATGATCTCGTTGAGCTCGTCCTCGCTCGCGAGCGTCTTGCCCTCGCGCCGGACCTCGTAGGAAAGGTCGACCTGCTTTTCCTCAGCCACAAGGCGCAGCATCCGCACCACACGCGCGATGACCGCCGCGATATCGACCTCCTGCGCCTCGGGCAGCGCGCCGCTGTCCAGGCGCGTCAGCCGCAGCAGATTTTCCGTGATGCGCGCAAGGCGCTCGGATTCCTGCTCGATGTCGCCGACGAACTCGCGCACGGTCTGTGCGTCCATGTTTTCCGTTTGCAGGATGGAGTCCGACAGGAGCCGGATGCCCGCAAGCGGCGTTTTGAGCTCGTGGCTCGCGTCCGACACAAAGCGGCGGCGCGCCTCCTCGGTCGTCTGGAGGCGGTCGGCCATGGCGTTGAACTCCGAGGCGAGATCGTATATCTCATCGTTGCCGCCGACCTCGGCGTGATGGCTGTAGGAGCCCTCCCGCATTTTCTGTACCGCCTCGGTCAGAACGCCGAAGCGCCGCGTCAGCACGCGCGATAAAATCAGGCTCAGCCCCACGGCGAACACCGTTACGACCAGCGAGATGGTCAGCAGGTTGCGCTGCATCGAAAGCAGCAGCGCCGCCTGCTCGGTGTCGTATTCATAGGCGTAGACCGCGCCGATGGTCTGGCTGTGGTAGACAATGGGCGAGGCCGCGCGGCTCTTGAACGCGCCATCCGAAAACTCGACAAAGGCGACATCCTCGCCGCGCAGGGCCTGCACGACCTCGGTATAAAAGGCGTAGCGGCCGATGGCCCCGTCGGTCTCACGCGTATCGTAGAGTACGCGCCCGGAGGCATCGGTCACAAGGATGCGGGAGATGCCCGTCTGCTCAACGAGCGTCATCGCACCTGCGACGTTTTCCTCGCTCAGCTCCTCGAGCCCCGAGAGCGCCGTCACCATCACCGAGACGCTGCTTTGCAGCGAGCTCTGCTTGGAGCGGAACGTCAGATTCTCCGAGGCGATGAGCGGGTAAGTATTCATCAGGACCAGCACCGCCGCGATGATGGCGATGTAGCTGAAGCTGAATTTTCGCTGTAGGCTCGCGCCTCTGCGCATGGCGGCGCCTCCCTTCGTGGTTTTCCGTTCCGCGCTCAGTCCTTGAAGTAGTAGCCGATGCCCCACTTGGTCAGGATGTGCTGCGGAGCCGCGGGATCGTCCTCAAGCTTTTCTCTGAGCCGTCGGATGTGTACATCCACCGTGCGGTAGTCGCCCGCGTAGGTGTAGCCCCAGACGAGATCCATCAGATTTTCGCGCGAGTAGACGCGGCGCGGATTTTTGACAAAGAGCTCGATGAGGTCGTACTCCTTGGCCGTGAGCTCGACGACCTGGCCATCCTTGAGCGCAACGCGCTGCTCGGGGTCGATCGTCACGCCGCCGACGGTCAGCAGCGCGCTGTGTGCCTTCTGCTGCGGGACGGCATTCGCGCGGCGCAGCAGCGCGCGGATGCGCGCCTTGAGCTCCAGAATGTTGAAGGGCTTTGTGATATAGTCGTCCGCACCGGACTCAAGGCCGATGATCTTATCGGCGTCCTCGCTGCGGGCGGTGAGCATGATGATCGGCACATTCGAAAACTCGCGGATGCGCATACAGGCCGTCAGCCCGTCCACCTGCGGCATCATGAGATCAAGAATGATCAGGTCGAAATCGCCCGTTTTGGCCATGTCGATCGCGGTCGCGCCGTCGTAGGCGGTCTCGACCGTGTAGCCCTCGTTCTCCAGATTGAATTTCATGCCCTTGACCAGGAGCTGTTCATCGTCAACGACCAGAATCTTCATTGTGTTCCTCCTCTGTGAGCGTGATCTCCGCGCGAAAGCCCTCAAGCTTCGCCTCTCCGATGCCCTTGACGTTCAGCAGGTCCTCCGCCGTCTCAAATGCACCGTGCTCTGCGCGGTAATCGAGGATCGCCTGCGCGAGCGATGGGCCGATGCCCGTCAGCGTTTCAAGCTCTTCCGCCGTCGCGGTGTTGACATTGACCAGCACGCGCGTGGGTGCGGTGATCTCATCGGTCCTGTCCTGCGTGGTCACGGTGTAGCCGCCGTGCCCGGTCCCTTCATACGACGTTTTGTGCAGAAAAACGAGCGAAACGGCAAACAGCACCGTCAGCGCGGCGAGCACAAGATAGACGCCGCTCCCTCCGGTTTTCTTTTCTTCCTTTTCCACGGTTGCGCTCGCCTGCCTTTTTTGCTATACTGGTGTCGAAACGTGCCGAAGGGCGCGCCCGACGAATTACTACTCTACTTTAGTGTATCATAGATCGAGGTATATTTCCATGAAAAAACACCGCCTGCTGTCACTTTTTTTATCGCTTGCCCTGCTGCTTCCCTTCTTCGCCTCCTTCAATGCCGATGCGTATGAGGACTTCGATCTGGACGCGAAGGCCGGTCTTCTCATCGAGGCAGACACGGGAGATATCCTCTACGAAAAAAACGCCCATCAGGAAAACTATCCCGCGTCGCTCACCAAGGTGATGGTCGCACTGCTCGTATTTGAGGCCATCGACGAGAGCAAGATCGCGCTGACCGACTCCGTCACCGCAACGGAAACGGCGTTTGAGGGCCTTTCCAGCGACGGCAGCACGGCGAACATCGTCCCCGGCGAGACGATGACCGTCGAGCAGCTGCTCAACTGTATGCTCATCGTCTCGGCGAACGAGGCGTGCAACATTTTGGGCGAAACACTCTACGGCTCGGTCGACGCCTTTGTCGCGCGCATGAATGAGCGCGCATCGGAGCTCGGCTGCGAGCACACCCACTTTGCCAACGCAACGGGCCTGCACAACTCCCAGCACTATACGACCGCGTGGGACCTCTACCTCATCACGCGCGAGGCGATGAAGCACGATAAATTCATGGAGATCTGCAACTCCAAGAGCTACACCGTGCCCGCCACCAACATGACCGAAAAGCCGCGCGAGCTGCACTCGACGAACTTTCTCATCTCCAACTGGCGCGCCCGCGGCTATGTCTACCGCGACGCGCAGGGCATCAAGACCGGTTCGACGCCCGAGGCGGGCTACTGCCTCATTTCGTCCGCCCTGCGCGGCAGCCGCCACATGATCAGCGTGGTGCTGGGCGCGGAGCGCGTGACGCTCGAGGACGGTGTGACCATCCAGACGCGCAGCTTTTCCGAAACCTCGCGGATGTTCGACTGGGGCTTTGACAACTTCTCCCGGCGCGATATTCTGTCCTCCGCCGACCTCATTCAGGAGGTGCCCGTCGCGCTCTCGAGCGAGGCGAGCTATGTTGCGACCCACGCAGCGGAGGATATCTCCTGTCTGCTGCCCGACAACGTGGAGCCCGAGATGCTCGAGCGCACCGTGACGCTCACGAATGAGACCGTCGACGCGCCCGTCGCGGCAGGCGACGTGCTCGGCACGCTGACGCTTTCGTATAACGGCACGGTCTATGGCGAGACGGAGCTGCTGGCGCTGAACGATGTGTCGGCCTCCTGGTTTCTGACGGCGCAGCGCCGCGTTTCCGACTTTTTCGCAAAGCCGCTCGTCAGGCTCCTTCTCATCGTGCTGGTGCTGCTCATCGTGGGCCTTGTCGTCTATACGACGATGTTCTCCCGCCGCCGTCGTTACGGACGACGCCGCCGCGGTGCGGCCTCCGGCGGATACCGCGGGCGGAGAAGAAGATAATACCGCAAAAGGGGACGCTTCGGCGCCCCCTTTTCTTTTCCCCGTTCAGTTCAGCGTAACCACATTGTTGCCCTGCGGGAACTCCACAAAGCGGACGGAGTAGATATCGGCGGTGATGTAGGCGCTGCGACCCGGATGATAGATCGTGATATAGTCGCTGCCGACCTCCTTCAGCGTCCCAGCGGCGACGACCGTATTCTGCGAGCCGACGAGAAAGCTGACGATGACCGGCCGGCCGATGTTGCGCGCAAGCATTCCCTTCCACGAATTGTATCCCATCTTGTCGACGGTCTGCACCTCTTCGATCTTGTCGGGCGAGGGGCGGAAGTGTCCGTTCGCGCCGCCCGCCGGCACGATCACCGCCGCGCCCGTCGGTCCTGTCAGCATTTCCTCATAGCCGAGGCTCATCTCACTGCCCTTTTGCTGCTGCGTGCCCACCGCGGCGGGCACGGCCGTCATCTGCTCGTAAAGGCAGGGTACGTTTTTCCCCATCTGCGTCATATTTTCCTCTCCCTTTCCATTTTGATGTGCTGCGCCAAAGGCGCTTTATGTGCTGTAGTACGCCGCGGTGGGGGCATAAAAGCAGTGGTCGCCGATGCGCATGACGAATACCCCCACGCCGGAGGGAAAGTTCGCCCGGCAGGACGGCGAAAAGGGGTTAAAAAACCACATCGCCTCGCCAAGACCCGAAAGCCGGTTGCCCGCGATGGCCCAGTCGGCGATCTCATAGTGAATGTCCGTCGGGCGCATATTGTAGATATTCTGCGGGTTGTAGCTGCCGCGCTCCACCTCGCTCGCGCAGACGAACTGCCCCGGCTGGAAGATGATCCTGCGGATGCTGCCCTGCCCCACGCGCGCGTATTCCCCGCCCGGGGCGCGCACGCGGTTCATCACAACGCCCGCCACCGCCTTCATGCCGTTTTCGCCCTCGCCGCCCGCCTCACATTCGATGAGCCGCGCAAGCAGCTCGCGGTCGGAATAAGCCATATCCATCGCCTCCCCCATTTTCTCTTCCCCGCCAGTCTATGCACGCAGGAAACGCAGGGTCACAAAGAAAGAAAAAAGAGCGCCGCAGGAAGAATACCTGCGGCGCTCTGATCAGTTTTTTACGCTTCGTCCTCCGGCGGCGGCAGCTCCCCCTCTTCGGGCGGGGTAAGGCCGTAGGCGCCCTTCATCTTGAGCGCGAGCCACTGCTCCTTCGTGATGAGGATCTGGCGGGGCTTCGAGCCTTCAAAGGGGCCGACGATGCCGCGCGTTTCCATCTCATCGACGATGCGCGCGGCGCGCGAATAGCCGAGTTTCAAGCGGCGCTGGAGCATCGAAACAGAGGCCTGTCCCGTCTCCATCACCACATCGATCGCGGCGGGCAGCATCTCGTCGCCCTCGTCGGCGGCGCTCTGCTCGCTCGGAGCATTTCCGCCGCCCTTGGCGTTGCCCTTCTCCTTCTCGGCAACGGCGGCGTTGATCTTGTCGATAACGGATTCATCGTAATCCGTCTCGCCGTTCTCCTTGACGAAGTTCACAACGCGCTCGATCTCTTCGCTCGAGATGAAGCAGCCCTGCACGCGCTTGGGCTTGCTCTCGCCGAGCGGGGCATAGAGCATATCGCCGCGGCCGACGAGCTTTTCCGCGCCCGCGGTGTCAAGAATGATGCGCGATTCCATCGCGGAGGCGACGGCAAAGGCGATGCGGCTCGGGATGTTGGCCTTCATGAGGCCCGTGATGACGTCGGCGGACGGACGCTGCGTCGCAATGACCAGGTGCATTCCCGCGGCGCGGCCCATCTGCGCCACGCGGCAGATCGACTCTTCGACCTCCTTGGCCGCGACGAGCATCAAGTCGGCCAACTCGTCGATGACAACGATGACGCTCGGCAGCTTCTTGAGCGTTTCATCCGCCGCGGCGATCTTGTTGTAGGAGGCAAGATCCTTGACGCCGTGCTCGGAGAACATCTTGTAGCGCTTCATCATCTCATACACGGCCCATTGCAGCGCGCCCGCGGCCTTCTTCGGGTCGGTGACGACGGGGATGAGCAGGTGCGGGATGCCGTTGTAGGGCGCAAGCTCGACCATCTTCGGGTCGACCATGATGAAGCGGACCTCCTCGGGCGTCGATTTATAAAGCATCGAGACGATGAGCGAGTTTGTGCAGACAGACTTACCGGAACCCGTCGTACCGGCGATGAGCACGTGCGGCAGCTTCGAGATGTTGCCGATGATGTTCCGGCCGCTGATGTCCTTGCCGACAGCGAAGGCCGTGGTGGAGGGATGCTGCGTGAACTCGCGCGATTCGAGCACCGTGCGGATGGCGACGGGGGAAACGAGCTTGTTCGGCACCTCGATGCCGACAACGGAGATCTTATCGGGGATGGGGGCGATGCGCACGCCGCTCGCGCCGAGCGCAAGGGCGATATCGTCCTGCAAGTTGGTGATCTTCGAGAGCTTCACACCTTGGCTGAGCGTGAACTCATAGCGCGTGACGGACGGGCCGCGCACCACATCGCCCGGCTGGGCGTCCACGCCGAAGCTCGTGAGCGTCTGGGCGAGGCGGCGGGAGTTGTTGCGCAGCTCCGCGCCCGCTTCGGCGGCGTTCGTCATGCCGCCCTCTTTTAAGAGCGTGATGGGCGGATACTGATAGGCGGGCGGCTCGGGCTGATCGCCGCCGGTCTCGATCTCGCGCGTGACCTCCTCATGCGCCGCGTCGACCTCGGCGCGGCGGAGCTTCTCCTCCTGCTTATCGGTCAGCACGGCATTCGCCGCGGCAGCGGCAGCGGGCGCGCTCTGCACGATTGGCGTGCCCGCGGAAAGCGGCGTGTGCGCGACGGCGGGCGCAGGCGTTGGAATAACCGGCGCAGGTGCGCTCACAGGGGCGCTCGGCGTCATGTCAAACGGCGGCAGATCGAGCTCATTGGTCTTCGCGGGAGCGGCGGGCGCTGCATCGTCCTGTGCCGGGGCGTTCTTCCCCTCCGCGGCGCTTCCGCCCGCCAGCAGCTCGTCGGGGCTCTTGATATTATCGGACTTCTTGCGGAAGAAGCCGCCCGTGGGATTTTTCTTGATGACGCGCTCCTCGCCGTCGAGCGGAATGTCGATGGCGGCGTCCGACGTATGGACCGGCGCACTGCGGCGCGGCACATGGGTGTGCTGCGGCGGAAGGTCCTCTTCCTCTACTGGCTCATAGGGCACGCGCTCGTGCGAGCGAACGGCCTCGATCACGGCGGCAGGCGTCAAGCGGAACGCCATCATCAAAAACGCGACGAACAGCACGACGAGCAGGACCATCGCCAGCACCTTTTTCACCAGCAGCACCAGCATGATCGCAAGCGATGCAGACACCGCGCCGCCGGACTCGAGCGCGTTGCCGCTCGTCCACAGAAGCTTCAAAATGCCGTCCATGTTGACATACTCCTCCTTGCAGAGGGCAATGTGCATGATCGCGCCGAACACAACCGGCAGCAGTGCCGTACCGACAAGGCAGGACGCGACGTTCCGCCCGCGGTGGAAGAGCAGAATGTAGCTTCCCAGCAGCAGCGCGGGCGCGACGAGGTAATAGCCCCAGCCAAAGAGCGACCGGCACAGCTTCGCCGGCTGATCGAGCAGCCACGCGCCCGACTGGAAATAGCTAAAGCCCAGGCACAGCGCCAGCACCAGCAGGATCGCGCCCGCGACCTCGCGGCGGATGGGGCGCTTTTGATTCTTCTTCGCCGTGCGCTTGCCGGAAGACGAGGAGCGGGACGAACCCGTCGTTTTCTTTTTCGTTGTGGTGGTTTTTTTCTTCTGTTGTGCCATGATTCACCTCAGAATCAAAAATTAGTGCAGGATCGTGAGCACCAGCGTCAGCACGCCGGCGGCCCAGCAGTAATAGGCAAACGCGCCGAAACGGCCCTTGTCGGCAACATAGCGCAGCAGGCGGATGCTCGCATAGCCCGACACCGCCGCGACGACGACACCGACGAGGTACACGGGCACGCTGGAGAAGTCGATGCCCGCGTCGATCGCGTCTTTGAGTGTCAGGATGTTCGCCCCCAACACCGCGGGGATGGAGAGCAGGAATGCAAAGCGCACGGCAAACTTGCGCTCAAAGCCCGTGAAGCAGCCCGCCGTGATCGTCATGCCGGAGCGGGAGATGCCCGGGCACAGCGCGATGGCCTGACCGATGCCGACGAGCAGCGCGTCGAGCAGCGTGGCGGTCTTTTCCGTCTTGCGGCCATGGCGCACACGGTCGCTCACAAAGAGCAGGATGCCCGTGACGATCAGTGCGCCGCCGATAAAGTACATATTATCACTCAGCTCCGTGAAAAAACGGCGAAACGGCACCATGACGAAAAGCGGCAGCGTGCCCACAATGATGAGCAGAATAAGGCGGCGCGCAGGCGGCACGGGGTTCGGCGTGCGATGATGGGCAAGGTCGCCGATGCCGGTGAAAAACTCCACGATCATATCGCGGATATCATCCCAGTAAGCGGCAAACACCGCCACGAGCGTGCCGAGGTGGAGCAGCACGTCGAAAAAGTCGGGCACGTTGCTCGCGCCCTGGATGCTTAGTAAATGCTCCGCGATGGCGAGATGGCCGGAGGACGAGATCGGTAAAAATTCCGCGATTCCCTGCACAAGGCCAAGAACAACGGCGGTCAAAACTGACATAAAAAACAACTCCTTTTGCGTTTTGTTCTGTAATGGCAATATTCTAACAGGATAATTATAGCACAGCTGTTCGCGGAATACCACCCCGAATCGCGATTTCTCCGTCCCCGCTCTTTTTTCGCCCCGCACTTGCGAAAAATGAAACGATATGCTATAGTCATCCATGGCAATAATAGATATAGGATAAGGAGATATTGAAATGGTCTATCATTATCGCACCAGGGGCGTCTGCTCCCAGGAAATGCGCATCGAGCTGAACGATGACCACACCATCAAGGACGTCGCGATCATCGGCGGCTGCAACGGCAACCTTCAGGGCATTTCCCGCCTTGTCGAGGGCATGAAGGCCGAAGACGCCATCGAGCGTATGCGCGGCATCCGCTGCGGCTTCAAGGATACGTCCTGCCCCGATCAGCTCGCCATCGCGCTGACGGAGGCGCTCGCGCAGATGAAATAACTGCAATTTTTCCTGCATAGCGCGTTCCACGGTGCCAAAAACGAATCAATCATTGCAAAATTGCCCGCCTGCCGACTGGACAAACCGCCAAATCTCATGTATAATCAGCCTGATATATTGAGCAAACAAATAAACGGCTGAGCCGTTCGACCGATCGAGGGACCGCATGGACATTGATATGGATATCAAGGAGCTGGAGGCATTCGTCTACGTGGTGGAAAATTGCAGTTTTTCCCGCGCTGCGGAGCTGCTCCACCTGACGCAGCCGACCATCAGCTCGCACGTCTCCGCGCTGGAGCGAAAACTGAATATCAAGCTCATCGTCCGCACGACGAAGGAGACCTATCCCTCCGATGCCGGCAAACTCCTTTACAAATATGCAAAGGAAATTTTGCAGGTGCGCGAGAATGCGGCCATCGCGCTGCGCAATTTTTCGCAGGAGATGAAGGGCACCATCTCCATCGCGGCCTCCACGGTGCCGAGCCAGTATTACCTGCCGCACCTTCTTCAGGATTTCCGCGAGCGGTATCCGGATATCACCTTCAACATCCAGATGGAGGACAGCCCCAAGGTCGTGGAGCTTGTGGCCACGCGCAGCGTGGAGATCGGCTTCTGCGGCACGATGATCGCAAGCCACAAATGCGTGTATCAGGACTTTGCGAGCGACCCGATGGTGCTCATCACGCCCAACACGGACAAGTATCGCGCCTACGCAGGCGGCCCCTTCCCCATCGAGCAGATCCGGGAAGAGACGTTCATCAGCCGTGAAAAGGGCAGCGGCACCTATCAGGCAGGCAAGGAGCTTTTGGACCAGTACGGCATCGACATTGCCTCGCTGCGCACAGCGGTCGAGATCCGCTCGACCGAGAGCGTCAAACAGATGGTGAGCGAGGGGCTCGGCGTCGGCCTCATTGCCGAGAGCGCCGCGCAGGATTATATGCAGTTCGGCAAGATCCTTGCCTTCCCCTTCCCCGATTCGACCTTCCGCCGCAGGCTCTACATCGTTAAGCACAAAAACAGCATTCTTTCCCCCATCGCGCAGGTCTTTTATGACTATGCGCGCAAGGCGGGCGAGCAGAGCGCCGAGTCGTAACAAAATATGATGCGCGGCCGCCGCGGGCATTTGCCCGCGGCGGTCCCGTTCGCTTGAAAAAGCGCGCGGCGCACGCCGTCTTCAGCGCACGTTTTCCATAGGAAGCGGCCGCGGGGCCGCTTTTTTTATGCGCTTTTTTGCGAACTTGTCATTTACTTTTTTCAGCCAATGGTATATGATAATGGAATAGTCCAATGACTGTGCTGCACCGCTAAAGCGGCGCGGCCGCACGGGAGGGAAGGCGGATGGACTGCCGGGATTCGGCTCTTTTTGCGGGCGTGGACGAGCAGTCCTGCCGGAATATGCTCGAATGCTTCGGCGCCTACGAGCGCCGCTATACCGCGGGGCAGACCCTTCTCACCTGCGGCGAGCAGCAGGATATGATCGGCGTGCTGCTCTCGGGCAGTGCAGAGCTCCTGCGTCTGCACCCGGACGGCAGCCGCACCGTGCTTGAAACGATGGACGAGGGCAGCGTCTTCGGCGAGGAACTGGCCTTTACCGGCTTTTGCGACGGCAGCGCGCTCATTGCCTGCCGCGAGGACTGCCGCGTTCTTTTCATGCGCTACGATCAGATCACCAAGCGGTGCGAAAACGCCTGTGCCTGCCACAGCCAGGTCGTGACGAATCTCTTTCAGCTCCTCTCGCGCAAATCCCTGCACCTCAGCCAGCGCATCGAGGTGCTCTCCTGCCGCTCCATCCGCGAGAAGCTGCTCTGCTTTTTTCACCAGCAGGCAGAGCTGAGCGGCAGCGCAAGCTTTCTGCTCCCCTTCTCGCTCAGCGCGCTGGCCGAATATATCAGCGCCGACCGCAGCGCCATGATGCGCGAGATGAAAAAGCTGCGCGAGGAGTCTGTCATCCGCACGGAAGGTCACCGCGTGACCCTGCTTTAGTATTTTGCAAGCATTTTTCCAAAATGCAAGTCTTCCTGCATCGTTAGAATGTTGACATTCGTTGACGCAAGAATACTTTCATGATATAGTGTTTTCAATATTTCCGGCATTGAGCTCTGGAATCCCGCCGTGCCGAAGCCCGGCACGGCGTTGAATCTCACACAAAAAGGAGAATCATTCATGTATCGCATCGTGAAAAAAGAAGCGCTCAAGCCCACTGTGATCCTCTACGAGATCGAGGCGCCGATGGTAGCAAAGAAGGCCGAGCCCGGCCAGTTCATCATTCTGCGCGTCGACGAGAACGGTGAGCGCATCCCCATCACCATCCATGACTACGACCGCGAAAAGGGCACCGTGACGATCATCGTGCAGACGATCGGCGCCACGACCGAAAAGCTCAGCCACAAGGCTGAGGGCGAGTACATTCAGGACTTTGTCGGTCCCCTGGGCCGTCCGACCGAGACCGAAGGCAAGAAGAAGGTCTGCGTGGTCGGCGGCGGCGTGGGCTGCGCCATCGCCTATCCCGTTCTGAAGAAGTTCCATGACTGCGGCGCAGAGGTGCACGCGGTCGTCGGCTTCAAGAATAAGGACCTCGTCATCCTCGAGGACAAGTTCAAGGCCGCCTCCAGCGTCCTGAAGCTCATGACCGACGACGGCTCCTACGGCGAGAAGGGTCTCGTTACGGATGCGCTCAAGCAGCTCATCGAAGAAGGCAACCAGTATGACGAGATCTTCGCCATCGGCCCCGCCATCATGATGAAGTTCGTCTCCAAGACGACCGAGCCCTATGGCATCCCCACCACCGTTTCCATGAGCCCCATCATGGTCGACGGCACCGGTATGTGCGGCGGCTGCCGCCTGACCGTCGGCGGCGAGACGAAGTTCGCCTGTGTCGACGGCCCCGATTTCGACGGCCACAAGGTCGACTGGGACGAGAGTCTCAAGCGCGGCAAGATGTATTTCGACTGGGAGCGCCATAAGCACGAAGAAGTCTGCAACCTGTTCAAGAAGGAGGTCCAGTAAGATGCCTAACATGAGTCTGAAAAAGAACGAGATGCCCTCTCAGGACCCCAACGTCCGCAACAAAAACTTTCTTGAGGTCGCCCTCGGCTACACCGAGGAGCAGGCGCTCGACGAAGCGGCCCGCTGCCTGAACTGCAAGAATCATCCCTGCGTTTCCGGCTGCCCGGTGCAGGTCAAGATCCCCGAATTCATCAAGAAGATCACCGAGAAGGACTACGAGGGCGCCTATCAGGTCATCCACGAGACCTCGTCTCTGCCTGCCGTCTGCGGCCGTGTGTGCCCGCAGGAGACGCAGTGCGAATCGAAGTGCATCCGCGGCATCAAGGGCGAGCCTGTCGGCATCGGCCGCCTCGAGCGCTTTGTTGCCGACTGGCACAACGCAAACGTCCAGGAAGCCCCCGCAAAGCCCGTTTCCAACGGCCACAAGGTCGCCGTCATCGGCTCCGGCCCCAGCGGTCTCACCTGCGCGGGCGACCTTGCCAAGAAGGGCTACGACGTCACCGTTTTTGAAGCGCTCCACCTCGCCGGCGGCGTGCTGGTGTACGGTATCCCCGAGTTCCGTCTTCCCAAGGCCATCGTGCAGAAGGAAGTCGACGGCCTGAAGGCGCTGGGCGTCAAGGTCGAAACGAACATGGTCATCGGCCGCGTCGTCTCCATCGACGAGCTGATGAGCGAGTATGGCTTTGAGGCCGTGTTTATCGGCTCCGGCGCAGGCCTGCCGATGTTCATGCACATCCCCGGTGAAAACCTCTGCGGCGTTTACTCTGCCAACGAGTTCCTGACCCGCATCAACCTGATGAAGGCCTACCGCGAGGGCTCCGACACGCCCATCATGCCGCTTGAGGGCAAGAAGGTCGCCGTCGTCGGCGGCGGCAACGTCGCGATGGACGCCGCCCGCTGCTCCAAGCGTCTCGGCGCGGACGTGTACGTCGTCTACCGCCGCGGCATGGAAGAGCTGCCCGCCCGTCACGAAGAGGTCGAGCACGCCATCGAAGAGGGCATCGTCTTCAAGACGCTCAACAACCCTGTCAAGATCAACGGCGATGACAAGGGCTATGTCTCCTCCATGACCTGCGTGGAGATGGAGCTGGGTGAGCCCGACGCCTCCGGCCGCCGCCGCCCGATCGAGAAGGTCGGCAGCGAATTTGATCTGCCGGTCGACTGCGTCATCATGTCCCTCGGCACCACGCCGAATCCGCTCATCAAGAACACCACGCCGGGTCTTGAGGTCAACAAGAAGGGCGGCATCGTCGTTAACGAGGCCGGTCTCACCTCTCACCAGAACGTCTACGCCGGCGGCGATGCCGTCACGGGCGCCGCCACCGTCATCCTCGCCATGGGCGCCGGTAAGCTCGGCGCAAAGAGCATCGACGAGGCCCTGAGCAATCAGTGATCGAAAAACTCAAAAAACGCGCAGAAGCGATCTTCTGCGCGTTTCCCCATTTACCATCCGCAAAGAAGGGAGAACATTTTATGAATCTTTGGCATGATATTGCACCGGCGCGCGTGCGCCCCGAGGACTTTTTCGCGGTCATCGAGATCGAGAAGGGCTCGAAAAACAAGTATGAAATGGACAAGGAGACCGGCGCGCTGCGCCTCGACCGCATCCTTTACACCTCGACCCACTATCCCGCGAACTACGGCTTCATCCCCCGCACCTGGGCAGATGACGGCGACCCGCTGGACGTGCTGGTGCTCTGCTCGGAGTGCATCCGCCCGCTGAGCCTTGTGGAGTGCTACCCCATCGGCGTTATTTCGATGGAGGACAGCGGCAGCCTTGACGAAAAGATCATCGCCATTCCCTTCCAGGACCCGACCTATAACACCTATCAGGACATTTCGGAGCTGCCGAACCACGTGGCAAGCGAGATCCGTCACTTCTTCCGCGTGTACAAGAGTCTCGAGGGCAAGGAGACCGTCGTCAGCGACGTCCTCGGCCGCGACGAAGCCATCAAAATCATCGTCAAGTGCCAGAACGCTTATATTGAAAAATATTGCCGGTGAAGCACCACAAAAAAGACCTCGATCAAAAATCGAGGTCTTTTTTATATGCTCATAAAGGAGAGAGGAAAAGTCCGCTGCACCGACAGCGGTACAGCGGATCGGATGAAACGGCACGAAAAAGGTCAGGTCTTTTGTGAAAGAAGCGCCAGAAGCCGCTCCCGCTTGGTGCGAGCGTCGCCTTCAATATGCAGCTTGAAATAGATCTGGTTGATATACTGCTTGACGCTGCCCTCGGAAAGGAACAGCTTTCCCGCAAGCTCGCGGTTGGAAAGCCGCCGGGCCATCAAACACACGATCTCATACTCCCGCTCGGTCAGGGCAGCAAAATTTTCAGGGCGGCCCGCCCTGCTTCTGCGCCGTTCCGCGTCTTCCCCCAGCTCGATGATCCTCGGAATAAGGCCGCACGGGATCTCCTGCGCAAGCAAGGGCTTCAGATAGCGATAATTTTCCACAAAGGGCATGACAAAGCCATCCGGCTCCCCGTCGGCAAGCGCCTGCGTCAACAGGCTTCGCGCCTGCTCGTGCTTGCCCAGCATCTCATAGGCCGCCGCTGTCTGGATGCGGATATGCAGCGCTACCAGCGCGTAGTGCATGGTGCCGCACACGGCCAACTGCCCTGCGCTGCGGCCGATCACCGTGGCATAAGCGCCCTGCGCCAGATGGACCTGATTTTCGATCAGGTCCATCATCGGCTTGCCAGGGGCAAGGAAGTGGATCGCGGAAAGCCGGTGATCCGCGAAAACAGAGGGGATCTGATCGGCCTCCCACAGCAGGGCGTGAACATAAGCGTCGGCGGCGTTCCAGATGTTCAGCCATGCGGCGTTGTGGTGGCGCAGCAGAGACGCCCGGCGTTCCTCAGGGGTGCAATGCCGACGGATATCCCGGTGCAGGGAGAGCCGCCGCGCCAGAAAATCGCAGCACAGCGCCATGTTCTCCTGACCATTGCCCTCGATCTGCGCATAGGCGCTTTCGAGGCCAATGTACGCGTCTGTGAAGCGGCTCTGCATAAAGTCCGCCTCCGCCCGCATGATCTTCTCCGCGCCCTGCCCATGGCCCTCGGTGATCTGATAATAGTGGGGCATACACTCGTCCATTTCGGCCAGCTCGCTTTGCAGCTCCCCCGCTCCCCGGTAAAACATCATCAGGACCGAGGGGGAGCCGAAGGTCCAGCCGCCGCTTTTTCGGATACTGATGGCAGGACGGGACATCTGGGCGCTGGCGCTGCAGTGCAGGCGGCTCATCGCGCCGATGTCGTTATAGCAGAGGAAGCTCATGATCAGGTCACACTCGCCCAGCAGGTTGCCCCGCTCCGCAGAAGAGAGCTCCGGGTGCTCCCGGATGGCAGTCAGCAAAAGCTCCTTCAGCTCCAGCATTTTGGGGACATTCCGCCAGTTGAACATACTGCGCATCAGGACAAGAAGCGCCAGCGGATGCGCCTTCAGGTCGGAAATGGGACACACTGCCATGGCGTTCAGTACCGTCTGCGGGTTCAGGGATGCGAGCAGGATGCCCGCGTCCTTTTCCACAACGCGCAGAGCGGCATCGTAATTTCCGCTCTTCCAATAGGCAGACATGGATTGAATGTACTGCCGGTGCTCCTCATACCACGCGCCCAGACGCTCGCGGCAACACACCTGCGCCGCCTGGGGCAGTGTCAAAAAGGTATGCTCGGCGCATTCCTTCATCATGTGGTGAAAGCGATAGGTCACGCCATCCGGCAGGCAGGTGACAAAGGCGTTCTGAGCGGTCAGCGCGGAGAGAAGCTTATCCGCGTCGGCATCCCCGGTGACAAAGCGGGCCATCTCCACGGTAAACTCATCGGCCAGACCCATGACCGCCAGAAACTCCCGCTGTTTTTCCGGCAGCGGATCGATCATGGCGGCGGTGAAGGTGGCGTAGATGTCGGAATTGCGGTCTGGCAGTGTGCCGCGCTCGGAAAGCGTCCGCAAATTCAGATACACGGCGGAAAACCAGCCCTCGCTGGAATAAAGCAGCGAGTCCACCTGGGCATCGGAAAGGTCGGTGCCGCAGCGGTGGGCATAAATGGCCAGCTCCGTGTGATTCAGCCGCAGTTGTTCCGTGCCGATCCGGTAGACCCGATTTCCCAGCCGAAGGAGCTCCGCGGCGGGGAGAAAACGGTCACGGCTTGCAACGATCAGATGCGCGTTGCCGGGCAGACGCCCCGCCAGCGTGCAGAGAAAACGGGAAACACGGTCATCCGTCAGCAGGTGAAAGCCATCGATAAACAGATATTGCTATAACAACTGCAAGAAAAGCACGATCACCAACTATGAGAAGAAAATTCGCCTGCACTTGAAGCCTGCGATTGGCCACTACCGTCTGGCAGCGCTCTCCCCAGAGATTCTGCAAAATCTGCTCAACGAAAAATTCAATCAAGGTTATAGCCGTAATACGCTCGCCAGCTTGAAAGGAATTTTAACGGGGAGCTTGTCCTATGCTGTGCAGCCGCTGAAGTATATCCCGTACAGCCCTGCGGAATATATTAAAGTCCCTTCTCACCGCGCAATACCTGCTGTCAAAACCAGAAGCGCACCGCACGCCTATATCACACCCGACCAAATGTCTCTGATATTTCAGCGCTTTCCAGAGGGAAGCAGTTCCTATCTGCCGCTCTTGATCGGATACAAGTGCGGTCCGCGTATTGCAGAGGCATTTGCTTTAGAATGGGAAGATATCGACTTTGAACGAAAGCAGTTATCTATCCGTCGGCAAATTCAGTGGCAGGACAAGGACACCGTTACCGGGCAGTCCGGCTACTGGTATTTCACCGCGCTCAAATATGACAGCGTCCGCACGATTGAACTTTCGCAGGATGTTATCTCTGCACTGCAGCGCGAAAAGCAGCGTCAGTTTGACAGTCAGGCGCTTTGTGAGGACCTTTACGTTCACCAGTTTTGTGATGAGGACGGCAGGCTAAACACGGAGGGGCGCGGACGGGAAATTCATCTTGTGATGGTCCGTCCCGGCGGCATCTATATCAACAGCCGCAATATGCAGCATATCAGTCATATCGCCCGCACAGAGCTTGGGTTTGACAAGTTTGATTACCACAGTCTTCGTCACACCCACGCCACCCTGCTTGCCGAAAAGGGTGCTTCGCCCAAATATGTGCAATACCGCCTCGGTCACAAGAACATTCAGGTCACAATGCAGATCTATCAGCATCTCACAAATAAGATGTCCACCGAAAATGCACAGCTATTGGAGCTGTTTTAGGTATTCTGAAAAAATAATTGGGATTTTTCCTTTCATCTGCATTGTTTCTCTGCCGTTCGGCAGATACTGCTATTGACATTCCTTTTTCATTTGTAGTACAATCGTAACACAAGGAGTTGATTTTTATGGCAATGGATGCAACGTTTCAAATCCGTATGAACAGCGAACTGAAATCTGAGGTAGAGAGTCTCTATCGCAGTCTCGGTACCTCCTTTGCAGAGGCCGTCCGCATCTTTGCGCAGCAAAGTCTTCGTGAAGGCGGTATGCCCTTTACCCCGTCCTTAAAAACCTGGGATGAACTGAGTCAGGATGAGATCAACGCCAAACTCCACAAGAGTGCAGCGGATATTGCCTCTGGCCGTACCCTTTCTCAGGATGCGCTTGACGCAAAAATCGCAGGACTATAAGCAAACATGGATACAATATCGTATACACAAATGCTGCCGCCAACGATATCGCTGAAAAGTTTCAATACATCACCAGCGTCCTTCACGACCGTACCATTGCCGAACGCTGGTACGCTCGCTTGAAGGATGCGATCTGGCACGATCTTTCTTTTATGCCGGAGAAGTATCCGCTTTACAACGAAGAGCCATGGCACAGCAAAGGTGTCCGCCTGTTCATCACACGGCAGGATGTTGTGGTTTACTCCACAGATAAAACTGCACAAACCGTCTACATCTGGAATGTCTTCACAGCAGGCCGCGATTTGAGTTCTCATATAGAAGACGCACTCGAAAAGTGACATCGCCCACTGCATCATTTTAGTGCCGACTTTGAGCAGAGGTTGGCAAAATGTTGACAAAAACGCAAAAGCACCCGTTTCCTCATGGAAGCGGGTGCTTTGTGTTTTGTGAAATTGTTGCTTTTTATCAGCTTTCGGTAAGTTTTTCTTACTTCAGGCTCTCGGCCACGGCGACGGCCACGGCGACAGTCGCGCCGACCATGGGGTTGTTGCCCATGCCGAGGAAGCCCATCATCTCCACGTGCGCGGGCACGGAGGAGGAACCGGCGAACTGGGCGTCGGAATGCATACGGCCCATGGTATCGGTCATGCCGTAGGAGGCAGGGCCGGCAGCCATGTTGTCCGGGTGCAGGGTACGGCCCGTGCCGCCGCCGGAGGCGACGGAGAAATACTTCTTGCCCTGCTCGATGCACTCTTTCTTGTAGGTGCCGGCGACGGGGTGCTGGAAGCGGGTCGGGTTGGTGGAGTTACCGGTGATGGAAACGTCCACGCCCTCGGAATGCATGATGGCCACGCCCTCGCGGACGTCGTCCGCGCCGTAGCAGCGGACGTCGGCGCGCTCGGTCTCGCTGTAGCGGATCTCGCGCACGATGTTCAGCTTGCCGGTGAAATAGTCGAACTGCGTCTGCACATAGGTGAAGCCGTTGATGCGGGAGATGATCTGAGCGGCGTCCTTGCCGAGGCCGTTCAGGATGACACGCAGGGGCTCCTTGCGGGCCTTGTTAGCGTTGCGGACGATGCCGATCGCGCCCTCAGCGGCGGCGAAGGACTCGTGACCGGCGAGGAAGGCAAAGCACTTCGACTCGTCGGAGAGCAGCATCGCGCCGAGATTGCCGTGGCCAAGGCCGACCTTGCGGTCCTCGGCGACGGAGCCATCGATGCAGAAGGACTGCAGGCCCACGCCAATCATCTTGGCTGCCTCGGCAGCGGACTTCACGCCGGACTTGATGGCGATGGCCGCGCCGACGGTGTATGCCCAGCAAGCGTTTTCAAAGCAGATGGGCTGGATGCCCTTGACGATCTCATACGGGTCAAAGCCCTTGGCCTTGCAGATCTCGCGGCACTCTTCGACGGAAGAGATACCGTACTGAGCGAGGACGCCGTTGATCTTGTCGATTCTTCTCTCGTAGTTTTCAAATAAAGCCATTGTTTCGTCCTCCCTTCCTTATTCCTGACGCGGGTCGATGTACTTGGCAGCGTTGTCCCACTGACCATAGTGACCCTTGGCCTTTTCGAGCGCTTCGTTGGCGTCGATGCCCTTCTTGATGAAGTCCATCATCTTGCCGAGGTTGATGAACTCGTAGCCGACGATCTCATTCTCCTTGTTGAGCGCGACGCGGGAGCAGTAGCCCTCGGCCATCTCAAGGTAACGGGGGCCCTTCTCGGCGGTGGCAAACATCGTGCCGACCTGAGAGCGCAGGCCCTTGCCGAGGTCCTCAAGGGACGCGCCGACAGCAAGGCCGTCCTCAGAGAAGGCGGACTGGGTGCGGCCGTAGACGATCTGCAGGAACAGCTCGCGCATGGCGGTGTTGATGGCGTCGCAAACAAGGTCGGTGTTGAGCGCTTCGAGAATGGTCTTGCCGATCAGGATCTCGGAAGCCATGGCAGCAGAATGGGTCATGCCCGAGCAGCCGATGGTCTCGATCAGGGCTTCCTGAATGACGCCCTCTTTGACGTTGAGCGTCAGCTTGCAGGCACCCTGCTGGGGCGCGCACCAGCCGATGCCGTGGGTAAAGCCGGAAATATCGGCGATCTGCTTGGCCTGGACCCACTTGCCCTCCTCGGGGATCGGAGCCGGGCCGTGATATGCGCCCTTCGCGACGGGGCACATATGCTGGACTTCGGTCGTATAAATCATAACGATCTTCCTTTCTTATCCTCTGTCTCCACAAATGCGGATATCATACGTATGTTCACTATAGCAAACCGCGCTGTTTTTTGCAAGGTGAAAAAACGGAAATCCGGCCAAAATTCGCGTCCGTTTCATGGTTTTTCCGCCGTGGCAGGCGCGCCTTTTACAGCAAATGCCGCACAGGACGTGAAACCACGCTCAACACCCCGTACAGCGCGCGCTTCGCCCACGGCAGCGCTGTTTCTTCAAACCGCGCGCCGTATTCCGTGCCGCCGTCATGCAGGGCAAGGCGGCTTTGCGTGATGTACATTTCGCTTTCCTGCCGCAGCGCGGCGTTGAGCGCTTCGCTCTCGACGACCAGCATCAGCTCCGTATCGAGATACGCGCTGCGCATATCGGCGTTGAACGAGCCGACGACGCTCAGATCGTCTCCGATCAGAATGGTCTTTGTGTGCAGCGACTGTCCGCAGATGGCCTCATACACGTCGAGCCCGCGCGACAAAATATTTTGCTTCTCGCGCAGGTAATCCGAGCAGCCGCTCGGGTTTGCGCCGTTTTCGACGGCATTCGTCAGAATGCGCACCTGCCGCGATGCCGCGAGCTGCTCCAGATCATCGTACATCTTGTGATTGCAGATGATGTACGGCGTTTGCAGCAGAACGTCGTCTCCCTGCGCCATCAGGCGGACGAGCGCGTCCCACAGCTCGGGCGCCTTATCTTCTGCGCGCGGCGAGCCGCTGAGCAGACTCACGCGCGCGACCGCCGTGGTCTCCGCCTCCCAGTCGACGGCGGCAAAAGCCTCTGGGAAGGCGCTGCGCAGAAACGCATCGCGCTCGCGCAGCGCGTCGGTCTGCGAAGACGCCTTGCCTGTGATCGTCCTGTTCTCCGGCTGTGACCAGACACTTTCAAAATACGACAGAAGCTGCGACACCGATGTCCCCTCTCCCCCGTCCGACACGACGAGCACGTCGCGGTCGATGTTCTGCTCTTCCTGATACGAGCCGAGGAACAGATCATTCGTGTTCCGCCCGCCAAGGATGTACTTCTCGCCATCGGCGATGAGGTATTTGTCGTGCAGCCGGTAGTTGAGCTTCCACGGCCGCAGCAGGTCGATGGGATCGTAGAATCTCACCTCGACGTTCTCCTCCGCCGCAAGTGCGCGGAGAACGCCGCTGTTTTGCAAATGCAGAAAGCCGTTCAGTCCGTCCACGATGACACGCACCCGCACGCCGCGCTGCGCCGCGCCGTAGAGCGCGGCCATGATATCCTGCCCGCTGCCGTCCGCGCGCAGGTCGAAGGTCGAAAAAACGATCTCCTCCTTTGCGTTTTCGATAAGCCGCAGGCGGTCAAGCAGCGCATTCTCCGCGCTTTCGATGCTCTTCACGCGCTCCGGCGCCGCCTCCGTGCGCAGCCGCTCCTCGTATTGGCTCCACAGCTCGCCCGTCGCTTCCTTCTGCGGCAGCGGGACGAGGATCGCCGTCAGCACCGCGTACAGAAGGTACGCGCCCAGCGCGATCCCCAACCATTTGCCGATATGTTTTTGCTTCATGTTTCACCTGCTCATCATAAAACCTGTTTTATCAGTTTATCATAAGGGATGCGCACTGTCCAGCATCCCGCCGGCCGCAGTTTTTCCCAGCTTTGTGCACAGCTTCCTTCTCCTGTTCAGAAGGTCTTTTGTCCCAAACGGCAGAATTTTGTAACGCCTCTTGCAATTCCGCATATTCCGACTTATACTGTGGGTAAATTAAAAATACCCCACAGGGGTATTGTGTCTTTCCGAAGGAGGAATCAAATTGAAAAAGGAAACCTACGACGTGACCGGCATGAGCTGCGCCGCCTGCTCCAGCCGCGTGGAAAAGGCCGTCACCAAGCAGCCGGGCGTGCAGCAGGTCGCAGTCAACCTGCTGAAAAACAGCATGGTCGTCGAATATGACGAATCCCGGCTTTCGTCCGCGCAGATCATCGCCGCAGTCGAAAAAGCGGGCTACGGCGCGTCTCTGCACGCGAAGCCCGGCAGCGTGCCTGCCGCACAGACAGCGGAAGCGGGCGGCGCCACTGCCGCGCAGAAGGCTTACCAAAGCATGAAAAAGCGCCTCGCGCTTTCGCTGCTCTTCACGATCCCGCTTTTCTATCTTTCGATGGGCCACATGATGGGCTGGCCGCTGCCCGCGTGCTTCCTCGGCATGGAAAATGCGATGACGTTCGCATTCACGCAGTTTTTGCTGCTGCTGCCCATCGTCTATATCAACCGCCAGTACTATATCGTCGGCTTCAAGACGCTCTGGCAGCGCTCACCGAACATGGACTCGCTGATCGCGCTCGGCTCCGGCGCCGCCATCGTATACGGCATCTATGCCATCTATAAGATCGGCATCGGCTTCGGCCAGATGGATATGGACACGGTGCACACCTATATGATGGAGCTGTACTTTGAGTCCGCGGGCACGATCTTAACGCTCATCACCATGGGCAAGACCATGGAGGCCCGCGCCAAGGGCAAAACGTCCGACGCGATCACAAAGCTCATGGACCTCGCCCCCAAGACCGCGACGGTCGAGCGCGACGGCGCGGAGAGCGTCATCCCCGTCGAGCAGGTCCAGCTCGGCGACACCCTCGTCGTCAAGGCCGGCGAAAGCGTCCCCGTCGACGGCGTGGTGCTCGAGGGCACCTCCTCGGTCGACGAATCCGCGCTGACGGGCGAGAGCATCCCCGTGGAAAAGCAGGCGGGCGATGCCGTCATCGGCGCGACCATCAACAAGTCCGGCTACTTCAAGATGCGCGCGACGAAGGTCGGCGACGACACCGCCCTTTCCCAGATCGTGCGTCTTGTGGACGAGGCCACAAGCTCCAAGGCTCCCATCGCCAAGCTCGCCGACAAGGTGAGCGGCGTGTTCGTCCCCGTGGTCATCACCATCGCCGTCATTGCGACAGCCGTCTGGCTGCTGACGGGCCACAGCGTAGAATTTGCGCTGTCCATCGGCATTTCGGTCCTCGTCATCAGCTGCCCCTGCGCGCTGGGTCTCGCCACCCCGACGGCCATCATGGTCGGCACGGGCCGCGGCGCGGCCAACGGCATTCTCATCAAATCCGCCGAAGCGCTCGAAACGACGCACAGCGTCAACACGGTCGTGCTCGACAAGACCGGCACCATCACGCAGGGCAAGCCCGTCGTGACCGACGTTGTCGACGGCACGATGGGTAAGCAGGAGCTGCTCACCGTCGCCGCGTCGCTTGAAAAGCTCTCCGAGCATCCGCTCTCCGAGGCTATCGTGGCCAAGGCGGAAAAGGAGCAGCTCGCGCTCTTCCCGGTCACGGATTTCGCCCAGATACCCGGACAGGGTATCTCCGGCAGCATCCGCGGCAAGAAATGTCTCGCCGGCAACCGCCGTATGATGGAGGCCAACGGCATTTCAGACGATGCCCTCCTTTCGCGCGGCGAGGCGTTGGCCGAGGATGGCAAAACGCCGCTCTACTTTGCCTCAGAGGGCAGGCTCATCGGCCTCATCGCCGTGGCCGACGTTGTCAAGCCCACGAGCGCGCAGGCCATCGCCGAGCTTTCCGGCATGGGTATCGAGGTCGTCATGCTCACGGGCGACAACGCCCGCACCGCCGAGGCCATCCGCCGTCAGGTCGGCGTCGACCGCGTGGTGGCCGAGGTGCTGCCGCAGGATAAAGAGCGCGAGATCCGCCGCCTGCAGGAGGGCGGGAAGAAGGTCGCCATGGTCGGCGACGGCATCAACGACGCACCGGCCCTTGCGCGCGCGGACGTCGGCATTGCCATCGGCGCGGGAACGGACGTTGCCATCGAGTCGGCGGACATCGTGCTGATGCGCAGCGACCTTCTGGACGTTTCCACCGCCGTGCAATTGAGCCGGGCGGTCATCCGCAACATCAAGCAGAACCTCTTCTGGGCGTTTTTCTACAACGCCATCGGCATCCCCATCGCGGCGGGCGTGTTCTATCCCGCCTTCCACCTCAAGATGAACCCGATGCTCGGCGCGCTCGCGATGAGCTTCAGCTCGGTGTTCGTCGTGAGCAACGCGCTGCGCCTGCGCTGGTTCAAGGCCCGGCACACAGCGGCGGCGAAAACGGTTTCTTCTCCGTCGGATAGCGGAGTGGAGATAGCAAGCAGTCAAGCTGCGGCAAGTAACGAAAAAGGAGAAACAACAATGGAAAAAGTCATCAGCATTGAGGGCATGGCCTGTATGCACTGCGTCAAGCACGTTCAGGAGGCGCTCGCCGCCGTTCCCGGCGTGCAGGAGGTAACAGTCGACCTCGAAGGCAAGTCCGCGACTGTCAGCGTAGACAGCAGCGTGAGCGACGAGGCGCTCAAGGCCGCCGTGGATGAGGCGGGCTATCAGGCCGTCTCCATTCGCTAAGGTCATGAGAGCCGACCGTGATTCCGTGCGCCGCAAGCTCAAGATTGCGCGCGGCCAGCTCGACGGCATTTTGCAGATGATCGACGATGACCGCTACTGCGTGGACATTTCCAATCAGATTCTCGCCACGCAGTCGCTCCTGAAGAGCGCCAATCAGCAGATCATGCGCGCGCACATCGAAGGCTGCGTGCGCGAGGCCCTGCAGACCGACCATCTCGACCCCAAGCTCGAGGAGGCCTTTCAGCTCCTTGAGCGCATGGCACAGTCGTAAGACGCAAAAAAGGACCGGCAGGAAAAGGCACCCCCGCAGAGGGGCATCAACCAAATACCGTTCATGAGCAGAGCACGAGGCCACCGGATAATTTCCGGTGGCCTCGCTTTGCATTATATAGGCTGATGCCCCTTATTTGCCCTGATAGGCACGGTACAGGAAGGTCACGCTCTGGCCACGGGTGCAGGTGTTGTTGACACCGAAGGTTCCGTCAGCCAGGCCGTTGGTGATGCCCTTCTTTACAGCCCATTCCACTGCCTTGGCATAATAAGCGCCGACGGGAACGTCCGCGAAGATGGAAGCCGCCTGCTCCTCGACAAACTCAGCAGAAACCGTAACCTTGCTGCCGGGCATGGGGAAGGTATACTTATCGTTGCCCTTATCGGTCAGCTTGAGTTTATTGCCGCTGGCGCCCTTGACGGTGAGCTTGTCCAACTCGTAGCCCTTATCGGGGGTCACGGTGATGGTCACGCGGTCACCCTTGGATGCGTTCTTGGGGCTGACGGTCACATCGCCGTTCTTGGTGCTGGGTGCGGTCACTGCATAGCTGGGATCACAATCCCCACGGCTGCTGGAGCCGCCGGAGGACGGACGGGTCAGCTTTGCAATCGTCTCCGCTTCAACAGTGCTTTCCTGTGTACCAGCCGCATCCTTAAAGACCTTCTGGCAAACAGAGCAGGTGTAGTATTCATGATTGCCGGTCTCTGTATAAGTCGCAGCCTTGGCTTCGGTCTTGGTCAAATAGGGGTGCTGCTTGCTGGTCTGCGCAGACAGCATGGTGCTATAAGCGTTCAGCACCTTGGCAACATTTTCTGCGCCGGTGATTGCGGTAACAGCCGTGTTATAGTCGGTTTCACTGACGTGTGTAGGACTTATCACCGATGACGGTTGCCTCGCCCTTGTTGTAAACAGTGTCGGCAAGGAACTTGACATAGTCCTGCACAACTTTCAGCAGTGCAGCCTTGGAATCTTCCAGTGCCTTGGTTGCATCAACTTCGGTCTTCGCAGCCCAGACGGCGGAATAGCCATCAGCCATTGCCTTCTGAATGTCCGGGGCCTCGCTGTACTTCATGTCAGAGCCGGGAACCGTGGTGGAGCCGAGCTTTGTGGACTCAATGTGGGCGGTCCACTGCGCCGCAGCATCGTTCGGGGTATAGATCGTTGCAGTGGCTTCGGAGTAGCCGTAACGCAGCGTGATCTTGGCAGTGCTGTCGGAAACGCTGACAGAGATGACCTTTGCGTCGGCCTTTTCAGCCAGCACTTCAGTAGCCTTAGCCTTGATTGCAGCTTCGTTCCATTCCGTGTTCGTAAAGTCGGCAGACTCCACCAGCGCCTTGACAGCCTGAACGGGATCCGCCTTATGGTCTGTAGCCGTTGTCCTCCGCCTGCATCACAGGGTCGTCCACCTCCGCACCGGGGATATACAGCCACGCCACGGTGTCGGGATTCTTCGCTCTGGCTTCCGCCAACTCTGCCTGTCCACCGAGGGGATAACTTCGCCCGCGGGAGTCGCTGATGGCTGAGGCGCAGATGTGCCGGAAGGCGTTCTGCCGGGAATGTCGATAGGCTCCGTCCCTTTCTGATAGCAGCCCATGACTGCCGTGGTCATGGCAAAGAGAAGGACGGCCGTGCAGATGATCGGACGAATGATTCTTGTGATTCTTTCCATAATGCTGTCTCCTTGCCGCGCTGGGATAGCGGCGCAGCTTAAAATGTCATTGATTTGTTTCTTGTAGCGAAAAGAGAACAGCGCAGCTTCGGGGCGAGATGCCCGTCCGCTGCGCTGTCCGATGTTCGCTTATGGGGTCATGCCAGCGGCTTTGATGTTTAGCCGTATGTCAGCCGGTCACTTCTTGCAGCGCCAGAGGAAGGTCACGATCTGCGCTCTGGTGCAATCCGCGTCGGGGCTGAATGTGGTGTTGGTGGTTCCCTTGGTGATGTTCTCCTTGACCGCCCACAGTACCGCATCAGCATAGTAGGCGTCAGACTTCACATCGGCAAAGGGATTGGCTGTACCCGCTGCCGGGGACTTCTCAGAACGCCACAGGAACGCGACGATCTGGGCACGGGAGCAGGTCATGTTGGGGCTGAACGTGGTGTCGCTGGTGCCCTTGGTGATGCCGTTTTCTACCGCCCACAGCACAGCGTCGTAGTAGTAGCTGCCCACGGGAACGTCGGTGAACGGCATGGTGCGGGTTTCGGGTTCGGGACTGCCAGCGGTGCGCCACAGGAAGGTCACGGCCTGCGCTCTGGTGCAGGTAGCGTTAGGGCTGAAGGTCGTTGCGGTGGTGCCTTTCGTGATGCCGCTCTCAACAGCCCACTCAACGGCATCTCTGTAATATGCTTTGTCTGCCACATCGGTGAAAGACATATCCGATTTTGCCGTCCACTTTGCGTAAATGGTGGTATTGGAAGTCAGCTTGATAGAAGTGACTTTGATAGTCAGCTCTCTATTGCTGTACCAACCATCGAAGGTATAGCCGTCACGAGTAGGCGTATAGCCGGTCAGGTCAACCGTGGTGCCGCTGGTCTTAGATACCTTGGAAATGGCGCTGCCGCCGTTGGTATCGAAGGTCAGCGTGTAGCTGGTCGCTCCGCCGCCACCGCCTTCATTGCCGCCTGTGCCGCTATTGCGCAGAATCGTCAGCGTGTAGGTTTTAGCACCGATTCC
>ENA-UOJV01001051-UOJV01001051.1-human-gut-metagenome-genome-assembly--contig:-C82-NODE-1051-length-34018-cov-28.680299_pt1 | contig 34018 bp, 31 predicted proteins | sample MGYA00242356_ERZ723903 | MGnify/ENA metagenome assembly ERZ723903
GCCAGGGATGACGGCTGTAAAATTTAAGGAGTACTCGCTATGGTGCGTTTACACATGTCCGATATGGAATCTCCAATTCATCATTCACACAATGTATCGTTATCTTTCTCCTACTGCTTTCTATATAAATAATTTCCTTAATATATACGGAATAGACTATTCCATCTTTACGAAAATAAACGTATCTATCATCATCTTCTTTAACCGGAAATTCTAACGCTCCTAGAATAATATCCTTCACCTGAGCAACACTAAACGGTTTTTCAATATATCCATAGCAATGTAGTTGACTATACGAGTACAATTTGGGATCTTCCAATGATGTGATAAAGACTAACGGTGTAAACTTGTACTTAGAAATTCCTCTTATTTCTCTTGCAAAATCTAACCCTGATACATCTCCAGGCTTTTTTGTGTTCAATATTATATCTATGATAAACAAATGTATATGCTGCTCTAATATCAATTGATACGCCTGTTCAGTATTATACGCACAATATATTTCTATATCTCGCTGTAACTCTTTTACAATCTTACACAAAGCTTTCATATGAGCTTTATTATCTTCGATTATTAGCGTTTTATGTATCATCCTTATTCTCCATAATCTTGCAGTTCACGAATCAATTGCAAAATATTTTTGTCTTCCATCGCCTGCTCATTTTCTAGTGGAAAGATTCCATGTTTTATCTTTGTAAAATATGCTAATAATCTCAATAACAAGAAGAGCTTATCCTGTTCTGTACAATTTAATATTGTCTGCCAGGTCTCTTCCACGTCTTTCTTTTTACCAAATAATATATAATCTGTAGACACATTCATCTTTTTATACAGATTAGAAAGACTAGCTATGGAGACCTGATTTTCACCACTCTCAACTTTCTTGTATGCCGATACTGAAATACCAAGAATTTCCGAAAATTGTTCCTGTGTCAAATCTGCATTTTCCCGAATCTGACGCAATCTACATGCCGATTGCATTCTTTCTCCTAATGTATATCTTTTGTTCATGGGCTATATCCTCCTTGCATGACCATATAGTCCATTTTACTTTATACAGATTTTAATTTTTATTCCAGCCATTGCAAATATACTTAGCAGTCATTGTAAATGTACTTAGCAGCTATCAACAATATTCTTTCACCTCCAGCAGAACCTTTTCCTTTTACCGAAATTACAGTATAAAAAAATAAAGATGCCAAAATCTCTTTAGTTTCCAGCACTTTCGTATACATTAAGACCTCTTTTAAATACACTATATGCAATTATCCAAAATCCCCCTGCTATTGCACATTCCGCTCCGATTGTTTTCCAAATATTTGCACTAATCAGAAAAAAAGTGGACGGAATATACGCAACAAAGGCAAACGGCAACACGGTCATTAAAACAACGCGAATCGGTTTGGAATAAATTTGAACAGGATATTTTGCAAAATCTGCAATTTCATAAGATGCTGTCATTAAAGGGGAACTATCCTTAAACCAAAATGCCATAGCTGCAAAAAGTAATTTTACAGATGTATAAATTACTGCACCAGCGATAACTGAAATTCCAAAAAACAAGACCTTCAACACCGTCACCTCTATTACTCCTTTTATAACAGCTCTTCCAACAAATATTCCTCCAATTAGAAGTTCTCCCAACGCATCAAACTGCACCTTTTCACATACAATCTGAAAAAAAATATTCATTGGTCGTAATATGTATTTGTCAAAAGTTCCCTTTATTACCATCTGCCATCCCACCATCCACAAATTATCAGTAAGCAAATGGTCAATTCCTCTTGGAATCTGTGAAAAACCATATATAAACAACATTTGTTCTAATGTCCATTCCTGCATAGACGGTATCTGCTCAAAAATAAGATAAAGAAAAGCCAAACCTGTTACTTGCGAAATAAGAAATCCACTTAAGCCCACAAAAAAATCCATTTTTGACTGCAATATAGTTTTAATGTACTGTACAACAAAAATACGATATAACCTTATATATCTGGATATTCCTTTCATTTAGTCATCCTCCTAAAATAACAATTCTCTTTTCTATTCTTTTCCATAGAAAGCTTCCTAAAAGATACAGTATCACTACCCACAATGCCTGTTTTCCCATCTGCCAAAATACCTGTACACCAGAATACTTTTCAAGGTAAATCATAACCGGAACATATGTCATAGACGAAAATGGAAGGAATTCAAACACCTTCTGTGCAATCTCTGGAAAGAAAGATATTGGTATAAGTTTTCCTGTCAAAAAATTTAGTGCCGCATTTTTTATAATATTCATTCCAAAAATATAAGTAGTAACAAATGCCAACATTCCAAAACAGTAATCGAAAAAAACATATATTAAAAAACTAAAAAATATACTTAATAAAGACAGTAGAACCGTAACCGGACTACTGATTTTCATCCCTAACCCTGTTACTTTATAAACTTCCAGACCAGCCCATATGAATAAAGATGGCACTACAACCCGATAAATCATAATTCCAAATGATTTAAATACCAAGTAAATTCGGTAATCTATAGGTTTAATAAAATTCATCGCCACATTTCCATTAATCACATCACTCCCTATTTCAGAAGAGATACTTATCATAACAATGTCCGAAATTGTATAGGACATAAATACATACATAATCATTTCACTTCTGGTGAATCCTCCCAATTCTCCTGATGTAGTACTTGCATAAATCGCCATCCATAAATAATAATAAATAAACATTCCAAGGAACTTACGAAAAACAAATAGGTAAAACCTTCCCTTATAAACAAAATTTGACTTTATCTGATTTAAGGCAAATGCCCAATAAATCTTAAAAAATTTTATCATAATCCTTTCCTCACACCACTCTGATAAATTTTTTTCACGATATCAGTAAGCTCTGTTTCTTGTATCTGAACATCCCTTACCTCTACGATTCCCATAACTTTTGCTATCACTTCTGCAATAGTAAAATCCTTTTTACTAAAATGCACCTGCGCTCCTCTTTCCTGTTTAATAAACTCTATTTTTTCATCCATATTCTGTAGCATACATTCCTGTGATACTTCCATTCTATCTTTCCATTCAAAATAAATAGTACAATTATATCCATAATCTTTCTTCAAATGTTCTAATCCATCATCATATATTTTCTTTCCTTCGTCTATTATAATTATACGCTGGCACAATTTCTCAATATCATTTATATCATGTGTCGTTAAAATGACTGTCGTACTATATTTTTTATTTATTTCCCTGATTGCCTGTAGAATCTTGTCCTTAACCACAATGTCTAATCCTATCGTAGGCTCATCAAGATATAAAACCTTAGGATTATGGAGCAATGCTGCTGCCAAATCTGCTCTCATTCTTTGTCCTAAAGACAAAGTTCTGACTGTATTATGTATAAATTCTTGTAACCCTAAAACCTGTTCAAAAAAATCCAGTCTTTCCTTAAAGTCCTGTTCACTCACCTCGTATATTTCCTTTAATACAGTATATGTTTCACTAAGTGGTAAATCCCACCAGAGTTGAGTACGCTGACCAAAAACAACTCCTATATTTTTCGCATTTTTCTTCCGTTCTTTATATGGTTCCAGACCATTTACTAAACACGAACCTGATGTCGGTGTGAGAATTCCTGACATCATTTTTATCGTGGTAGATTTTCCAGCTCCATTACTTCCAATATAACCAACAATTTCTCCCTTTTTTATTTCGAACGAAACATCATCCACAGCTATCTTCCTCATTTTCTCCTTTGTAAAAAGACCTTTCACCGCACCTTTAAATCCTGGATAATGTTTTGTTGTCACAAATTCTTTTCGAACATTTTTCAATTCTATTACATTTTCCTTCATTTTGAATCTCTCCTGCTCTTCTTTAATAAATACATTTTCAATTATGACAATGTTATATTATCATCTTTTTTCAGTTTATCCAGTATATTATGGTATCGTTTATATTCCTCCGATATATTTGGCATAGCTTCTAATTTTCGTTCACTGTTGAGAACCCTTTCTTTGAAATTCAAATTCCATTTATAAACTTCTTTTGTATTATCTCTTCCTTTGTATTCATTGAGAAAATCCGTTGATTCTGGTTTGAATTTTTCCAGATTTTTTTTACAAACTGTTCCGGGGTATAATTCTTCCGTATAATATAATGTATAATAAATATCATTCAAACGTCCTAGAATTTCAGCCTCTTCAAACATCAAATCCCAATCTAAAGAATCTTCTCTATCCAAAATAAAAAAATGAACATCCATAAACTTGTACAGAGTCAAATCCGTACCAGACATAATCTGCAATACCATAGTCGCTTCGCGATATAAGTGAATACATAAATAGAGTAAAAAATTTTCATCTCTCATAATCCTTAAGCTATATTTTCCCCTCTCAACGTCCTGAACAGTATCTAGTATTCTCTTAGATACTCCCTTTTTCTCATCATTACTTAACTTGAAATTGATATCAATTACATGATATGGCAAATGTGAATCTTCCATTATTTTAATATATGGTACTATTTCATATGTATTCATTTTTGCAAATATAATATCATTTCTCGTCGCAGCTTTAAACTCTCCATCCTTTATATATCCTTGCCTATATCCCATATCTTCAAGAACTTTTCCACACTTATTTAAATCTTCTGGCCACACCATAATATCTGTATCATTAGAACTTCTTTCACCCACCTTATATACAAAGGTATTCATATATGCGCCCTTTAAAAAAGCATAGTGAATATGTGCTTCTCTTAAAGCTTTATTTATTATTTGAATTTCTTGAATATGTCGTTCACCCTTCATGACTTGCTCTTCATAAATAGTTCTCAAATAATAAATTACATATTTGGGTATCCCTTTATATTGTATTAACTTCTTATATACAACGCCATTAACTCTGTTATTCAATAACACTCCTAAAAACATATCCCAATTCATCATTGAATCCAATATAAGACTTTGAATATACTCATCTACTTCCTCTGATTGATCAGCTCTGCTACATAACAATATTAATTTTTCATAAATCTTATATCCTTCCATACTACCTATAATGTCTTTCATATTACTTTCTCCTTTTCATGTATTTTTTCTTTTTAGGCATTTGCCAAACGCCAAAAGTCGCATAAATACGACATTTTGGGGGGCTGTCAAAATAAATTGGACAATGACAAATATCAGTTCTTTCAACTCTTAGACGAAACTATAAATCTTGATGAAATTGTTCCTGTTTCTTTTGTTACTCATTTTCACGCCAGAACCGGGAGCCCTCGTAAACATCAACTTTATCCGATGCTCAAGGCACTCCTCATCCAACGTATCTTCTCAATCCTGACGGACACTCTCCTGATTATCTTTTTAAAATATTCTCAGGAACTGCGTGACTTTTGTGGATTTGATATAGTCCTGGATGCCTCTAAATTTACCCGCTTCAAACAGGATTTTCTTCCGGACTTATAATCAATGTTCGATCACATGGTTGAGCTGACCGAACCGATATGCCAAAAGCTTAATCCATATCTTGTTTCCATGAAAATCTTTGATACTTCCAGTATCAAAGCATGGGTTACTGAAAATAATCCAAAGTATGCAAACCGCATCATCAAACAATTGAAAGCTTTTGCTAAAGCTCATGGATTTGATAAAAATTATGATCCTTACAAAGCCGCTTATGGCTCCATGCCCTCACACGCTGCTACTAATCCAGCCATCCAGCAAATATACATCAATGGACATTTTTGTTATGCTTATAAATTCGGCATTGTGACAAACGGTCTTGGCATTGTTTGCGACATCACTTTCTACAACAAGAATTTTCTCTTGGCTCATCCTGAGATTGTTGTGGAAAAGAAATCGGATTCCCTGGACGAAGATAAATCTCTTGCAGACTCAAAATCATTACTTCCAATTTTAATCGACTTCTTCCGGAAACATCCGCTTATTGAGCCAAAAACTTTTCTCGGAGATGCCGCCTTCGATACAATTGAAATCTACAAAACTCTTTTGGGAGAAATCGGATTCCAAAAGGCTTTCATTCCTCTTAGAGTAAAGCTTTCCATTGAAGAGAACGGCTACACACTCAACGAGAATGGCATTCCCTGCTGTCCCCATGATCCATCGCTTCCCATGAAACGGGAAGGAAGCAAATCTCACCTGAAAAGCAAGCTTCCTACCATGAAATTTGTATGTCCAAAAATGAAATGGGAATATAACCCCGCCGACAATGACAAAACCAAGCGTCGTGTTTGCCACTGTGATAATCCATGTACCACTCCTTCCTGCGGACGAATGATTTACGTTTATCCCGAAAAAAATCTTCGTGCTTATCCGGGTGTCGAACGTGGTTTCAAAGAATGGGATGAAACCTATAAAGTCCGTGTAAATGTCGAAAAATCTATCAATCATTTCAAGAACAATTTCTGCATTGCCAATCGTAAAACACAGAACGAAAAAACTCTTCATGCAGATTTACTGCTTGCTGGAATTACGCAGCTTGTTACGGTAATGGTTGCTGATAAAATCCATCAGCATCAGTACATCTGCGGTCTTAAACCTCTGATTGCCTGATGTCACTTTTCATAATGTCTTTTTCTTCGTAGTTATTCTCAGAAGTCTTTTTGTCATACCTAAATTTGAAAGTTACCCACTTTTCATCCCAAGAATCCTGCGTTGCAGGATTCTATCCGCATTTCCCATCAGGATTGCGAACTTGTTTCGCAATTACCTATATTTTTTCTTTTACATTTCTATTTCAATATCTTTTACTCTGAAACGCAGTTTCTGCGCTTCTCCCCAAGTTTTACAGCATATTCCAACACATACAACACCGCCTTTTATTTGTGTCTGTGCTGCATATGTCTCTTTTTTCTCATCTCCCCGATAATTAATATACAATTGTTGGTTCACAATCTCTATCTCAATATCTGTAATACAAGAACCATGTTCTATTTCTAATATCGCATTATTCACCCCTGTATGTTCAAACAATATAGAAACACCTGAATTTAAACCAAAAATATATGAACTCCCCATATTATCTTTTAGATATATTCCCAATACGAAATTGGACCCCTCCGTATATTCCTCCAACACAAATTTGGCTTTAATCACAAAATTATTATAATTTTTAACATCATTAAAAATGATTTTCGGTGCACAATCTTCAAACCAATTGTTATATATCTTTCCATTATCAAATTTAAAAATGAACTCATTATCTGAAACTTTACTAATAATATTATCTGAATTATTTACAAAATTTACATCTTCATGTGATAAAGTTGTTATTATCTTATCCTCCTCCAATTTTTTTAAAATTTCTTTCATACAAGATAACATTGTTTCCTCTATCACCAATACATGTTGAACTTCCTCTTGCACTTTTCCCATCATTTTCTTATACAAATAATACATAATCTTCCCATTTATTTTTGACCATTTTTTCACTAACTCATCTCGTATGGCAATATATTTATCAAGCAACGCAGAATCAATTCCCACTATTCTCAATAACCCTTCTAGTTCATTGTAAAAAACCTTTTTATAATGACAAATTCGCATAAGTCTTCTTATTTCTTGTTGATTAACTCGATTCTCCTTTAATACCTTTCCTATGAAATCTAATTCAATATACGGGTTTTCCACTCTTAAATAGCAAAACTGATATACGCACTTACATAAGTACTTGCGTATATCCACATCTAAAGAAATGTCCTTGCTAATCACATAATATATCCCCTCCTCATATATATGTTCGCTAAAGGATTTATGCATACGATATAAGGTATCTTCTTCAACAACAAATTTATATAAATTATATCCTCCCTCATCATGTCTCTGTGTTGAATCAAATATATTAAATAACCGGTTTTCCTCATTATACCCAAATATTAGAAAGGAATGAATCCAATTTTCTTTATTGTAAAACGAGGAATAGTAAAGTTCTCTCAAATTTACTGGTACAATAACCGGATTGTTTTCAGCCAACTTACCTTTAATACATCCCAATAAATCTTCTGGATCCTCAATTCTATACAATTTTATTCCCATTTCCCGTTCTAGAATATCACGCGAGCGCTCCATCGTATTCTTTTGTCTAAAAATGTTCTCACAGTAATACTTAATATTATAACTTTGTGTCATCTTTTGCAAAAGCAAATAGATATTTCTATATAAAGAATTAAAACTATTCAGCATAATGCCTAATGGCTTTTCAAGACAATTAACCTCTTCAAGTGAATATATATCATCCACTTGTTTTATCTCACCTAAAATATACATAACACCACACTACCTTTCTACTAATTCTATCATCCCTACGTTTTTATTATAAAGAAATACAACAGTTCTGTAATTAATAGCCTTTGCCTTAGCTTTCTTTCTTATTATCTTAAAGTGCTGCTTCTTTAACTCTTCTATTGCCAATTCAATATTTTCCACTTCATAACAAATATGATATGGACATGCCCCTTTGTTGTATCGCATATGCTCAATATCACAATGTTCTCTATCCACTATCTCAATCAATTCAATCCGAACAGAATCTCCATTTAAAAATAATACCTTTATACCTCTTTGGAAATCATATACCACACTCTGCTCTACAACATAACCCAAACACTCAAATTTTTTTTTTGATTCTTCTAAATTTGTTACATAATATCCTATATGATGTACAAACATATGTTTCTCTCCAAAATCACAAAATTCTTGAATCTAAATTGAACTCTCTTCCGCTGATTCCTTTTACATAATCTGAACAAAAATATACAATAAAATTTCCTAAATCGGATAATGAATATTCTAAATTCATAGCACTCATTTTGAGCGCATATTCTGCTTTATTTTTATTATCTCTATTTAAATCCGTCATAACAAATCCCGGACATACTACATTGACACTTATGTTATATCCTCCAAATTCTCTTGCTAATGCCTTTGTCAAACCAATAACTCCTGCTTTAGAAGCAGAATAATTACATTGCCCTTCACTACCAATCTGCCCTTTTAACGAAGCAATATTAATAATTTTTCCCCTTCCATTTTTTATCATAGCTTTAGAAAATAATCTAGAACAAAGAAATGTACTATACAGATTACTTTCCAAAACATGATTCCATTGTTCCAAACTCATAAATTGAATATAATTATCATCACAAACTCCCACATTATTAATAAGTATATCTACTCTTCCATACTGCTCAATAACCGTGTGGTACAACACTTTTACTTCATCTTCCTTCGTCACATCTGCCTGAACAATGCTACATTTGTCATTAGTTTCACTAATTTCGCTTAATAGTTCTTCAGCTGCTTTTTGATTACTTTTATAATTTATAATTGTTTGTGCACTATTTGCAGCAAGATAACGTACCATTACACTTCCCAATCCTCTTGAGGAGCCTGTAACAACAACAACTTTTTCGGACAAGTCAATATTCATCACTGTTCATCACCCTTTAAATATCCGTGTATCATTTTTTTTAATTTACCGCTTTCCTTATATATTTCCATGTCTATCTCTTCCATGTCTATTTCAATACCAAATACTTCCTCTAATTCGATGATCAACTGTACACTTAGGAATGAATCCAACGCAAATTCTTTTACAAGATTTGTATTATCATCCCTAATCAAGCTAACTATCCGCTCATCATCCATTGAAATATTTTCTAATACATTTTTTAATGCCTCTATTATTTTCTGTTCCATTTTTCTTTTCTCCTATTCTTCGCTATTTGTTTTTTGTTTCCTAATAATTTTACCCGTATATGTCTTTTCAAGTTCATCACAAAAAATAATTTTTTTAGGTATCTTATATTTATCTAAAAACTTTGCACAATATCCAATAATATCATAAACAGTTAAATTTCTATTATCTGTAACAATTTTTGCCACAGGAATCTCTCCCAATATATCGTGCGTTTCTCCGATAACAACAACATCTTTTATATCATCATGAGTAATTAGCACTTCCTCAATTTCCTCTGGATAAATATTTAATCCACCTGAAATAATCATATTTTTAATTCTGCCGACAATATATAAATATCCCTCATTATCAAACTTCCCAATGTCGCCAGTATGAAGCCAGCCATTCCTTTTTACATTATTTGTTTCTTCCGGATGTTTATAATATCCAACCATTACATTTTCACCTTTTACAACAATTTCACCAACTTCACCTAATTTTACCGGCTTATCTCTCTCATCAAAAATATCAACTACAACATTAGGAATTGCTTTCCCTACAGACCCGATTTTTCGCAACGAATCATGTGGTAACAGACAACTTATACGTGGTGATGCTTCTGTTTGTCCATACGTTTGCACTACACCTGTATTATCAAAATAGTCAATAATCCTATATAATTTGTCAACGGGCATTAATCCACCCCCAAAAAATAAATATCGTAAGGAGGATGTATCATACTTTTTTTTCATGTTAATTATCAAAAAAAGCATGGATGGTACGCAAGTCGTATTTGTACACTTTTTTTCTTCTATTATTTTTAAAAATTGGGCCGGATTAAATGGTTGATTTGCAATAACAATACTTGCTCCCAAATATAAATGAGTCAAAAATTGTGACGAATTGCAATACCCAAAATACATTGGTAGAACAATTAAAGTTTTATCATTCTCATTCAATTCTAATGATGCTATATTTGATTCGATATTTGCAATTAAGTTTTGGTGCGACAACATAACTTTTTTAGGATCACTAGTTGTCCCAGAAGTATGAAGCATTATAGCTACACTTTTATCTGTTACATTTCTTCGACACTTTTCTGAAATTGTTCTTTTCTCTTTACCACTTATAAAAACTAACTTATTAAAATCAACAAGAAATACCTCCATATCAACTGAATAATTTTTGCAATACTCTAGAATAGTCGACAAATAACTCTGTATTGTTATTACCATTCCAATCTCACAATAACTAATAATACTTAAAAACTGAGATTTGGATAAAGTTATCTCAATTGGAACAATTACTTTATCTAAATATGCTATCGTAAAATAGCCAATAACATAAGATATTGAATTTTGTAAAAATAAACCTATATTATTGCAATTTAACATTTTAGACTTTCCTACCAATAGTTCTTTGTTTTGAGTCACTCTTTCGTTTATCTGCGAATATGTAATTTTTTCATTCAAATATTCTATTGCTACTTTTGTATTATTTCTTTGTCTATATAATATATCTTTTATCTTCATTTAAAATTGATAGATGCTTCTAGTTTCCAAAACACCTAATTTTCTCCCTTCTTAAAGTTTTAGTAAGCGTTTACGAAACGCCAAAAATTGCATAAATATAGAATTTTTTTATAAAATAGAATCTTCTTCAAGGCTATGTTAAAATAGAATTATTCAGAAAACATTCTACCAATCGCTGAAAGAAGATATATTTATATAATATTATACAAACATCTCTCTTTAACTGATGTTCATCAAGATTGTCAAATGAATATTCTTGCCGTTCGAAATCACAAATCCGGAAATTTGGAAATCAGAGTTCCGTTACTCGAAAATCTCCTATGTTGTGCTTGACTACTTATCCATTTCTGATGGAATATTTGTCAAGGTCTTGCCACATCTGCGGTGCGTAGTAGTCTTTATTAGTATTCCATCAGAAATTATGGTTCAGTAGGCACAAAAGAGAACCTAACAAGTGATTTCCATATCATCGGACAGCTGATGGAAACTCATCCGGAATATTCATCAAAATTTTGTGATTCTGACAATCTCATTTTTTCTTCTAAAAAATATTGTCCTTGACAAAATTTCTTTTAAACACTATTCTTTGAGTATTCAAATGTTTTTTGTATTCCCATAAATTCCTTTCTTCACACTTTGCTATCAATCTGAAAGAACCGAGAAAATTCTGTCTATTTTAGTTCCATATATATCTAATATCATTCTCTTTAAGCAGAACTTTTTGCCTTACAGCTTTTTAATAATCTTGTAAATTCAACTAAACCACTATGACAGGCAATTAATTTATATAAAGCAACTATAGCTATTTTGACACTTTTACTATTGACACTTATGTTACCAAGGATCCCCATGTTTACCAATCATATTATTAGACATTCAAAAAGCTCTATACCGAGACTAATCATTTTGACAAAAAATATTATTCTTACCAAACTACTTATGTATCTTTAACTTCTCAAGTACATCCAATGACAAGATTAAACAGCTATATGTCAATAGCAACTATATTATCTACAAAATATTTATCATTTCCGGCGTGTTAAGTATTCGTTACTCATCACCTTGACTTTTATAGCAAGAATTTCCCTATTCATGTGGAACTGTATCCTTATAAAAAAGTCAGATTCTCCAGCTAAAGATAAAGGCATTCATGATACTAAACTTCTTACCTTGATTATAAATATACTACATGAATATACTTCTTGCTTATGGAAAATATAAAGAATTATTTTCTAATCCGAGTATTCTATTTTCGAGTCTCATTCTTGTAGAAAGCGCAAGGATTTTTCAAGTCCCCATTGCAATTTTTCAACGGGTTCTATATATTCTGTAAATTCATCGCATGTGATTACCTTTCTTAATAAAAAAAGCCCAAATAACTTCCTATTATCAATATCTATATCCCTAGCAAAAAAATCCAAACAAATACCATCCATTTTTTCATCTTTCCATAAGTTATTAGCTATGCTATAATATAATGATGCTATATCAACTAACTGGCTTCCTAAGTTTACATACTCCCAATCTATCCAAATGATTTTATCTGTACAAAAGATAAATTCATATAAACTGGGGTCACTATTTATGATGGTTATCTTAAAATCATAAAAATTGTTATTTCTATATGCCAAATATACTTCTTTCTTAAGAGCATTAATTAATCTTTCAATTGAACCTCTTTTTAAAAGTAAATGCTCACATTGAATATGTACTTCTTTTACGATAGCAGTAATATAATTTTCCAAAGAATTGATTAGATTCACATTGTTGAACTTCAAATATTGAAACGGTTCACTTTTCTCTGAATATCCCCAAACTCTCTTCATAAGATGAATAATTTTATTTGCATCTTCATTTAGAAATCTCTTCGGATTCTTTAACAACATATCCATTGCTGAATTTCCTTCAACCCATTTTCGTATTGAAATCCCATAAATATCATCGTCTCGTAAACGAATAAAATTAGTTTCTTCCATATGATGAATCTCATTAAAATAATCATTTGTAAATTTTTTCTCCGTAGCAAATCGATAGCTGGCATTATTACTATTTAAATATGTTTTTACACATAAAAACATATTATGTTCAATAGCTGAAGCCTTATATACTATATTATTAGTAAATATTCTGGAAATTGGTTTTATAATAAAATTTGTAAAGGGATAATAACACTTCAACTGTTGCAGCACTTTTTTATAAATTACGCCCTGTGTAATGTCATATAAATAACTCATTATAACCTCTATATTATATATTCTTTTTATCTTTCCATTTTATTGTTCTACAACCAACTTTTTGAGCAGCTTCTATATCAAAGAAATCACTATCCCCGATATGAAGCATTTGATGCGGAAAAATGGAGTATTCTATAATAGGTATCTTAAAGATATCTATACTTGGTTTACATATACCTATTTCTTCTGATAAGTAAATTCTATCAAAAAGATTATATAAATTTGTTCTCTTTAATAATTTTCTTATTACCTCTGCTGAAATCAATCCTGTATTAGACAAAATAATGCAGGGCAGTAATTTTCTCCTTAATTCTTTAATATAAGTAACTAATTGTTGATTGACTATAGGCATATACATAAGTGAAATTTCTTCAAACAATGAACTTAGCTCTTCCACTACATCTTCATTCACATTCCTATTCACCTTTAGTAAAATAGATTTTATTCTCACCTTATGGTCTGGGCATTTTCCCTTTCTTTCAATTTTCTGAAAATCTCTGCGTTCATTTAAGATAATCTCCCTCCAATTATCTGTTTGCAAAAGATTATATTTTTTTGATATTTCAATACATGCCTTAATCCTTTTTTCCTCAAGCTCTCGAATGTAGTCAGAATCATCAAACAGTGTACCCCATAAATCAAAACTAATAACTTTGATATCATTCATTATACATAGCATGTTTTTCCTCTCTCTCTTTAATTCTTGATTTTGTTAGTTTCTTAACACCAGATACAAAATCCATATCTGGGAATAAATCTTCTGACAAATTACATATCTTAGGCATATCTTTGTAGTGTACAACCAGATTATCCGTACCAATCCCTTTAATCATTTCTGCAAACGTTTCCGAAATATATCCAGCCACATTCACTTCAATATCACTCCGGTACTTCTTTACGTTATCAACAGTATCTCTGATAATTTTAATAATAGCTGGATGGCATGGTTCATGATATTCGGAATCTCGGAAAGTTCCTAAAGTCAACATAGTTAAATCATTAATACCAATTGTTATATTATTAATTTTTCTTTTCAAAAATTCTTCCAACATGATAAAAACCGATGGTATCTCTAACATAATTCCACATTTGCCCGCAAAGTTATTTTTTTTAAGCATATACAATATTTCATCTAATTCATCTACATCTTTTATATATGGTAATAAAATATTTAGATTATTATATTTTTGAGATAATATACTAATAATCTGCAATTCTTTGTTAAACGTCTCTTTATATTTTAATCCTCTTCTAACGCCACGCGTTCCCAAAACATAATGTTTTTCTTCTAATACTACATCTGCACCTTGCAAAACATTCACTTCAGGTGCTACCAATTCACTAGTTCGATACCAAACGGGCTTTCCTTTATAAAATTCACATACTTTCGCAACATATTCTTCAACATATTTCTTTGCATTTTCTGTCGTAATATATGACTCAATATTACGCAACAAATATTCACTTCGAATCATCCCAACTCCTTTAACAAAATCTCCTAATACTGGTGGTTTTTCACCATTAAGTGCAATCATGTAATTCATTTTATCATTCCTTTCCTTAACCTATTATTTTATTAATATACTATAATTTACAATATTCTTTAACAATCACGAAATACTTTCTCTTTTTAAGTTAACATTTCTTCTATACACATCTGTATTTTCCTTGCTGCCTCACGTAAAATTTTGACATCAGCACTTAACGAGATTCGAGCAAACCCTCTACCAGACTCACCAAAACAAGAACCTGGTACTATTATAATCTTTCCTCGCGTCCGTAATAATTCCACTATTTTTCTCTCATCCATAGATACTTTTCTAAAATCTACCCATAAATACATTCCCCCCTCACTTTTTATAACTCTTACATTTCTAATTTTATTCAGTTCCTCATATAAAATATCTCTTCTTCGTTTATATTCGTCTCTTATATTATTAGGAAAGTCTTTATCATTCTCCATAACTTGCGCCACAGCTGCTTGTATAAGTGTAGAATTATACATATTTGTATATAAGCTCACTTTTACCATTTCATGAATTAATAGTTCGCTTGCTAATACATACCCCAAACGTAATCCAGGCATTGCATATGTTTTAGAAAATGATCTAATCGTAATAATTTTATCATACATTTTATAGATAGGAAATAATTTACGATCAAACTCAAACACCTGATATTCCTCGTCACAAACAATGTATAAGTCATATTTCTTAGCCAATGCAATCAATTTATTTAATTCCTTTTTCGAATAAATCCTACCTGTTGGATTATTCGGATGATTCACTACAATCGCCCTAGTTTTCTCTGTAATGAATTTTTCAATCAATTTACAATCAATATCAAAATCCTTGTCTGGATTCAATCCAACTCTACTAACTTTTCCTCCAACTAATTTAATGATTTCACCAAAGTGAGACCAAGCAGGCTCTAGAACAATCACCTCGTCATCTCTACTTAAAATTGTTTTAAAAGTAATATACAGTCCCATGGAACCGCCGGAAGTGATTAAAATCTCCTCTGGATTAATTTGCAGATTGCTTTTTTTACTATACATAGCACATATACTACTAATAAGTGAATCTTCTCCACGAAAACTAGAATAATGAGTTTTTCCATTTTGATATTGCTCAATAATTGCATCAATAAGCATCTTTGGAGGCGTATAATCTGTATCCCCTATCTCCAATCTAATTAGTTCTTCGTTCATTGTATTTGCTTTTTGTACAATTGCGCCTATTCCTGAAAACTGGCATTCTAATACGTCACTATTTAATTCATCCATGTTAATCATAATATCAATCTTTTCTCCTAAAAAATAAGATTACTTTTTAATCCCTCTGTTCTTGAAAGAGCACTCCTAAATGCCTGTTCATATTCATCTACTTCATAATTGCATATTACTTCACTACTTTTATCTACAAACTCTTCTAGTATCTCCTCCGCTTCAAAATAAGAATTAGCATCTGCTAATACAGAACCTACTATAATAAGTTCACGATTACAGATTAGATTAGGCGATATTTCTGCGTTTCCCGAAAAGAGAAAATTTCCCACTTCCATTACCACACCACCTTTTCTTGCAAAATGCAGCGCATATGCAAATACATCTGGTTTTCCAACAGCCTCGAATACCATATCGGCTTCAATACCATTCCACCTATTCTTACAATATTTCTTATAAAATTCCTCCGTCATTTCTTCATAGGAAAATACATCTTCTATTCCGTTTCGCAATGCTCTGTCCCTTCTGCTTTTTTCTGGGTCAATACCAATTACTTTTACTCCACATTTTCTTAATTTTGTTCCAATAAAAAAACCTAAGGTGCCTAACCCAAATATAACTGCTGTCAAGCTTCTGTTTTTTATATTTTCAACATACTTTAAGGTTCTTTTTACTGTTTTTACTGCAACAGAAACAGGTTCTAGCAAAGTGGCTAATCCTAATGGCCAAGACTTCGGTACTTTATACAAATAAAACTTTTCAGGAATAAATATTTGCTCCATATTTCCCCCATACACGATATCGCTTTTCGCATCTCTCATGTTTAATCCAAACACACTACGGTTTAAGCAATAATTCTCATTAAGTGGAAGACTATTACAATATGTACATTCGTTACAAATGATACCTGGAACTACAGTAACGAAATCGCCAACTTCTACATTACCATTTAAGCATTGAACCTTCGAGCCTGCTTCTATCTTATCTATAGAACCGTAGAACTCATGTCCCAAAATAACATTTCCGCAAAGATTCCCTTCCCCCTCAATAATATGTAAGTCTGTTCCGCAGATTCCACTAGCAATTACTGATAACACAATACCTTTTTCGTCTGGTAAATTATTATCAATATCTAAATTATCAAGTTTTTTTTCATCACTAAATATTACTGCTCGCATTATATAGCCTCCTTCTTTTGATACTACTTAATTATTAACTATCGGCACATATGTTTTATCAATTTCTTCAAAATTAATCTCCTCACATATGATACGATCCATATTTTCAATTAATTTTTTAGCCATCAGTTTTCTAAATTCACATTCTTTATACTCGGGAACATCAAAAGTTCCATTTTCAGCTATTACTGCCGCTGTACATCCCCCTGCACATGCACCCTCTATCATACAATCTTTGCAGCCCTCAATATTTCCAATTCCTCTCATTGCAACAGCAAAATACTCTTCATCTTTAAATAAATCATCAATAGTATCCAATTGTGTATATTTATGCAAATAACCTGTACATACATAAACTCCTTCATCAGAATCGACCGAAATCTGCTGTCCAAATCTACCACAGTAGTTCAATACCGTATCTTTTAAACGCTCAATTAGTTTAAACCACTTTCCCGTAACTCGTACCCCTTTCCTTAATCCATAACTCCTTACATCAATCAATGCATTGACTCTTTTCTCAATATCAATCACATCAAATTTACTTCTAAAAAGCAATGTATTAATCTCTAGATTTTTAAGACCTAGACTTAGGCACAAATCCACTATCTCCTTTAGATGAGCAACATTATTCTCTGTTAGTGTTGTAGCAATATTTAAGTTTTCTTCAGGCATCTTATTCTCTAATAATAGTCTAATTGCATTCGTTCCTTCATCAAAACTACCCTTTCCTGAAGCAAATGGTCTGAGATTATCGTGAATTTCTTTTTGTGCATCAATACTCACTTCAATATTCATATTTTGGTTTGCAAAAAATTCTGCCATTTCCTGATTCATAAGAACGCCATTTGTATTCATATGATATCTAACTTCCACATTTTCACTCTTATTATTGATATATTCGATGCACTGCCGAATGAGTTTATATTGAATTAAAGGTTCTCCTCCATGAAATCTCACATGTACTTTTTTGTTGTCTCCTTTTTGGATTATATTATAAAATGCGTCAATTGCTTTTTTGGCAGTTGACCAAGTCATGTTCTTTTTTTCAATGTGTCCACAAATTTCTTCCACATTATTTAAATAACAGTACTGGCATCGAAGGTTACAGTCACTAGTAACATTAAGTAATAACTTTGTAATACTATCTCCATTTAATATACTAATTTTATATTTCTCTTTTATGAGTTGTAAATTCAAGTATTCATCGTATTCACTGTCATAAACAAATTTATCTGCTAATAATTTTGCAAGTGTTTCTTTATCAGACTTCATATAACAATAATTATTTTCTCTTAATTTTATAAGAACATCAATTTCTTTATCCGACAATTCTCTAAGCCCACCAAACAGAGAATTGTATGCCCACGTTTTACTATTATTTTCTATAATAACCAGATGCTCGGATAAGCTATATCTTCCTGTTTCTATACTTTTTCTCATTTTTATACCTCTTTACCATGTTCTACTCAATATTTTTATAACCTCAGCATCATTTTCAAAATACATCTCTGCTATCCTTTCCTTGAAATTAGCCATACCATTTTCTTCATTTAGTAAATGTCGAATAGAATATATACCTGGATACCAATAGGCTCCATCTATATTTGACAATATATGCTTGTGTTTTTCATATAACTTTTTCCCAATAATAATAGGATAATTTTCTTTGTCTAAAAAGTTACAACTTCCTAGTCCTATCATAATCATACTGACAATTCCGTTTAAGTTTTCGATTTTCTTAATTATATTGTTAAGTGTATGTCCCGTTGCAACAACATCATCAATAAGTAACACTTTCTTCCCTTGAAAATCATAACTATTTATATCGTCTTCAATTTTAACTAAAGTTTTACTGTACCATACTCTTTTACATATAATATCTTTTACTTCCTTTTCTACAAAATACTCTTTCATTGGTGCAAATAATTCCTTGCCACCCATTCCAATATTTGCTATTAAATCAAAATTGTTGGAAATATTATCCTCCTTTAACTTATTCAGAAGCAAGGATGCTAACTCATCAATTGTTATTATTTTTACACTAATCCGCTTTTTATCTAGATACTCCATAAAACGAAATATCATTGACTGTTCACTTTTATCCAATTTAAGATATTTAGAATCATCAAGAATAAAAAAATCCGCCGAACATTTTTCTAAAACAATCATATCTATAGTACCTCTCATATTATAAATTGCCTTTATGTTATGCCTTTATGTTATACACCAAATTATACTACTCTATCAAACAATAATTGAACAATCGTATCTTTATATTCGTCACACCTTTCTTGGACATTGCCCCAATAAGTATTCCAACCTTCTGGTATTATCATTTTTAACCCATACATTCCATATGCTTTTTGTAGATACTCGTAAGATCTTCTAATACATAAAACTATTGATATTTCATATTTTCTTTTTACAGCTCTCCTAGCATCGAACAAGTAATCCCCACTGCAACGTCCTATATTACATTTTTCAAATTGCCCTTTACAAATGTAACACTCTCTCATCATTTTGTGATTTAGTACAGCAGTTTCTAGATTTTCCTGCATAATATTAATCCAATCAACAAGAGTATTTTCTGATAAATCATCAATCGCAAATGTAGTATTCATCAAGGATTTTATTTTACTATTATTCATACTATTAATGTAATAATCCGTCCAAAACACCTTAGAGAAAACATCCCCACGAGTCACAGAATAAAACTTAAAGTTCTCAATAATACTTTCAAGAGACGACATATTATTGATGTCTTTATTAATAATATTCAGTATTTTTCTCTTGTCACCTTTAATATTTCTATATTTCTGAATATTCTTTTCGTACCATAAATCACCATCATAAATGACAATGGAATCTATCAGCTTTTTCAATTCACGCCATGCAGCTAATAAAATTTTATTATTTTCTGTTTTTTTCTGATAAGTGCATAATTTTTCTCCCCAAAGAGAATCTAAACCTGTGCTATTATTAATGCCCCATTTTTCAGCATCAATTATAGGTTCTATTGTTTCCAGTAATAAAAATATAAATTTCAATGGCACATAATGTAACTCAATTAATATATTATCTTCAACTCTTTTTTCCTTCCTGTACATATCCTGACTCTTCATAAAATAAATAATATCTATATCCCCTTCGTCGTCTGGATAATTTCTCGCAACAGAACCACCAACTACTACAGATTGGATATCGTCTGGATTACATATTAATTTTTTATAGTTTTCTCTAACCCACATAATCTTAAAATTTTCCATAAAAGCACCTCATTTCTCAAGTAAAATTATATTCTCACATATCATATATTAAAAATTTATTTATTCCCTCAATACTCATTCGACTGTCTAAAATTTTAACAGGTATTTTTTTTAAATGATTATAAATCTTCATTTCGTTTTTCCTTGCATTGCTTGCAATTCGAATATTTCCTATCCTTTCGGTCCAATAATTCATATTTTCACACCAATCACACAAATAATGTGGTAACAAATTTTCTCTGTCGTCTTCAAATACTTTCTTCCAAAAATATGAGATATTATTACCCTCTCTTATTTTACCAATATAAATAATATTATCAACATTTACTGTCTCCATAAAACAAGTATGAATTTTGCTATTCCAGCAATCAATTTTTTCTATACTATATCCATTCTTAGCTGACAAGCCTTCGATATCAACCTCTAATGCACCGTTTAATTGTAGATAATGCCTATCTGCTTGAACTATCCCTTTATCATTTATACCCAATACTTCTAAAGAACTTGACCTGATTTTTACATCAGGTCTCCAACCAACAGTAGACAATTTACCCTCACATAAAAACAGTGGTAACTGATCATTTCCGATGAATTCTGCATTCAAATTAATAACAGCATTCAGCACCCATGTTGTTTTTCCTGCATTTTTTTCTCCTAGAACCAAAACTACTTTTTCTCTAATTCTAAAAGCACTTGCATGCACCCAAAGTATTCCTGAATATAATGCAATCTTTGTAATACACTCTCTCAAAAAAGCGTTATGTTCTGTTAAATCATGTGGGCAAGAATAATAATTGACAATTATTTTTTCTTCAAAGTCCCAAAAATGATTCTCATCTCCTTCTGGAACTTTTTTTGCATAAATTGTCCATGCATCTTTTACTTCTATATTAAAATCTATATAGCAAATATCTAGACAATTTTTCCAAAATTCATAAACTTTCTCAACAATATTATCTTCAATGCAGAAAATAATGTCAAATTCAATAAAGTGTATTAATAAATTCATTGATAATTCCACCTCCTTTTAAAAACCATATTTTAAACATCAATTGGTTTCAATTACCATACAATGCCCAAATTAGTTTACAATTACACTAGAAAAGAGGGAACCGATGCTCCTTAATCCTATTCGGCTACCTTATACAAAAACCATAGCAAACTCATAGCATTACTTTATACGTTAATATTCTAACCTAGTATATCTAGAGATATTTGCTTTTTGTTTTTAGCATTTCATAGCTAGAACTGAGCAGAGTTTTTTCAAACGAAATAGTCAATATCCTGCCATTTTTTCACAAAAAAATATAATGCCATACAAAAAAACACTGTCAATTTAAAACAACTTTTTGGCATTCAATCATCTTTTCATCTTGAGCAAACCGTATTAATTGTTGTTTCAGTATAAATCTAACCCAAATAAAAACAACAGAAAGCACATTTCTATTCAACTCATTATTTGTATAAATGTATATTATCAACAATTATTAGAAAATTTCTCACATATTTCCTTAAGTATAATGTGCGGAGATTTACCTTCCTTAAACAGGCAGGAATTAACTAGTACATAATCAAATCCAAGATTAAATATTTGTTCAACATCTTGAATTCCCCCAATGCCACCATCAAGCATAACAGGGCATTTCTTAAACTTAATAATCTGCTTAAAAATATCTCTAAATTCATCACTGATACCTTTCCCAGATGAAATAGCTGAACCCTGTATTCTAATAAGTTCAATTCCCATTTGGCTTAATTCCTTAAATATAGCAAATTCCGGTCTAATCAATGGCCAAATATTATAGCCCTCTTGTCGTAATAATTTTGTTGCTTCTAAAACCTGCGCATTTTGCACCCACTTATTTTCTTCATCCAACACCTCTAGTTTGATATTCCTTACTCCCCCCAACCTTGTCACCTTTTGAACTCGTTCAATTGCTTCTTCTGTCGTATGTGCAAGATTTATATTCCAAACAGGCTCACACTCTCTAAGTTCTATTACTTCAGATACCTTATTCCATGTAGCATCTCCGTAACCAATTGGTAAATCTTTCCAACTATTTACGGTATCAATAGCATGAGTATTGATTGGTATTTTTTTTATTTGTGATACCTCTATCATTCTTGCTGCTTCCTCAATAGACACATTAAAACTTTTTTCTGTTCCGAAACAATGATAAACTTTATTATTAAAAATGTTCATAACCTAATGAACTCCTTCCTAATTTAACATTTTTTAATCATTTTTATTATAATCATTACTGCGTTTTCTTTATCTTCTTCCAATCATAACTATCTCCTCACACTCCTTCAACTCCACCTTTAGACCATCTTCTAAAAATACTTTCATCAACTTAATTATTCCTTTCGTAAAACTTTTTGCTAAAAGAATAATCCCTAAATATATTTCTTATATTTATATACTATGTTTTCGCACACAAAAAAAGGTGCTAAAGCACCTCTATAATATAACAATAATTCACTATTATTTCTGTTCAACTAAAACGTTACAAATACCAAAAACTATTATCCGTTTATTTAAATATCCTATTATTATCTTTCTGTTTCTGAATCATTGTTTTCTTCTTTCACATAACAATAAAAAATAGGCATTTGCCAAACGCCAAAATGAAATATCTCCTCAAGATTTATGGTACAATAGAGCTGCCAAGAAACTATCAACCATCCACCTAAGAGGAGATATACTCATATGATAACACATAAGCAGCTCACTTTGGCAGAAATTTTTGATGATTGTCAAAATAAATTCGACAATGACAAATATCAGTTCTTTCAACTCTTGGACGAAACTATAAATCTTGATGAAATTGTTCCTGTTTCTTTTGTTACTCACTTTCACGCCAGAACCGGGAGCCCTCGTAAACATCAGCTTTATCCGATGCTCAAGGCACTCCTCATCCAGCGTATCTTCTCAATCCCGACGGACACTCTCCTGATTATCTTTTTAAAATATTCTCAGGAACTGCGTGACTTTTGTGGATTTGATATAGTCCTGGATGCCTCTAAATTTACCCGCTTCAAACAGGATTTTCTTCCGGACTTATAATCAATGTTCGATCACATGGTTGAGCTGACCGAACCGATATGCCAAAAGCTTAATCCATATCTTGCTTCCATGAAAATGGGGCTGTCGCTTTAACGACAGCCCCTATTTCCCATCAGGATTGCGAATTTGTTTCGTAATTAATCGAGTAGGAGGCGGTGGCTAACCGCCGTCCTCTCACAGCACCGTACGTCAGACTGTCTAACGATTATGATATATGTTATAATAAAAATACGATTCTGGTATTGGAGCAATGTCATTAAGTTAAGATGACCAATCAAGATCTTAGCATCAGAAATGATGCTAGGGTCTTTTTATTTTGTAATAAATGCTTGACATATGATTCGAAATGTGCGGCCGCTTTCGCTATTGAATGATAATGAAGTAGCGAAAGCGGCCCTTGTAATTAAGAACATCTTGATTGCAAGGAGGTAACGCATATGAGCAATTATATTAATCAAGTTTCAGATTCTCTAAAGAATCATATTTCGGAATTAGCTAACAATCCATGTTTATTTCTTCGAAACCCCAATGTCGATTTCTCTCGAAAACGGAAAATTGATTTCAAAACTTTTATAGGAATCATGATGAATTCGGGTGGAGCTACTATGAGTAAAGAACTACTTGATTTCTTTGATTTTAACAAAAATACTCCGTCTGTGTCAGCATTTACGCAACAACGTTCAAAAGTACTTCCAGAGGCTTTTGAATATTTGTTTAAATCTTTTACGGATGACAACCTTCCAACTACTAATAATTATCATGGTTATCGTTTAATTGCATGTGATGGAAGTAACTTGACCATTGCAACCAATCAAAAGGATCCAGAAACTTTTTGGGAACGTAATCAGTATGGTTCAATTGTTAATAAACTACATCTAAATGCCTTTTATGATGTTTTGAATCGTATATACACCGATGTTTTAGTGCAAACAGCAGCGGATTACAACGAGTCTAGAGCATGTGCAACAATGATTGACAGATCGAAACTAGAGAATGTTATTCTTGTTGCTGATACAGGATATGAAAACTATAACATTTTTGCACATGCAATTCAAAAAGGATGGAAATTCGCTATACGTGTCAAAGATAAAAATAGTAATGGAATTGCATCTGGGTTAAATCTTCCTCCAAATGATGAGTTTGATATAGATATCACTCAGATTTTTTCGAGGAAAAATACAAAGACCACAAAAAATGCAGGCTATAAGTGGATGCCTGCAAATCAAGTGTTTGATTATCTTCCACGAAAAAGTGATAAAACATACGAATTATCATTTCGTATTATTAGATTTCCTATAGGGTCTAATTCTTATGAAATAATAATTACAAATCTTGATAGAAATATTTTTGATGTAAAAAAAATAAAGGAAATCTATCATTTGAGATGGGGAATAGAAACTTCATTCAGAGAATTAAAATATGCCATAGGATTAACAAGTTTCCATGCACGAAAACCAGATTTTATTAAACAAGAAATATATGCGCGATTACTTTTGTATAACTATTGTGAATTAATAACAACACATGTAATAAAACAAATGAAAAACAATGATAAAACAAAACAGGTGAACTTTACAATCGCCATTTATATTTGTAGAGAATATCTCCGTAATAAACGCAATCTTAGTCCACCTGATGTGATTAACCTAATAGAAAAGCATGTATTACCAGTAAGACCTGGTCGAAAAGACCCTCGCAAAGTCAAACCCCAGGCATCTGTAAGCTTTCTATATAGAGTGGCTTAATCATAGATAATTATAAGTTTTTTTGACAGATAAACAATCTGTCTTTTTGTTGTACTGCAAAATAGACAAAAGAAAAAAAACACATCATATTTATCAAACAATTGCAAATATAATGTGTTTTATAATTATGTCAAAATTCTTAACTTAATGACATTGATTGAAGCCCTTCTTTTTTTTCATTTCTTTCTTCATCAGATTTTTCTCATAGGAGCCTCGCAGCTTCTCAACCAGAAGTGTCAGATTCCTAAACAGTGACTCAGCCGCAAAGCCAAACACTATCATGAGAAGAATACATATATTTGACAAATCTGTCAGTGCAAACAGTTTCTTTAAGAAGAAACCCGAAAATACCAGACCTGCTATATTTCCGATAATAACAGCATATTTCATTCCATTTAGCGGCTCACTGATTTTAAAGAGAATCATAAAGCCCACTACTGAAAGTACAAGCGTTGCTATCGTTCCTATGCTTGCATCTGATATACAAAATACTTCTCCGCATACGACAAGCGCTCCGACAGCTATTACATCCGTAAGTCCACCCGGCAGTGCCTTTAGCATGACATTGGTGATAAAGCGCCCCTTTATCCTGTCCTTATTCTGCTCCAGTGCCAATAAGAATCCCGGTACTCCTATGGTAAACATACTGATAAGCGATACCTGTGCCGGCTCAAGCGGATACGTAACCATAAGAATAACTGAAAACAGTGAAAGTAACAGTGAGAATATATTTTTCACAAGAAACAGGCTGGCAGAGCGCTGGATATTGTTTACCACCCTGCGTCCCTCATATACCACATCCGGCATATGTGCAAAGTCAGAGTCCAAAAGGACAACCTGGGCTGCCTGGGCTGCCGCCTCACTTCCCGATGCCATAGCCACACTGCAGTCGGCATCCTTCATGGCAAGTATATCGTTGACTCCGTCTCCTGTCATCGCAACTGTATGACCTTTAGCCTGTAAAGCCTTTACAAGCTGTTTCTTCTGCTTTGGTGTCACTCGTCCGAATACAGTATATTTATTCACTGCATCGGCTATTTTATCCTCAGTATCAAGTGTAGCCGCATCGACAAAGCTTTCTGCACTTTCTATTCCTGCCTGTATGGCAATCCTTGAAACAGTACGCGGATTGTCACCTGAAATAACCTTTATCGCAACACCCTGACTCTTGAAATACTCAAAGGTCTTTACCGCATTCTCTCTGATAGGATTGGCAAGTGCCACAAATCCAAGCGGAGTAACGCTGCCATTTATGCCATTCTCCACGTTCTCCCCATCATACCTTGCAAACAAAAGTACTCTGTCGCCTTTGTCAGCGTATGGTATGATTTCTTCCTCAATGCGCGCAAAGTCATCATGCATGATAAACTCCGGCGCTCCGAGCAGATAAGTTCCGTCAGAAAAAGTAACGCTTCCATACTTGAGGCTCGACGAAAATGCCTGCTGTGAAACCGCTGTACGATGCAGTGCAGATGTATTATTTATCAAATCATCCGCCGCATATGCTTTTAGTGCGAGCATAGTCGCATTGTTGTCAACCGAAGCATTTGCATAATCTAAAATAAGACTTTTAAGCTCATCTAATGTCAAAGCTGTCTGTGTGCCATCTGCTCCACTATTTTTACAGAGAAAAATTTCCTTAAGCTTCATATCAGGCTCAGTAATTGTGCCCGTTTTATCCACACAAAGCACATCCACACGCGCAAGCGTCTCAATACTTTTCATATCATGAAGCAATACCTTTTTCCTTGCAAGCTTCATAGTGCTTAGGGCAAGCGCCACTGTGGTCAGCAGATATAAGCCCTCCGGTATCATTCCTATAATCGCTGCAACTGTCGATGTAACGCTCTTTGTGATAGACTCGCCATTCACAAAATGGCTCTGCCAGAACAATATAAGCCCAATCGGAATAATAACTATGCCAACCCATTTGACGATCAAATTGATGGAGCGTATCATCTCTGACTGCTCCTTGCCGCCCATTGATTTTGCCTCAAGGCTCAGCTTTGAGATATATGATTCATTACCGACCTTTTCAAGCCGTGCATAGCACTCTCCCGATACAACAAAGCTTCCCGACATGAGAGTGCTGCCCTCTGTCTTTTCTACCTCATCGGCTTCACCTGTGAGCAGTGATTCATTTACCTGTATATTTCCAGATATCACAACCGCATCCGCACAAATCTGCTTTCCTGCGGTAAGTAAAATCACATCGTCCTTTACAAGTTCATCCGTACTAATCTGCTTTACGCTGCCGTTTCTGATGACATCCGCATGCGGAGCATTAAGTAAACTCATTTTTTCAAGAGTCTTTTTTGCACGGATTTCCTGAACGATTCCGATTACCGTATTTCCAATAATTATAGGCAGAAATGTCAGATTTCTGAAAGAACCTACCATTATGAGAAGTATCGTTATGACAAGAAATATAAGGTTAAAATATGTGAAAACGTTTGAAATCACAATTTCCTTTGTCGTCTTGTCTGTAGATATATCAGCCTTGTTGGTAAGTCCTTTCTCCACTCTCTGCCTTACCTCTTCATCGGTAAGTCCCGTGATATTTATGCTGTTGCTGTCTTTGTTCATCTGATTCATGCTATTCACCGTTTTCCCTCATTATTCTACATCATAATAATGATACATTTTGACCCTTTAATCATTATAATGGTACAACATCAGCACGATTTCAATACCTATTTCATAAAAAAAAGATGAACTATTTCTTAAAGTTATCATTTTTAAACTATTAATCCATTACTACTCACTTTCAGTCTCAGTACTCTCACTGTCTTTAGTTGCAATCATATCATCTATAGAATCCGGAATTGTTCCTAGGATTGTGGTACTTGAAAGATATACATCATCATTTACCTTGATATAGTACTCACCAAGCATAGTGCTTTTCTCCTATTTCTTATACGCGTTTACCTGTAATCTACTTCTTTCTCCTCATTGCCCATACAACGATTCCTATGATAATAAGCAGTATTGGTACAGCTATCATTATGATAAGTCCCGTAATAACCGCCTGCAGCGTATTTATAGTGATATTGCTTAAGGTGTAATCCTTCACCGGTATCACACTTGATGCAAGCTCAACATTTCCGGTCATTGATGTGATAACATCCTTGAACATGTCTGCATTGTTGCCGGAAACGGCATTATCATATAAATCATCAACCACATAAGGCGTACCAAACACAACAATCGATGCGCCGGTGCTTGAATCATTTACAGCAATACCTGTAGTAAACGGTCCGTTCTCATCTGCGTCCTCTGCCTTCGATGTGGTGATATTCTTCCAGTCCCTCTTTAAAACTGCGCTGTCTGATGTAGAAAGCAGCTTTGTATATGTCACATCATCTGTATCCTCAGGATAATTGATTGCACAGCTTCCTGCCAGGAATACATATCCGTCTGTTGCATCTGAGGTGTAATCTGTCGTCTCAACCGTTGGAAGCAGGTAGAGAGGATTCTGATAATATTTTGAGCTGTCATTTTCAGCTACCACACCGGTTTTGAAGCTGACATTGTAAGCCGCAAGTATCTTGTTAAAGTTTGTAAGCTCGTCATTATATGCGTAGCAGCCGATAATCATTGCCTTTCCACCGCCATTTAAATAATCAATCACCTTCTGTGCATCTTCCTCGTTGAAATCAACAGTCGGAGAATTAATGATAATGGCTGTTGCATCCTCCGGCACCTTTTCCTCGTTAAAGAGCTCTAAACTCTTAAGATTTGCATTTGCCTTACTTACAACACTCTGGAAATTGCTTCCTATTTCCGTTTCATTGTGTCCGGTTATCTGATAAATTACCGGGAGCTCATCTGCATCCATTGTGACATACTCTATAGCACTTGTAATCTGTCCCTCGGCATCATAGCCTGTGATGCTAGACTGCGACTGGTATCCGTAATAATATGATGAGCTGTCATATTCATATATATCATTGTAATCAATCACCTTTGAACGGTTTTTGCTCTCGATAATAAGGCTGTTTGTGGTAGGTGTCGTGTCTGTGTAATCCTGATAAAACTTCGGGCTTGTCGCCGGGTCTACATATTTTACCTTTATATGACTCGAAAGATCCTTGTATCTGTTGATTGTCTCATCTATCTTTGCATCCTTTGATTTCTTGGAATTCAAAACATAGATTGTGATATCCTCATCGAGCTTACTTACCCTGTCCTTTGTATCGCCTGTGAGCGAGTACAGCTTTGTAGCCGAACAGTCAATTGATGTGTACTTGGCAGGAAGCGCTGTCAGTACAAGATTTACAACCACACAGATTGCACACATTACGACAATCATTCCTGCTGAAAACGCCCCTGTGCCTATCATCTTCTTTGAAAATGCCCATCTTCTCTTCTGGATAGACTGCGTCGTAAGGAAGCATAAAAGCAGGATAACCGTCACATAATAAGCTGCCGAGGTGACACTAAAGCAGCCACTCACAAAATTCTCAAATGGTGTGTACAAATCAAAGCAATTAAGCACCTTTGTGAGCAGATTCCCACTTGACGAGATGAGCCCGGTGATGGACTGCATCATGTATGAGAGGAATAATGCCGCAAATGTAAGTATTGCAGATATTATCACACTCTCAGATATGGACGATATAAAAAGTCCCACGGCGATGCATGATAAACCGTAAAGCCAGTAGCCAAACAAAGCCACATAGGCTTCACTTAATGCCACCTTGCCGTAAATTGACAACACGAGCGGTGAAAGTGCAAAAAGTGCTATGTCTATGGTGTATACTGCTGCCATTGCAAAATATTTTCCTGCTACAATCTTTCCGACAGATACAGGCGATGTCAGCATAAGCTGATCTGTCTTTGTCTTTTTCTCATCAGAAAGCGATCTCATCGTGAGAATTGGCACTGCAATCATCATAATAAAACCTATTCCATTTAAATCATATGAGATATACGGATAACCGTTTTTCAGATTGTATACATAAAAATATAGGCCATAAACTGCAAGAAGTGCTGCAACAAACAGCCATCCTATAACGTTTTGGAAATATGATTTGAATTCTCTTTTAAATATTGCAAGCATTATTTCTCATCTCCTTCCCCTGTAAGCTCAAGGAATACGTCCTCGAGTGACTTCACAACAGTATGCATCTCAAGGATTGGCATATGCATTGCACTTGCAAGCTCAAATATTTCCTCACGTATATCGCAGTTTGCTTTTGCTATAACCTTAGCCTTCACTGTTTTCTCTTCCTCAGACTTTTCAAATGTGACCTTATCAACATTTACTATCTTCTCAAGCATTCCTCTTGCACCAATCTCGTCTGATTTGAGGACAAGGTTAATTTCCTGGTTCTTTGACATGAGATTAATCAGGTTCTCTGTGGCATCACTTGCTACAAGCTTACCCTTTGATATGATAAACACATGATCACACACCGCACTTATCTCACTTAAAATATGTGAGCTCAGTATCACCGTATGATTTTCTCCAAGCTTTTTAATAAGCTCACGAATCTCTATTATCTGCTTTGGATCTAGTCCAACTGTAGGCTCATCCAGTATGATGATTTCCGGGTAGCCAAGCAGTGCCTGGGCGAAACCCACTCTTTGTCTGTAGCCCTTGGAAAGGTTCTTTATGAGACGGTTTTTCACCTCCGTGATGCCGGTCATGTCCATGGCATCTGCTATCATTTCTTTTCTCTTTTTCCTGTCGAGCTTTTTGAGCTCTGCTACAAATTTGAGATACTCATATACCGTCATATCCACATAAAGCGATGGTATCTCCGGCAGGTATCCGATACATTTTTTTGCCTCCTCAGGCTGTGCAAATATATCATAGCCGTTTATCTTTACTGTTCCACCATCAGCACCGATATATCCGGTAACAATATTCATGGTGGTTGACTTTCCGGCGCCGTTTGGTCCCAAAAGTCCGTATATCTTTCCCGGCTCAACAGTCAGCGAAAGATGATCTACGGCCATATGGTCGCCATATTTCTTTACGAGATTACTAATTTCTATCACAGTAATGCTCCTTCCTAAATTATTATGACATCAGAGTATAAAAAAAGAGTGTTCAATTTGTGAATTCTGAACACTCTTTTGTACATTATTTATAATTTTAATATTATGATATTTTAGCTGTACTAATTGTCTGCGCGCACAATCATAGCTTCTCTTTCAGCACCTGTTCCGATGAACTTAACAGGTACTCCGATGTATTTCTCTATGAAACTGATGTATTTCTGTGCATTCTCAGGAAGCTCCTCGAAAGTCTTACAGCTTGCAATTTCATCTCCCCAGCCACCTTTTAGCTCCTCATATACAGGCTTTGCGTTGTTTAAAACCTTGAGATTTGTGGTAAAGTCCTCTGTTACCTCACCGTTTACATCGTAGCCGGTGCAGACTTTTATTGTATCAAACTTGCCGATTGTATCGAGATGGTTTACAGAAAGTGCTGTAAGTCCGTTAAGACGCTTAGCATATTTTAAGGTGACAAGGTCTAACCATCCACATCTTCTCGGGCGGCCTGTTGTGGTGCCGTACTCATGTCCGAGCTCACGGATTTTGTCTCCTGTTGCGTCAAGAAGCTCTGTCACATATGGTCCCTCACCTACACGGCTTGAGTATGCCTTGATGACACCATATACATTTCCGATATCTGACGCAGAAAGACCTGTTCCTGTAAGGATGCCACCGATTGTAGGATTTGATGATGTAACATATGGATATGAACCAAAGTCGATGTCAAGGAGTGTAGCCTGTGCTCCCTCAACAACCACCTTTTTGTCATCCTCAAGTGCCTTGTGTAAGAGGGTGATTGTATCACATACATATGGCTCAAGCTGTGCTGCATAGTCACTGTACTCTGCAAACATCTTGTCGAAATCAAGCTCCTTTGTATAATCAGTCTCAGGATCATATACCTTAAGAAGTGCAAGCTTAAGCTCTGTCTGCTCCTTAAGGCGCTCCTTGAAATCAGGTGCGTATAAATCCTCCATTCTGATTCCGCTTCTCTCATACTTATCGCAGTATGAAGGTCCGATACCCTTTCCTGTAGTACCGATTTTCTTTGCCTGTCTCACCTTCTCAAGCGCCACATCAAGCTTACTATGATATGGGAAAATGACATGCGTTTTGTCACTGATTTTTAAGTATTTATCTACATCATATCCGTGCTCCTTCAGGTTATTGATTTCCTCTAAAAGAACCTGCGGATTTAAAACTACTCCGTTTCCGATCACTCCGATTGTATGTCCTGATAAGAGACCTGACGGAATAAGGTGCATTGCATATTTAACACCGTTTGCTTTGATTGTGTGACCGGCATTGTCTCCGCCTGTGCATCTTACTGCTACATCAGCGTCTGCTGCAAGGTAATCAATTACCTTACCTTTTCCTTCATCACCATAGAAACATCCTATTACTACATCTACCTTTGACATTTTACATGCCTCCCTTGTATTTTCTGACACGACACATTGTGCCATGTTACTGCTTGATTTTAGTGGTATATTTATTATGCTTTGTAACTATTAATAATTATTTATAATTATTTATTACAATACTCTATCTTCTTAGAGCAGGCTATTGCAAGCGCTCCGGGTCCTATATGGCATGAGACCGAAAGTGAAAGCGGATTCATGACTATCTCGTTATTTGGAAATGCTGCCTGAACCTCTTCCTTAAATGCCTCCGCAGCTGCAATATCATGCGTGTATGCCATTTCAAGATTTATCTGGCTGCCATCCGGATTATTGAAGCGCTTCTCAAAATCCGACTTCATGGCATCTATCATGATACTCTTTGCCTGCTTTACGGTACGTGCCTTTGCAAATGCATCAAGCTTCTCACCCTGAATCTGAAGCACCGGTTTAAGCTTTAAAAGTGTGCCAAGAGCTGCCGCTGCAGGCGTGATTCTACCACCCTTTTTGAGGTAGTTAAGCGTATCTACCATGATATATATGGAAGACTCAAACTTTGCATCCTCTAATATCTGCTTTATCTCAGCTGCATTTTTTCCTGCTTCTGCCAGGTTCTTCGCATCTATAACCGACTGGCGCATTGTAACTGATATTCTCTGATTATTGACTACCTGCACTTTGCCGTCATAATCCTGCGAGAGCATATATGCTGTCTCACATGAGCTTGAAAGACCTGATGACATTGGAATGTATACAATCTCATCATTTTCCTTTAAAAACTCATCCCATTTATCTGTTACATCACCAACCAAAGGCATAGATGTCTTGATATCGCCGCCTGCCATAAGCTTCTCATAGAACTGCTCCTGCGTCAGATCGATATTCTCATAATACATCTGCTCATCGATGTAAAAAGGCATTGGAATCACCTCAACTCCAAGCTTCTTTGCCTCGTCAGGTGTGATACCGCTGTTTGAATCGGTAACTACTATAACCTTACTCATTAATTCTCACTCCGATATAAATATTCGTTGTCGTATTTTTTCCAACACCGCTCATTATACCATAGGTGTAATTGTTTGAAAAGAAGTTTTTGATGGACAGTGGCGTTATTTTACCTACATCGTAGACACGGCTGGCTTACACCAGCCTCCGTATATTCGCAATCCGCACTT
>ENA-UOJV01001055-UOJV01001055.1-human-gut-metagenome-genome-assembly--contig:-C82-NODE-1055-length-33961-cov-13.860025_pt1 | contig 33961 bp, 32 predicted proteins | sample MGYA00242356_ERZ723903 | MGnify/ENA metagenome assembly ERZ723903
TTCTGCAGCTTTTTTCCGGTTTTTTTTGGGCACGTTCCACAAAATTGCCTACCCCCCCCCCCCCGGAAATTCAGCATTTTGTCTTGACATTCTCCACGGCACAGAACTATACTTGCGCTACAAAGAGACGCCGGGCATGAAAATGCACAGCTATGTGGTTTTCTGCCCTGAAATCCGGGTTTTGCCGGTTTTTGGCATCGTTCCCGGTAACGTTCACGTCTCTGCAAGTTTTTTTGTTTGGAGGGTTTTGCAATGCGGAAAAATGTGAAACAACAGCTTGCCTTGCGGGTGCTGTCCACAGCGGCTCTGGTGGCCATGGTCTCGTCCATCGCCACAGCAGCGTTTGCGGCAGAATACAATGTAAAAGACGGCAGTGTGGAGATCGTGGCCAAAGATGGTATCCAGTCCATCACCCAGTGGGAGAATAAGGACAACAACCTCTGCGTGAAGGATGGCGAGGGAAAAGAGATTCGTGACCGCGAAGATTCCAAGATCATCCTGACCACCAAAAACAAAGCCACCGGCGAGACCGAGACCACTTCCAACACCGTCACCATTACCGCCGAAGAGAAGGGCGACACCGCCAATGTGACCTTGCAGGATGTGCACATTGAGTCGAGCTCCAAGTGGAGTTCTGACCCCGCACCCATCGAGATCAAGGGCAACGGCAGCACCAACCTTGAGCTGAACGGCAATAATACTGTTTTCAGCGGCAATAAAGATCACGCCGGTATTGAAAAAGCAGACGTAAACGGCACCGGCACCCTGACCATCAAGGACGATGTGAACGATGATAATATTACTGCAAAGACCGGTACCGAGGCGGACACTACCGGCAAGCTGGTGGCAGGCGGTTTCTATAATGGTGCCGCCATCGGCGGCGGTGGAACCGATGACACTGCCTGCACTTCCAATATCACGATCACCGGTGGTAAGATCACTGCCAGCGGCGGTTATTACGGTGCCGGTATCGGCGCCGGTTGCTATGGAGATGCATCAAATATCCGCATTAAGGGCAATGCAGATGTTGCCGCCTTTGCAGACGGTAGTGCTGCCATTGGATCCGGTTATCATGCGAGAGGCAACAGTGATATTACCATCACCGATCATGCCACTGTGGAGGCTGCTGGCCTAGATGGCTGTGCCATCGGTAGCGGTCATGATTCTTCTGATAAAGTCACTATCACAATTTCTGGTAATGCATCGGTAAACGCCCAAACCAGAAACTCTCCAGCAGCCATTGGCAGTGATAATTCTTCTACTACGGTTAACATCGAAGATCATGCTGACGTTACTGCCGTTGGTGGTTATGGTGTTGCCATCGGCACCGGTTATGGCCATGATTCTACTGGATATCATGGAGCCACCTCCACTGTGATCAATATTACCGGTGGAACAGTAAATGCCGTCACCCGTAGCAACGAATCCAAACCCGCTATTGGCACAGTTGGTGGCAATTTGGACCTTACGATCAACAGCTCTACCGGAAAAACGACCGTAAATGCCTACACGACCGGCAGTGACTCCCTACCTTTAATTGGCACCGCCGATCATTACGACTCTTCTACACATAAATATGATAGAATCAGCCCATCTGAGGGCGCAGAATACAACGAGGATGGCTCTTCCAATCTGGGCGAAGACAATGCCGCTATCATCAATTCCTACCGCAACACTCCTTTGGGAACTGACAAATATAAAGCGCCCGAAACACTTGATGATTCTGCATTCCATCCCACTCTTGAATTTCAGGGCACTATCTACCGTCCGAAGTACACCCTCTCTGACAAAGACAAAGGTGACCTCACCAAGGTCGTCCACAACCGCAAGTACATGGAAGAGCACCCCGAAGAAATTGTTGACATCACCAAGCTGAAGGACGAGGACCTGCACGACTGGCAGCTGGTGGGCGAGGTCGTACAGCCCACGCTGGAAAAGGACGGCTATGCAGACTACATCTGCAGCATTGACAAGTGCGGCCAGACCAAGCATGTGGTGCTGCCCAAACTGACCCCGGAACCCAGTGAACCGGATACGCCCAACAAGCCGGACACCCCCAACAAGCCGGATACGCCCAGCACCCCGGACGTCCCGTCCACCCCGGAGGTGACCCCGGCAGACCCCGCCGTGACCCCGGATGCCCCTGCACAGGACGGCACTGCACCGGCTGACACGCCTGCCGCAGACACCACCGCTGACGCTGCTGTCGTACCGGCAGACGCACAGAACATGGTGCAGGATGCAAAGCCGGAAGCCGCTGCTGCTTCCACTGCTGCTCCCACTGCTGTTGCTCTGCCCCAGACCGGTGCAAACTGGCTGGCAGTGGTGGGCTCTGCCCTCAGCGGCATGTTCCTGCTGGCCGCAGGCTTTGTGCTGGACCGCAAGAACCGCCGCATGAACTGAGAAACCATTTTTATAAAAGCCATCTCCCCCTGCTGTGCATACCGCAAGATGCACGGCAGGTTCCCCAAACAAAGGGGGCTGCTGCACAGCGTGCAGCAGCCCCTTTCTTTTATCGCTTTATTCCAGCTCGGTGTCGTCCGGGTGGGCGTCGGCTTCCAGCAGGGCCTTTTTGGTCCGCAGCAGGTTCTGCGGGCTCACCGAGAAGCTGCGCAGGCCCATTTGCAGGTACTGCACCGTGTTCACCGGGTTGCCCACGGCCAGGCCGCAGATGGTCACCGGCACGTTGCCGGCCTTTGCCGCCTCCATGACCATGGCGATGAGCTTTTTCATGGCCGGGCTGGCGGGGCGGTAATACCGCTCCGCGCTGGCCAGTTCCCGGTCGGCGGCGTGGGTGTACTGGGTCAGGTCGTTGGTGCCGATGACCAGAAAATCGCACCCGTGGGCCACGAATTCCTCTGCCGTCAGGCAGGCCGACGGCACGCTGAGCATGACGCCGAAGGGGGTCTTTTCGTTGAAGGGCACGCCCCGCTCCCGCAGGCTCTGGCGGCAGTGCTCCACGATGTGCATGGCGGCGTCCCAGTCCTCCACATCGGTCACCATGGGGAACATCACCCGCAGCGGGCCCCGGTGGGCGGCCCGCAGCAGGGCACAGATCTGGGTCTCGAACTGGCGGGGCTGGCGCAGGCTGTTGCGGATGCCCCGCAGGCCCAGCTTGGAGGACTGCACCCCCTGATAGGCGTCCGCCATGGTGCGGTCGGCGCCAAAATCGAAGGTGCGCACGGTCACAGGGCAGCCCTGTGCCGCTGCAAGGCAGGAAGAATAGAAGTAGAACTGCTCCTGCTCGTCCAGAATGCGGCCGGGCAGCATCATGTAGCTGCTGCGCAGCAGGCCCACGCCCCGGGCACCGGACTGCATGGCGGTGTCGATATCCTCCGGGCCAAAGCAGTTGGCCAGCAGCTCAAAGGCTGCGCCGTCCCGGGTGTAGCCGGGCTGGCGGCCCAGCACCCGCATCTCCTCGTTCTCGCGCTGCAGCTCACAGATGCGGGCCTCTGCCTGCTGGCGGGCCATCGCGTCCGGGTCCAGGATGCACTCGCCCTTGGTGGCATCCAGAATGACCGTGCGGCCGTCGCAGTCGTCCAGGAACTCCGGCCCCACCTGCACGATGCCGGGGATGTTCATGGCCCGCGCGATGATGGCGGCATGGCTCTGGCCGCTGCCCTCGGTGGTGACGACGCCCAGGATCATGCCGGAGGGCACACTGAACAGGTCGGTGGGCATCAGCCGGTCGGCGGCCAGGATCACCGGGTGGTCCAGTGCCAGCCACATGCGGGGCCGGTTGCCCAGAATGTTGATCACCCGGCTGGTGGCGTCCAGAATGTCCACGCTGCGCAGCTGCATGTAGGGGTTGTCCTTCATGTTGGCCAGCTGGTCGGCGTAACGCTGGCCCACCTTGTCCATGGCGGCAGCGGCGCTGATGCCCGCCTTGATGCAGAACCGCACCTCGTTCATCATGCCTTCGTCGTCCAGCATCATGCTCTGGAACTGCAGGATGGCCTGCTCGGTGGAAGCGGCCCGCTCGGCCATACAGTCCAGCTCGCTCTGGGCGGTGCGCACCGCATCTTCCAGCTGGCGCAGCTCCCGTTCCGGGTCAAAGGGCCCGGTGCTGAACGTTTCCACATGGCGTTCCAACCGGCTCACCTGCCCCAGCACAAGGCCCGGGGACGCAGAAACACCTTTACAGATCTTCATGTTCGGTCACCTCCGGCAGTTCCGGCGCGGTCAGGGCCTGCCAGACCAGCGCCTGCAAGAATGTATTGGGCAGCAGGGCTGCCAGCGCCGCCCGGCCCGCGTCCGCGCTGCCTGCAAACAGCGGGGCAAAGCTGGCCATGCGCGCCGGGTCGCAATGCTCCAGGAACGCCTGCCCCAGCGTCCGGGTGGTGTAGTACACCGTGGGGTCTACCCCCACGTCCTCGGCCACGGTTTCCAGCGGGGCAAGCTCGGCGTCCTTCATCCGGGCCAGCAGCAGGGCCGCGTCTGCGGTAAGGGTCACGGGGTATTTCTCCCGCACGGCCTTCTGCACCGCGTCGAACCGCGCCCGGAACGCGGCAGCATCGGCGCTGCTGTCCGGGCCGTTGTCCACGGCATAGGCGCAGCCCCGCACCCGGCCAAAGGCCCGCAGGGTGTCGTAATAACCCAGCTCCACATTGCGGCGGGCGGTATCGGGGTCAAAGTGCAGGATGTCGCCCAGCTCCCAGTAGCTGCGCACCATGGTGGTGGGCAGACCGGTGAGGTTGGGGCGGGTGATGCCCACCCCCTCCAGGTCCACGCACACCAGCTCGTCAGCCCCCATCTTTTTGGCAAGGCCGGTGGGCATGTTGTCGCTGTAGCCGCCGTCCAGGAACTTCACCCCGTCGATCTCCCGCGCCCGCAGGGCAGGGAAGCAGGCCGCCGAGGCCATGAGGTAATCCTTCACGCGGCCCTGCGGGATCTCGTCCAGCGTCAGCTCCCGGGGCTTCAGGCCCCGCTGCTCCACCGTGACAAGGCCAAAGCGGATGTTGGCGCGGCGCAGCGCGTCCTCGTCCAGCACCCGGTCCACGATGTCCTCCAGGGGGGACACATCCATACCCCCGGCCTTGACCACCTGCCGCAGAAAACTGTGCAGGGCCGACAGGTCGGCGTTTTCTTCGGGCAGCTCCATCACATCCTTGCTGCGGATGGTCAGCCACATATCCCGCGCCACCTCGTACAGGTCCAGCACGAACATGGCACCGTTCAGGCTGCCCACACTGGTGCCGGTGATGATCTGCGGGTGCCAGTCCAGCTCCATCAGAGCCTTCCACACGCCCACCTGATAGCTGCCGCGTGCTCCGCCGCCGGCCAGCACCAGCGCTTTGCACGGAGTGGTTTGGTTTTCCATACTGCCTGCCTCCCTGTCTGTCTTTGCTGAAATTATACCATATTTTCCGGAAAATTTCTCCCCGTTTTTTGGTTCCTCACGGCTTTTATACGGCTAAGATCCGTGGTATACTGGGCAGGAATCATCTTGAAGGAGGAACTTTGCCCCATGCGCTGCAAGCAATGGATCTTTGATATGGACGGCACCCTCACCGACAGCATGACCGTGGTGTGGCGGGGTGCCCCGCTGGCGCTGCTGCAGCGCTATGGCCGCACGCCCAAAGCAGACCTGAACGACGTGCTGCTGACCATGGGCATGGCCGACGGTGCCCGCTACCTCATCCGAGAATACGACCTGCCCCTGACCGAGGCGGAATATTACGACGTGATGCGGGACGTGATCGCTCAGCTGTACGAAACGGTGGACCTGAAGCCCGGTGTGCGCACCCTGCTGGCAAAGCTGCAGGCCGAGGGGGCCCGGCTGTGCCTGTGCTCCAACACCTGGTCCGACCAGTGCCGCACCGTGCTCACCCGGCTGGGCATCGCGGACTATTTTTCCTTCATCGTGGAGGCGCAGGGCGTGCTGCACAAGAGCCGCCCGGAGGTGTTCTTCGAGTGCATGCACCGGCTGGGCGGGGCCGACCCCGCCGCCTGCGCCGTGTGCGAGGACGCCATTTACGCCGCTTCCACTGCCCACAAGGCCGGGTTCACCGTGCTGGGCGTGCAGGACGCCGCCAGTGCCGCCGACGCCCCTGCCATGGCGCAGGTGTGCGACCAGTTCCTGCCGGACTGGACCGCACTGGACTGGACAAAGATCTGAGAAATTTTTCCGCAAAAAACACGCCGGTGTTCCCGCTGTGGGAGCACCGGCGTGCTGTTATTTCAGGCTGTATTTCTGCTGCTGCACCCATTGCTGGAAGGCGTCCCGCACGGCACCCTCCCGCCCGCGGGGGATGGAGATGCGGGCCCCGCTGCGCATGCGCAGCTCCCCGGCAGAAAGCAGGTCCGCCTCGGCCAGATTGACCACATAGGAGCGGTGGGGCTGCAAAAAGCGCCCATCCGCCAGCAGAGGCTGTGCCACCGCAGAAAACGGCACCCGCAGCGACAGGGTGGGCACGTCCTCCCCGCTGGTGAGGTGGAAGTGCACGATGTGGTGGGTGCACTCCAGATATTCGATGCCCGCATAGGGCAGCGCCCGCAGGCCCTCGGCGGTGTTCACCGTGACGGACGGGCCGTATTCCGGCTCGGTGGCGCGGGCCAGCAGGGCCGAAAGCTCCCGCTGGCGCACCGGCAGCAGCAGATATTGCAGCGCATCCACCTTGTAGGCGCTGTAAGCGTGGGCCGTGGTGCGGGCCACAAAGGCCAGCGGGGCCCGGCGGCCCCGGCGGCGCAGCTCCCCGGCAGCCGCCAGCCCCACCGGCGCAGCCGAGCCGGAAAGCTCCAGCAGGTACAGGTCGTACCGCACGCCCTCCCCGTCCTTCCGCAGCAGGGCGTCGGTGTCCGGCAGGTGTTCCACGATGCAGGCGTCCGCTCGCCGGGCAAAAAATTCCATGCACTGGCGTTCCAGCCCGCTGCGCAGGCCCGCGTCCGGGCTGCACACCGCAATGTGAAAGATCACAGGATCCCTCCTCTTCAAACCCGCCCTTGCATTTTGCGCGGTGCGGGGGTATAGTAATCAAAAAACAACAAAGGAGACGCCGCCATGTCAAAGCCCCTTGTCAGCATCATTCTGCCCGTGTACAACGCCCAGAACCACATCGCCCGCTGTCTGGAGAGCATCTGCGCCCAGAGCTGGCAGAACATCGAGGTCATCGTGCTGAACGATGGCTCCAAGGATCAGAGCCTGCCCGTGTGCGAAGCGTTCCGCGCAAAGGACGAGCGCATCGTGCTGGTGGACAAGGCCAACTCCGGCGTGTCCGACACCCGCAACCTGGGCCTGAAGCTGGCCAGCGGCAAGTATGTGCAGTTCGTGGACAGCGACGACTACATTGACCCGGACTTCACCGAGCATCTGGTCACCGCTGCCGAACAGAACAACGCCGACCTGGTCATCGCACCTTACAAGATGGTGATCCCCGCCGGGGCCACCAAGCCCGAACAGGTGCTGGACAAGCTCCAGGACGAGCTGGGGGTCATGACCGTGGCCCGGCCCCCGGAGGTACGGGAGTACGGCTTTCTGCCTGCCGGGGTCTACACCCAGGACGAGTTTGCCCGGCATCTGATGGACAAGCCTGCCTCCTATTTTTACGGGGTGCTGTGGAACAAGCTGTACCGCCGGGACCTGCTGGTGGACCACCAGATCCAGTTTACCAGCGAGGTGCGGTGGGCCGAGGACCTGGTGTTCAATATGCAGTACCTGGAGTACGCCAACGTGCTGGTGTCCATCCCGGAGGCAGGGTACTACTATGTCCAGAACCCCCAGAGTATCTGCCACACCCAGATCAACGCCGCCTCTCTGGTGCAGAACAAGATCCAGGTGTTCCACTACTACACCGAGCTGTACACCCGGCTTGGCATCTACGAGGAGGTGCGGCCCCAGCTGTACAAGTTCCTGGTGGATATTGCGGAGAGCACTTACCCTTCCGGCCCCTTCAAGGAGGTCATCGACGAGGCCAAGGCCTACTGGAAGGATGCCCGCGAGGACGTGCAGACCCGCACCGCCGAAGCGCGCGAGCGCTGGAACGGCATGCGGGAGGAGCTGCGGGAAACGGCGCAGGAACGCAGTGCCGAGTGGAAGGCCCGGCACGACAGCGACCCCAAAGAATAAGCAAAAACAACAAACGGGAAGCCGCAGGAGCTTGCACGCTCCGGCGCGGCTTCCCGCTTTTTTTATGCGATGTTCAGCGGCCGGGTGCTCAGCAGCCGATGGCGGCGCACTTCTTAGCCAGCCACTCGCGCTCCTCGTCGTTCAGGCGGGGTGCCAGCTTCTCGAACACCTGACGGTGGTAGTTGTTCAGCCAGTCCAGCTCGTCCTTGGTCAGCACACCGGGCACGATGGGAGAAGTGGCGATGGGCACGAACATGATCGGCTCAAAGCCCAGGAAGGTGCCGTACTGGTTGTCGGCCTTGTGCACGCACACCAGCTCGTTCTCGATGCGGATGCCCACCAGATCGGTCTCGTACACGCCGGGCTCGTCGGTCACGATCATGCCCGGGCGCATCAGGGTGGTGTTGCGGCCGTTCAGGGCGTGGGGGCCTTCGTGGACGTTGCCCACAAAGCTGACGCTGTGGCCGGTGCCGCAGCGGTAGTTGATCAGGTGCTGCCACAGCGGTTCACGGGCGATGGTGTCGATCATATGGCAGTCGCAGTAGTCCAGCCAGACCGCCTTGGCGATGTCGATGTGGCACTGCAGGGTCCAGGTGTAGAACTTGCGCTCGTCCTCGGTCAGCTCACCCAGCGGGTAGGTGCGGGTGATGTCGGTGGTGCCGTCCATGTAGGTGGCACCGCTGTCCACCAGCAGAAAGCCCTTCTTTTCCAGCACAGCGTGATCTTCCGGGGTGGCGTGGTAGTGCATCATGGCTGCGTTGCCGCCGTAGGCCGCAATGGTGCCAAAGCTCTCCACAATAAACTTATCGGTGGCGGAGCGGTACTTGTGGAGGATCTCGTCCACGGTCAGCTCGGTCAGCTCTTCGCCGGCTTCCAGACGCTTTTCCAGCTCGATCTGGAACCGCACCATAGCCACAGCGTCGCGCAGGTGGGCTTCCTTGTCGTGGGTCAGCTCCACCTCGTTCTTCACGCCCTTCATGGGCAGCAGCGGGTCGGCCAGGTCCTTCACGGTGAGGGCGGCGTTGTTCTCCAGCACCTGATACACGGCATAGTTCACGGTGGCGCTCTCTGCCAGCACGGTCTGGGGCTCGGTCTCAGCGGCCATGAAGTCCAGCACACTGTCGTACTCGGCCAGGGTCACACCGTTGGCTTCCAGTTCCGCCTTTGCCTCCGGGGTCACGCGGGCGGTGTGGATGAACAGCACGGCGCGGTCCGGGGTGACATAGCAGTAGGCCATGGCGTAGGGGGTGCACTCGATGTCCATGGCGCGCAGGTTCAGCAGCCAGGCAAGGTTGTCCAGCTTGCCCACCAGCTGGGCGGTGCAGCCCAGTTCTGCGAGCTTTGCACGCAGCTGGCCCAGCTTTTCGGCCGGGGAGAAGCCTGCATATTCCTTGGGCAGGATCCAGGCCGGGGTAGCGGGCAGAGCCGGGCGGCCCTCGGTCCACAGCTCATCCTCCAGGAACAGGGTCTTGATGGCGGCGTTCTTGGTTTCCAGCGCCTTCTTCACGCTGTTCACCAGCGCGCAGCTGGCGGTCAGACCGCACAGGCCCAGCTTGCCGCCCTCAGGCACCACCTTGGCGCAGTATTCCTCCACGGTGGGCACGCCCGGCTCACCCATCTTCATCAGCTGGATCTCGGTGCCTGCGATCTCCTTCTCGGCCTGCACAAAGTAACGGCCGTCGGCCCAGACAGCACTCTCGGTCATGGTGACCACAAAGTTGGAGTTTTCACCATGGAAGCCGGAGAAGTAGGTCAGGGAGGTGTAGTGGTCGGGCAGGTACTCGCTGGAGTGGGGGTCGCCCACCGGGATCAGGTACACGTCCACACCGTTTGCCTGCATGGCGGCACGCAGGGCGGCCAGCCGTTCGGGAACTGTATTCATGCTCATAGAAAAGCCTTCTTTCTCATATTTGCCGGAAGAACGTCCGGCGGCGGTGGTTTGCTACTGCATATTGTAGCATTCCGGCGCAAAGAATGCAATGCGGGAGTGTCGGCTGTTCCGGACGCAAACACGCAGCGGCCCGCAAAGACCGCTGCGCGTTTTTTCTTCACACGGTTGCCGTGCTGTCAACAGCCGCCGCAGTGTCGCCTGCATCCTGCGGGGGCTGACCGCCTGCCGGTCGTTGACCGTCCGTTGGCGGGGTCTTGCCGTCCGGGGGCATCCGTCCCTCTGCCGGAGCCTGCCCCTTGCCGAATCGCTGCCCGCCGGGGCCGCCGGTTCCCCTTATTTGTCGTCCAAAACGCGAAAACGCAACCAAATTGCAAAAAATGTTACAATTTTTTCTTGAAAAAGGCCGTTTTCCCATTGACAGGCTTGCTATAATAGAGATGTAAGATTTTACGGGCCAGCGCTCTGCGGCTCTGTCTGCTAACAAAGAAAGAGGCATTCAAACTATGACCAAAATTGATATTTTTTCCGGCTTCCTGGGCGCCGGCAAGACCACTCTGATCAAAAAACTCATCAAGGAGGCCTTTGCCGGCCAGCAGGTCGTTCTGATCGAGAACGAGTTCGGTGAGATCGGCATCGACGGCGGCTTCCTGAAGGAGTCCGGCATCCAGATCAATGAGCTGAACGCCGGCTGCATCTGCTGCTCTCTGGTGGGTGATTTCCGCACCGCCCTGCAGCAGGTGGTGGAGCAGTACCACCCCGACCGCATCGTCATCGAGCCCTCCGGCGTGGGCAAGCTGAGCGACGTGACCCGCGCCGTGGAAGGCGTGGCCGAGCACCTGGATGTGCAGCTGAACAGCTTTGTCACCGTGGCCGATGTGAACAAGGTCAAGATGTATATGAAGAACTTCGGTGAGTTCTACGACGACCAGATCAGCCATGCAAGCTGCATCCTGCTCAGCCGCACCCAGACCGCCAGCGAGGAGAAGATCGCCGCCGCCGTGGCCATGCTGCGCGAGAAGAACCCCACCGCCACCATCGTGACCACCGCATGGGACGAGCTGACCGGTGAGCAGATCCTGAAAGCCATGTCCACCAAGGACGACTTCAAGGCAGAGCTGATTGCCATGGCCGCCAAGGCAAACGAGAAGCACGCCGAGGAGGACGAGCACGAGCATCATCACGACCATGACGAGGACGATGACCACGACGAGCATGAGCACCACCATGATCACGATGAGGATCATGACCACGAGGAACATTGCTGCTGCGGCCACCACCATCACGATGACGACGATGATGAGGACGAGCACGAGCATCATCATGAGCACGGCGACCACTGCTGCTGCGGCCATCACCACCATCATCATGACCACGACGCCGATGAGGTGTTCACCAGCTGGGGCGTCGAGACGGCCCGCAAGTTCACCAAGGCCGAAGTGGAGCACGCCCTCACCGAGCTGGACACCGGCAATTACGGCATGATCCTGCGCAGCAAGGGCATCGTGAACGGCGGCGCAGACGGCTGGCTGGAGTTCGACTATGTGCCCGGCGAGTGGGAAGTGCGTGCCCGCGGTGCCGACGTGGGCGGCAAACTGGTGGTCATCGGCTCCAAGCTGAACGAGAAGGCCATTGCAGAGCTGTTCGGCTGCTGAGATGTAAAAGAAGGAGAAACCATCCATTATGGCAAAAGAAATTCCGGTCTACCTGTTTGTGGGCTTTCTGGAAAGCGGCAAGACCAAATTCATTCAGGAGACCTTTGAGGACCCCAACTTCGACTCCGGCGACAAGACCCTGCTGCTGATCTGCGAAGAGGGCGAAGAAGAGTACAACCCCAAGAAGTTCGCCTTCCCCGGTGTGACCGTCAAGGTGATCGAGGACAAGGCAGAGATGAACCCGCAGAATCTGGCCAAGCTGGAAAAGGAATCCGGCGCAGGCCGCGTGGTCATCGAGTACAACGGCATGTGGCTGCTGCAGGAGCTGGCCGATGCCCTGCCGGAAAACTGGCTGGTGTACCAGTGCATCGCCACCGCCGACGGCACCACCGCCCTGACCTATGCCCGCGACAACTCCATGCGCAGCCTGCTGCTGGACAAGATCGCCCGCAGTGAGCTGATCGTGTTCAACCGCGCCGAAGCAGTGAACAACGACGAGGCCCGGCAGGAGCTGCACAGGCTGGTGCGTCAGGCTTCCCGCAAGTGCGACATCGCCTACGAGTTCAAGGACGGCAGCGTGGCCTATGACGACATCCCCGACCCGCTGCCTTTCGACGTGAACGCCCCGGTCATCGACATCCATGACGACGATTTCGGCATCTGGTACATGGACTGCCAGGACGAGCCCCAGAAGTACACCGGCAAAACGGTCAAATTCCTGGCACAGGTGTGCCAGACCAACCGCGCCGGCAAGAACAGCTTCGTGCCCGGCCGCTTTGCCATGACCTGCTGCGTGCAGGATATCCAGTTCGTGGGCTTCCCTTGCAGCTACGACGGCTACAAGGCTCTGGAGCAGCGCAGCTGGGTGCGGGTGACCGCCAAGGTGGGCTACAAGTTCCACAACATCTACCGCGGCAAGGGCCCGGTGCTGACCGCCATTTCGGTGGAGCCTGCCGAAAAGCCGCTGAATGAAGTCGTAACGTTCTCTTAACGTTCTGATCGATCTGTAAACAGGAGGTTCTGGCATGAAAACACTGTTCCGCATTCTGGGCACGGCCGCTGCCGTGGCCGTCACCGGTGCCGCCATCGTGGCACTGGACAAGATCCTGAACCAGAAAGACCCGCTCCATGTGGAGGAGGTCGAGTTCCCCGAAGAAGCCGAGCAGGACGCCGCCGAGGCCGAAAAGACCGCCGAGGCCTACGCCGAAGCAGAGGCCAAAGCAGCGGACGATGCCGCAGAGCAGCCCGCCGCCCCGGCCGAAGCCGACGCCCCGGAAGCTCCTGCCGAGCCCGCCCCTGCACAGGAGCCGGCCACGCTGGAGGACACCAGCGAGGAAAAGCCGGTGTATGACCCCGAGGCCCCGAACCCCAACCCCGTGGAGGCCGGCCCCGCCGTTGCCCCCAAGGACGAGAACGGCAAGTTCGACGCCACCAAGATCGCTGACGCCAGCGATTTCGGCGACTGGGAAGAGCAGGGCTGCAAGGGCTGATCTCCCGTAACAGCAAAGAGGACGATGCATAACGCATCGTCCTCTTTTTTCATTCGCCTCTTGCCAGCTGCTGCAGCTTTGGCTTGTCCAGCACCTGCACCCCGCCGCGGTACAGCCGCACCCAGCCCTCCTGCGCGAAGTATTTGAGCATCCGGCTCACCACCTCGCGGGCAGAGCCCATGTACTTTGCCATCTGGTCGTGGGTCATGCGCACCTCGTCGCCGCCGGTCTTGGCCAGCTCGTCGGTGAGAAAGATGGCCAGCCGCCGGTCAGCGCTCATGAACAGGATCTGCTGCATCGTCCACATGGTGTCGGAAAAGCGCTCTGCCGTGAGCTGGTAGGCGTAGCAGCGCACATAGACATTCTGCTGCATCAGACGGCGGAAGATGCCCGCGCTGATGCACAGTGCCTCGGTGTCCTCCTCAGCGTCGATGTACAGGTCCACATTCACCGAGTCCATCACGCAGGACGCCGACAGGATGCACACCTCCCCGCCGAACAGGCGGTAGAGGGTCACGTCCCGGCCGTCCTCCGACAGCAGATAGGCCCGCAGCTGGCCGGTGCGCAGCAGCAGGATGCCCACACAGCTTTCCAGTGGGCTGTGCACCCGGGCCCCTTTGCGGTAGTGCACCGGGCGGGTGTAGCGGCAGAGCATCTCCTGTTCGTCGGCGGTCAGCTGCGCCCAGAAGGGGAACGCGCAGGCCAGACAATTGCGGTCTTCCGGGGTCTTTTGCATGGCACTCATCCTTTCCGCAGGGCCTTGGCGGCCTCCGTGCCGGCCTGTGCCCCCTCGTATACAGCCTTTGCCACCTGCAGCAGGCCGCCGGTGCAGTCCCCGGCAGCGTACAGGCCGGGCACGGTGGTCTGCATCTTCTCATCCACCACGATGCGGCTGCCCTCCACGGCGGCCCCGATCTTGCGGGCCAGCGCAGTGCTGCCCGCCACGCCCAGCGCCACGAACACACCGGACAGGGCAACCTCCTGCCCGTCGGACAGCTGCACCCCGGTGACCACCTGTTCGCCCAGAACAGCCTCCACCTTCTGCGGGTATACGGTCACCTCCGGCGGGAATTCTGCGGTCAGCGGCATGCCGTTGGTCAGCAGGCTGACGCTTTTCACCACCGGCAGCAGGGCCTGCACCTCGTGCAGGGCATAGGCTCCGCTGCCCAGCACGGCCACATCCTTGCCGCGGTAGAAAAAGGCGTCGCAGACGGCACACCAGCTCACGCCGTGGCCCTCCAGCCCGGCAAGGCCCGGAATGCGCGGCACCGCACGGGAGGCCCCCGTGGCCAGGATCACCGCGTCCGCCGGGTAATCTTTCCCTATGGTTTCTACCGTGAGTTTATCCGTATAGGTCAGCCCCACGGCTTCGGCGGTCACAAACCGCACCCCCAGGCGTTTGGCGTTCTCGATGCTGCGGCGCTCCAGCTCCGCACCGGAAACCGGCTGAGCAAGGCCGTAGTAGTTTTCGATCTTCTCGGCCCGGTCCAGCGCACCGGGGCCCTTGGTCAGCACGGTGGTGTCCACCCCCGCGCGGACCGCATACAGTGCGGCAGACACGCCCGCCGGGCCGGAACCTACGATCACAATGTTAGACATGGTTGGTCCTCCTTTTCAGAGTCACGATTTAAAATGGCCTCCGCTTCGCTCTGGCCATGATCAGAGGAAACATGATTTTTAATTTGCGGATGGGGTCGTAGCGGGCAGCTTCACCACATCCACTGCATCAGAAACTTTTCTTATAGTATACACCTTTTTCCGCAAAACTTCTGTGACCGGGTCGCAAAAAGCAGCCTTTTGCCGCTGCGGGGCACTTTTCAGTCGGAAAAGAGTGTGTTATACTGGGTTCGTTTCTCTGATTTTCTGCCATGGAGGCTTTTTATGACCAAACAGCGCATTCTTTTCATTACCACCGGCGGCACCATTGCCAGCGTACATACTCCGCAGGGCCTCCGGCCCGTGCTCAGCAGCGACGAGCTGCTGGCCCATCTTCCGGAGCTCAACGACCTGTGCATCCCGGAAACGCTGGCCCTGTGCAGCATCGACAGCACCGACCTCGGCCAGGAACACTGGCTGATGATGGCCCGCGCCATTCAGGAGAACTACGCCCTGTACGATGGTTTCATCATCTGCCACGGCACCGATACGCTGGCCTATTCCGCAGCGGCACTTTCTTACCTCATCCAGAACGCGGACAAGCCCATCATCCTCACCGGTGCCCAGCAGCCCATCTCCAACGAGATCACCGACGCCAAGAAAAACCTGCGCGACAGCGTGATCTGTGCACTGGACCCGGGCAGCCGGGGCGTGATGGTGGTGTTTGGCGGGCACGTCATTGCCGGCACCCGTGCCAAAAAGAACAAGACCATCAGCTACGACGCCTTTGCCTCGGTCAACTTCCCGGAGCTGGCACTGGTGCAGGGCGACCGTCTGGTGCGCTATGTGCCTTCGCCCTGGCCCACCGGCCCGGTGGAGTTCGGCCGCGCCATGAACCCCCGGGTGTTCCTGCTCAAGCTCATCCCCGGCATGGACCCCGGCATGATCCCGGAGATCTTCCGCCTGTACGACTGCGTCATCGTGGAGAGCTTCGGCGTGGGCGGCATCCCGCAGCGGCTCATGGACGCCTTTGCCGAGGGGCTGGGCCACTACGAGCAGACCCACAAGGTGCTCATCCTGACCACGCAGGTGACCTATGAGGGCAGCGACGTGGGCGTGTACGAGGTGGGCAAGCGGGTGAAGAACCGATTCCGCTTCCTGGAAGCCCATGACATGACCATCGAAGCCGTGGTCACCAAGAGCATGTGGCTGCTGGCCCAGAACTGCGACAGCTTCGACCAGCTGCAGCAGCGGTTCTACCGTCAGGTGAACTTCGATACCTTCTATCACTGAGCAAAAAGCTCCTCCGCCCATGGCACAGCGCCATGACGGGGGAGCTTTTTCCGATCAGAATACCAGCTGCACCAGCAGCACATAGCACAGGGTGCCGCCCGCCACGCTGAGCAGCGTTTCGTGCTTCCATTTGTGCAGGGCAACGGTCACCAGCAGCGCAATGGCCTCCGGGGCACCGCGGCTGCCCGCAAAGGGCGTGACGCTCTTGAGGCAGTAAACGATCTGCATGCCAAAGATGGCGGCGGGCAGCACCCTCCCCAGATACCGCACCACCTCCGGCGGCTGCTGGTCCTTGGACGAAAACACCACAAAGGGCAAAAAACGGGTCAGCATCGTGGCGGCCGTGCACACCGCGATGCTGATGCTCATCTGAATGGCCGTCATACGCCGGTCTCCTCCTTCCGTTTGTCCGCTTCGGTGCCTTCGGCTTTCTCAATGGGCTTGCGCAGGGCCAGCAGCAGCACCAGAATGCAGGCCATGGCAGGCAGCAGGAAGCTGCCGGAACCGAACACCGCCAGACACACCAGCGGGGCCGCAATGCCGATGAGGGCACTGTAATGCTGCTTATCCTTTTCCCACTGGTTCAGGAAGATGACCGTGAACATGGCCGTCATCACAAAATCCACGCCTTCGGTGCTGAAGGGCAGGACAGAGCCCACCGCAGCCCCCAGCCCCGCGCTGGCCACCCAGTAGAACTGATCCAGCAGGGTAATGAAGAACATGAACCAGCCCTTGTCCACCCCTTCCGGAGGCTCTGCTGAGCAGGTGATGGAAAAGGTCTCGTCGCTCATGGCAAAGATCATGTAGAAGCTGCGCAGACCGTAGCCCTTGTAGCGCTCCAGCATGGCAAGGCCGTAGAACAGATGCCGCGCCTGGATCATGAGCGCCATCAGAAAGGCCGACAGCGGCGAGAATGCTCCCAGCAGAAGGCTGGCCAGTACGAACTCCAGCGAGCCGCCGTACACCACCGTGCCCATGAGCATGGGCATCCACACCGGCAGCCCCAGCGACTGTACATAGATGCCGTAGCCCAGGCCCAGCACAAAATAACCCGCCAGCACCGGCAGGGTCTGGGGTGCGGCGGCACGCAGCGCCCGCAGAACGGGGCTTTGCGGCCGCACCAGAAGTTGTTCGTTTGTCTGCTGCATTTGTTATTCCCTCAGGGCAGCCGGCATTCCCGGCCGCTTTGCTTTCTTAAACCTATTTCTCTGATATGATTTTATGAATTATGTATGTATTATAACAGGTTCTGCCGCTTTTTCAACCGGCAGAACGCAAAAGCCCCGGCACGCGGGCCCTGTTCGGCTCCATAAAAAAGACTATACCCGGAACCCTCCGCTGGGAAGGTTCCGGGTATTTTTTGCCTGTTATGTTACGATTCGGCTTTCTCGTCCTGATGCCGGGGCATATCCAGCTCCGGCATCAGCTCATCGCTGATGATGGTGAGCATCTGCTCCAGCTTGTCCACGTCCTCTTCCGGGAAGCGCTGGCGCACCCGCCGGACCACCGTGCTCAGGTAGGAGTAGCTGATGTTGTAGTAGTCGATATACTTCTGGGTGGGGCGCAGGTGGTACTCGCGCCGGTCCACGGTGGACTGGATCTTTTCCACATAGCCCTTTTTGACCAGACTGCCGATCTTATAGGCCGCATTGGGGGTGGAGATCTGCATCATGCGGGAGAACTCCGCAATGGTGGGCTCGCCCATGGCCATGATGCCCTCCATACAGAAGGACTCCACCGTGGTCAGGGTCGCTTCCCGCGTGGCAAAACGCTGGAATACGTTCTGATAAAAGTGCAGCTTGAATTTGGTGTATACATCCTGAAAAGCCTGTTCCAGCATGGATCGCGCCTCCGCTCGTTCGTTTTCTTTCAGTTTATCACAAGTTGCCCGCGACGGCAAAGCCCAATCATGCTTTTGCCTTTTTGATCGTGCGGGCACGGATGATGCTGAGCACCACCAGCTCTACGACGATGGCCACGGCCAGCAGCACCAGCGAGGTGAACAGGCTGGCCCGGCTGCCCAGTACCGCCTGTGCCAGGCCGGTGATCACATAACACACCGCCGCGCAGGACGCCGCCGTGATGGCATAGGGCAGCTGGGTGGACACATGGTTCACATGGCTGCAGTGGGCACCCGCCGAGGCCATGATGGTGGTGTCGGAGATGGGGGAGCAGTGATCGCCGCACACGGCGCCGGACAGGCAGGCCGCGATGGAGATGACCAGCATTTCGCCTTCCGGGAATGCGTGGCACACGATGGGGATCAGAATGGAGAAGGTGCCCCAGGAAGTGCCGGTGGCAAAGGCCAGGAACACCGCCACCAGGAAGATGATCACCGGCAGCAGATACTGCAGCGCCGCAGCGGAGCCGCCCAGCAGGTTGGCCACATAATACTTGGCACCCAGCAGGCCGGTCATGCCGGACAGGGTCCAGGCCAGGGTGAGGATGAGCATGGGGCTGACCATGGCCTTGAAACCCTCCGGGATGCAGGCCGCAAAGTCCTGGAAGGTCATGACGCTGCGCACCCGGTAGAACACGAAGGTGAACAGCAGCGCAATGCTGCTGCCCATCACAAGGCCGGCAGAGGCGTTGCAGTCCGCAAAGGCGGTGACAAAGTCCACCCCGTCAAAGAAGCCGCCGGTGTAGATCATGCCGAAGATGCAGGCCGCGATCAGCACCAGCACCGGTGCGATCAGGTCCACAACATGGCCCTTCGTCTCGGTGCCGTCGTCCACGTCGTCGCCGTAGGGGCGGTCCTCGGTGGTGAACAGGTCGCCGTTTTTCGCGTTGTCCTCATGGAGCTTCATGGAGCCGAAGTCCGTGCCGGTGAAGATGAGGAACAGGCTCATGACGACGGTAAGCAGGGCATAGTAGTTGTAGGGGATGGTGCGCAGGAACATGGTGAAGCCGTTGATGCCAGATCCATCCGGCACGCTGGAGGTGACCGCCGCCGCCCAGCTGGACACCGGCGCAATGATGCAGATGGGGGCCGCCGTGGCGTCGATGAGGTAGGCCAGCTTGGCGCGGGACACCTTCTGCCGGTCGGTGACCGGGCGCATGACCGAACCCACGGTCAGGCAGTTGAAATAGTCGTCCACAAAGATCATCACACCCAGCAGCAGGGTGGCAAACTGTGCGCCCGCCCGGGAGTGGATGTGCTTCGATGCCCAGCGGCCAAAGGCGGCCGAGCCGCCGGCCTTGTTCATCAGGGCCACCAGGATGCCCAGCATGACCAGGAACACCAGGATGCCCACATTGCTGCTGTCGGACAGTTTGGCGATCATGCCGCCCTCTTCGTGGAAGAAGAGGGTATTCAGGGCCAGTTCCAGGTTTCCGTTGGCATACAGCAGTGCGCCCGAGGCGATGCCCACCAGCAGGGAGGTGTACACCTCCTTGGTGTTCAGGGCCAGCACAATGGCAATGACCGGCGGCAGCAGCGAGAAGAAGGTGCTGTACACCGCACAGGTGTAGGTAGACGGGTCGGCGATCTTGCCGGGAGTGGCTGCCGTGCACCACAGCAGCAGGGCAAACACGAACAGTGCCGCCGCCCAGGACAGATTCTTGTTTTTCATAATGATTCCTTTTCGTTTCAGGCGATTCGTTCCGGCAGCGTATCAGGCCCCGTGCTGCGGGGCAGACTATCCCCACGGAATGCAAAAGGGGAGTGGGGCCGTGCCGGATTACAAAGCGATGTATTTTGAGCTGTTCCGCGCCAGCGTGCAGGCCGTACAGCTGCTGCAGGACGCACAGGCCCACGCCGAACAGCAGCTGCTGGCCGAGGACCCGCCGCCGCTGCGGCTGGAGCCGGAAGAACTCCCTCCGTCACCTTCGGTGACAGCGCCCTCAAAGAGGGAGCCTTAGCCTTCCCCCTTGGGGGAAGCCTTTTTCAGTTCTTCTTTGCCTCCGCCTTGGCCGCAAACTTGTCGTTGTGGATCACAAAGCGCTCGTGGGTGCCGCCGCCCACCGGGCCTTTTTCGTCGTGCAGGCTCACTTTGAAGGTGAGCTTGCGGCCTTCCACAGCCACCAGCTCGCTCTCGCAGGTCACAGTCATGCCCACGGGGGTGGGAGCGGTGTGCTCCAGCTCCAGCTTCGTGCCCACGGTGCCGTCGCCCTCGGCCAGAGCCGGGGCCACGCTCATCCAACAGGTCTTTTCGGCCAGGGCCACCAGGGCCGGGGTGGCGAACACATCCAGTGTGCCGCTGCCCATGGTCTTTGCGGTGTTTTCAGCAGTGACGGGCACGCTCTGCTCGCCGCGGATACCGGTTTCCAGTGTCATAAAAATTCCCTCCTGTGCGTTTTGCGCAGTTTGTTGTTTTATACTTTTATAAGATACCACAGCTTGGCAAAGAATGCACCCACTTTGGCGCATTTTGTAAAAAATACCGTTTCGGTTTCCGGCTGTCTGTGCTATGATAGGCTCTGAAAGAGAGGGGACCTCCATGTCTGACTTCTGGAAATCCTATGACATCACCGCCGCCGAATACGGTGCGGGCTATGAGTGCTACCCGCTGTTCGGTACTGTCCATCTCATAGAGCTGGCGCTGTCGGCTTTGTTCCTTCTGTGCATGGTGTGGTGGTACCGCCGCAGCACGCCGCGCACCCGGCGGCGCATCCTGGTGGGGGTCACGGCGGCCCTGCTGGCCGACGAGGCCGCCCTGCTGCTGGGCATGGCCTGCACCGGCCAGTGGAACTGGAGCTATCTGCCGCTGCACCTGTGCAGCATCAACGTGTTCGTCTGCCTGTACAACACCCTCACCGACCGCAGCTGGTGCAAGGAGGAGCTGTACGCCCTGTGCATCCCCGGCGCGGCACTGGCTCTGCTGTGCCCCAGCTGGCGGGATGTGCCCGGGTGGTTCACCCTCATCAACCTGCACTCGGTCAGCATCCACGCTCTGCTGGTGCTCTACCCTGTGCTGCTGGTGGCGGGCGGATACCGCCCCAGCGTGCGCCGGGTGCCGCAGGTACTGGCCTTTTTGTTCGGCTCGGCCCTGCCCATCTATTTTCTTAACAAACCCCTGCACACCAACTTTTACTTTTTGAATAACCCCTATGGCAACGTCATCACCAGCACCTTTACCGCGTGGTTTGGCGAAAAATTCTACATTCTGGGCTTTCTGCCCGCCATCGCGCTGGCTCTTGTGCTGATGTACGCCCCCTGGGCAGCAGCCGGGAAGAAGCATTGAGCCGCTCCGCCACCCGTCCGCTCCCGGTCCGCTTTCCAGCGGGCCGGGTTTTCTTTTTTCAATTTGCATCTTTTTGGCGTTTTGCGGTGTTTTTTCATCAATGCAGCGGGAATGTCAAAATTCTTCTGCAAAGGGCTTGACAGGCAGGCATGTGCGTGATATCATGAACACATGAACAAGCGTTCATATAATTTCATCCCGAAAGGAGATGCTTCCATGGCACAGCAGAACGAACCCCTCGTGCAGCCGGAAGAGCTGGACATGCCGGATGACGAAGTGCTGTACGAGCTGGCCGACCTGTTCCGGGTGTTCGGCGACTCCACCCGCATCAAGATCCTGTACGCCCTGCACGACAATGAGCTGTGCGTGCAGGACATTGCCAACGCCGTGCAGCTGAGCCAGTCGGCCGTGAGCCACCAGCTGCGGGTGCTCAAGGATTCCAAGCTGGTACGCTTCCGGCGGGAGGGCAAAACCGTGTACTACGCACTGGACGACGACCATGTGCGCAGCATCCTCTCTCTGGGGATGGACCATATCGAAGAATGATTTTCCGGGCCGCGGCCCGCACAAAAACAGAAAGGCTGGTATCTACGATGAAAAAGACCTACAAGATCGAAGTGGACTGCGCAAACTGCGCCCAGAAGATGGAGGACGCTGCCAACACCGTTGCCGGTGTGGAAAAGGCGACTGTCAGCTTCATGACCCAGAAGATGAAGGTGGAGTTTGCCGAGGGTGCCGACCCCCACGCCACCATGGAGAATGTGCTGTCTGCCTGCAAGAAGGTGGAGGACGACTGCGAGATCTTTGACATCTGACCTCTTCCGGTCCGGTTCCCGGCATCGCTGCTGGGCGGCAGCTCTCCCCCTGTGGGAGAGCTTTTCTTTCCTCTGCCGCCGGGCAGCGGAAAACTCCTCTTTTTCGTGGAAAAAACGGGCAGTTTTCAACACTTTCCACGCACTTTTCAACACCCTTCGCGGAAAGCTCCAAAAAGAAACGTGGAAAAGAAAGTTTTCTGCGGGAAAATCCCGTGGAAAACACGGGGGAAAGGGTGGAAAATCCATTTTTGTGGGGAAAACCTGTTGAATTCCACTGCGTTTTCCCGTTTTTTCTCAGAACCGCCGCAATCTGACAAAAGGAGCGTTTTGTATGACCAAAAAGCAAAAAAAGAGCCTGCAGCAGATCCTGATCGCGCTGGCCCTTGTGATCCTGCTCAAGCTGCTGCTCCGTGTGCTGCCGGCACTTCCCACCCCGGTGGAGCTGCTGCTCTACCTCATCCCGTACTTTGTGGTGGGCAAGGACGTGCTGCGCAAGGCCATCAAGGGCGTCAAGAACCGCCAGCCCTTTGACGAGTGCTTCCTGATGGCGGTGGCTACCGTAGGTGCCTTTGCCCTGGGCGACTATGTGGAAGGCTGCGCCGTTATCCTCTTTTACCAGATCGGCGAGCTGTTCCAGAGCGTGGCCGTGGGCAAGAGCCGCCAGAGCATTTCCAGCCTGATGGACATCCGCCCGGACTACGCCAACGTGGAGGACGAGGACGGCAAGCTGGAGCAGGTGGACCCCGATGACGTGGAGGTCGGCACCGTGATCGTGGTGCAGCCCGGCGAGCGGGTGCCCATTGACGGTGTGATCGTAGAGGGCACCTCCGCCCTGAACACCGCCGCCCTGACCGGTGAGAGCCTGCCCCGCGACGTCCAGACCGGAGACGAGGTCATCAGCGGCTGCGTGAACATGACCGGCCTGCTGAAAGTCAGGACTACCAAGGAATTCGGCGAGTCCACCGTCTCGAAAATTCTCGATCTGGTGGAAAATTCCAGCATGAAAAAGGCCCGCGCCGAAAACTTCATCACCCGCTTTGCCCGGGTATACACCCCGGCTGTCTGCTACGGTGCGCTGGCGCTGGCCTTCCTGCCGCCCATCGTGCTGCTGATGATGGGCCAGCCTGCCCGCTTTGGGGACTGGATCTACCGCGCCCTGACCTTCCTGGTCATCAGCTGCCCCTGCGCACTGGTCATCAGCATTCCGCTGAGCTTCTTCGGCGGCATCGGCGGTGCCTCCACCTGCGGCATCCTGGTCAAGGGCTCCACCTATCTGGAGGAGCTGGCCCGCACCGGCATCGTGGTGTTCGATAAGACCGGCACCCTGACCCAGGGTACCTTCAAGGTGACCGGCATCCACCCGGCAAACGGCGTCAGCGAGGAGCAGCTGGTGGAAGCCGCTGCTCTGGCCGAGAGCTGGTCCAAGCACCCCATCTCCCTGAGCATCAAGGCCGCCTACGGCAAGGAGATCGACTCCGCCCGCGTCACCGACGTGGAGGAGCTTGGCGGCCACGGCGTGACCGCCAAGGTGGACGGCAAGCCCGTTGCCGCCGGCAACGCCCGTCTGATGGAGCGGCTGGGCCTTTCTGCCCCCGCCGTGAGCGAGACCGGCACCGTCGTGCACGTTGCCATCAACGGCAGATACGCCGGTTGCCTGCTCATCGCCGACGTGGTCAAACCCCACAGTGCCGAGGCCATCCGGGCCCTGAAGGCCGCCGGAGTGCGCAAGACCGTCATGCTCACCGGCGACGCCGAGCCGGTGGCCAAGGCCGTTTCTGCCCAGCTGGGTCTGGACGAATACCACGCCGGTCTGCTGCCCGGCGACAAGGTGGAGCAGATCGAGAAGCTGATCGCCGCCAAGAAGTCCAAGGAGAATCTGGCCTTTGTGGGCGACGGCATCAACGACGCCCCGGTGCTGTCCCGCGCCGATGTGGGCATCGCCATGGGTGCCCTGGGCTCCGACGCCGCCATTGAAGCCGCCGACGTGGTGCTGATGGACGATGACCCGGCCAAGATCGCACTGGCCATGCGCATCGCCCGCCGCACCCTGCGCATCGTGTACGAGAACATCGTGTTCGCACTGGCGGTCAAGTTTGCCTGCCTGCTGCTGGGTGCCATCGGTATGGCCAGCATGTGGACAGCCATCTTTGCCGACGTGGGCGTCATGGTCATTGCCGTGCTCAACGCCACCCGCGCCCTGTACACCAAAGATCTTGTCAAGAAGAGCCAACCGTAACGCTGCTGCTTTCCATAAAAAATGCCTGACCGCCAACGACAGCGGTCAGGCATTTTTGTGTTTTCCGGGGTTCAGATGTCCCACAGCTCCGGGGCAGAGGTGGACACTGCCGAGGCACCGGCCCGCATGGCGGCCATGACGTCGGCCTTGTCCCGCAGCAGACCGCCCGCGATCACCGGCACCCGGGTGCGGGTACTGATCTCGGTGATGACCCGGGGCATGATGCCGGGCAGGATCTCCACAAAGTCCGGCTTGCCTTGTTCCAGCTGGCCGGAAAGGTTGTTCAGGGAAAGGGAGTCCAGGATGAACGCCCGCTGGATGGTCAGCAGGCCCTGATGGCGCGCCCGCCGGATCAGGGACGGGTGGGTGGAAATGATACCATCCGGGTGGCACAGCGCAATGAGGGAATTCACGGCAACTTCCCGCGCCGAAAGGCCGTCCACAAGGTCGATGTGCACGACGGCCAGCTTTCCGGCCGCGTGGATGCGCCGGACCAGCTCCCCCACATTGAGCAGGGTGCTCGCCAGCAGAAAGACCGTGCTGCAGGGCGAGGCCAGGGCAGCCGTCAGAGCGTCATCCGTCTTGACGGCTGCGATCACCGGCTCGTCCAGCAGAGTTTCAGCAAGTGGATGCATCGGGCAGGACTCCTTTTCTCTCAAATGGTTCTCATTATCGCACAAAGGGGCCGCACTGTAAAGTGCAGCCCCAGTCTGCGGTTGTGCTTATGCCTGGAAATAGATCGCGGTGTTGGCCACGGTCATCATGGTCATCAGGATGGTATTCAGGAAGGCCGCAACGTACACGCTGCCGGTCTTTTTGTACAGGTACTTGGCCAGGCAGGATGCAATGGCCAGCGAGGGCACCAGCGCAAACAGCAGGATGCCGCCAAGGGCCTGTCCCGGGTAGAAGGCAACGCCGGTACGGAACAGGGTGCCGTACTGCAGCACCAGCCAGAGGAGGATGCCGCCCATGTTGGTCAGAGCAGCCAGCAGGTAGCCCCAGCCGCCCTGCAGCTTTTCGCTGCTGGTGTTGGAGATGGCGGCGGCACCGCTGACAAAGTAGTATACAAAGAAGAACGGCATATACTTGACCGCCGCCGGGATGGCGCTGGCTTCAAAGGTCTTGAAGGCGAAGGTCCAGATGCGGAAGTCGGTCTTGAAGATGGCATCCACGGCAAACAGGCAGGCGTAGGCGATCACGCTCACCAGCAGTGCCACGCAGAAGGCTGCAGCCACAGACACCGGCTTTGCGGCAATGCCGTACTGTTCCAGCGTGATGCCCTTCTGCTTGCGGCCGCCGAACAGGTAGACGCAGACCATGGTCACGATGGAGATGCAGGCGCAGATGAGAGCCCAGGTCACGATGCTGTTGACGGTGGGGCCCTGCCAGGTGGCATTGGTCTCGAAGATGTTCTTGGTCACCAGCACACGCAGGACGATGGAAGCGATCAGGACGCACACCGAGCCGGACAGCCAGGTCTTGCGGTCGTCCTCGGTGCTGCGGGCTGCCAGAACGATGCCCACCACCGACAGGAGCAGGGCAATGTCACTGGCGTAGCGCATCCAGCGGATGGGCTCTGCAGTCAGACTGCCGTCGTACACGGCGGGGAAGATGATGGCCGGGATCAGCATACCCACCACGAACAGGCTGATCGTGCCAAGCTTGCCGGACAGGGTGCCGACGGCCGGGGTAGGTGCTGCGACGGCCTGCTTTGCATTGGACAGGAAGGGCAGCTTCATCAGCAGCAGGGCAAGAGGTGCCAGCATGAGCAGGAAGCCCACCAGAGCGACCAGCTCAAAGACTTCTTTCCAGTACCAGATCTGGCTGGTGGAAGCAATGTTCTGCACCAGACCGGACTGGTCGGCAAATGCAGTGGCGTAGAACTCGATGGCATCCTTGGTGGAAGCCTTGGAGAAGTGGTTCCAGGGGTGGATCTCACGCGGCTGGTAAATGATGCGCTGGCCGCCGTCCGAGCCGGTGTACCAGGTGTCAGCCTGCGGAGCTTCCTGCTCCAGCAGGGTCTTGCCAGCGGTGGTGGCAACATAGTCCTTGTGGTAGACGGTGCCGCTCTTCGTGGGAGGCTCGTCGGCCGCAAAGAAGAACTCGTCGTACTGGCCGCAGATCTTGCCGATGGTGCGTCCGCCGAAGGTGGCAACCGCAGCCTCTTCGTCCAGGCTCAGGTAGGAGGTCCAGGAGTAATCGGCACCCATGCTCAAACCGGCCTTGATGATGCGGTAACCGGCGGCAGCGTAGTTCTGCTCATCCAGATAGATGGCCATCTCGGAGGAGAAGCCGCCCATGGAGTGGCCGCTGACCGCGATCTGACCATTGCCCTGTGCATCCTTGGCAACGTAGTCCTGGCTGTACATGTACTGTGCAGCATCCCACAGCGAAGTGGGCCAAAAGTTGAAGAAGCCGCCGGTATTGTCGGCGTTCCCGTGGGAATGGCCGTGGTCATACATATCCAGTGCCAGCACGACATAGCCGCGGCGGGACATCTCGATGGCGGTCTCGTCCTGCATCTCGGCACTGTTCAGGTAGCCGTGGGTGGTCACGATGGTGGGGTGCGGGTTGGAGGCGTCCACGCCCTTGGGCATGTACAACAGGCCCGAAAGGGTGCCGGAGTCGGTATCAAAGGAAATGCGGGAGACCTTGACCTTGTAGAATGAGGTGTTGAACATCTGGGCAAAAATGCTGCCCAGCAGCATCAACGCCACAGCGATCGCCAGCACAACGACCGTGCGCGAACGCTTTTCGGTGGCCTTTGCGGTGCTTTTCATGGGGATCCTCCTTCTTTTTTCAGAGACATGCCCGGCGGCTGCACTTCCAGAACCAGCCCCCGGAACAGATGTGAACGGGCGGACAAGGGGTGCGATGGGAACAAAAAATGGGGACGCACTGCGGTCGTGTGGCACAGTGCATCCCCATCTCAATTCTCTTGGGATGCTTTCAGTATACCATTTCTCAACGGTTTGTCAACAGACAATTCACAAATTCGTGATTTTTTGTTGGAAGTAGTCAAAATCCAGACAAAGTCTTTTAATGCTCTGCCCAGTCACTGCTGCGGCCCACGGCCTTGTGCCAGCCGGACAGCAGCCGTGCGCGCTCGGCCTCCGGCATAGCGGGGGTAAAGGTCATGTTGCAGTGCCACAGGCTGCGGATCTCGTCCCGGTCCTTCCACACGCCGGTGGCAAGGCCGGCCAGATAGGCAGCGCCCAGGGCCGTGGTCTCCCGGATGGCCGGGCGCAGGACGTCCTTGTTCAGGATGTCGGCCTGGAACTGCATCAGGAACTGGTCGCGGGAAGCACCGCCGTCCACCTTCAGGGAGGTGATGGGCACACCGGTGTCCTTTTCCATGGCGGCCACAAGGTCGGCGCTCTGGTAGGCGATGGACTCCTCCGCCGCCCGGATGATGTGGTTCTGGGTGGTGCCGCGGGTGATGCCCACGATGGCACCGCGGGCGTACATATCCCAGTACGGTGCACCCAGACCAGTAAAGGCCGGCACGATGTAAATGCCGCCGTTATCCGGCACCTTCTGGGCGTAGTATTCCGCGTCGCGGCTTTCCTGGATCATGCGCAGGCCGTCGCGCACCCACTGGATGACGGCACCGCCCACAAAGACGCTGCCCTCCAGAGCATACTCCACCTTACCGTTCAGGCTGATGCCGATGGTGGAGATCAGGCCGTTCTGGCTGCGGCAGATGGTGTCACCGGTGTTCATCAGCAAGAAGCAGCCGGTGCCGTAGGTGTTCTTGGCCTCACCCTTGGCAAAGCACCCCTGCCCGAACAGTGCAGCCTGCTGGTCCCCGGCAATGCCGGCCACCGGCACCTGCACCCCGCACAGGTCGGTGGTGCCGTAGACCTCACTGGAATCCGCCACGCGGGGCAGGATGCAGCGGGGGATATCCAGCGCTTTGAGCAGGGTGTCATCCCAGTCCAGGGTGCGGATGTTGTAGAGCATGGTGCGGCTGGCGTTGGTGCGGTCGGTCACATGCACCTTGCCGCCGGTGAGCTTCCACACCAGCCAGGTGTCCACGGTGCCGAACAGGATCTCGCCCGCCTCGGCCCGCTCCCGCGCGCCGGGCACGTTATCCAGGATCCACTTGATCTTGGTGGCGGAAAAATAGGCATCCGGCATCAGGCCGGTATTCTCGCGGATGTATTCCGTCATGCCGGGCTGCTGCACCAGCTCGTCCACCAGCGGGGCGGTGCGGCGGCACTGCCAGACGATGGCATTGTAGATGGGGCGGCCGGTGGCCTTTTCCCACAGGATGGTGGTCTCGCGCTGGTTGGTGATGCCGATGGCGGCAATGTCATGGACATCCACGCCGCTCTGGGCCACCACCTCGTTCATGACCCCGTACTGGGTGGACCAGATCTCCATGGGGTTGTGCTCCACCCAGCCCTGCTGCGGGTAGATCTGCTCAAACTCCCGCTGCTGCACCGCGATGATGTTCTGCTCGTTGTCAAACAGGATGGCGCGGCTGCTGGTGGTTCCCTGGTCCAGTGCAAGAACATACTTTGTCGACATGGTTCAACGACCTCCGTTTCGCTCAGGGGCGGTTTTACAGGTCCCGTGTGGCTACGACATCCACACCGGTGCCGCAGACGTCGGTCAGCACGACCTGCCCGGTGCGGATGGGTGCGTGCAGCGTGACGCCGTCCAGCGCAGCCATGACCTGCACGATCTTTTCTTTGGGCACCGCCTGCGCGGTCTTGACCGGGCAGCGCGGATAGCGCCCGCCCTCGGCCCGCACCGTACTGGTCAGGATACGGGTGGGGTGGGTCAGTTCTTCCTTGCCATAGGCGGCACCGTTGGGGCAGGCATTGCCGGTTACATTATAATCGTTTTCCGGGTCCACCTGCAAGTGGCAGCCACGGGGGCAGCAGATACAAATGATCTCACGCTTTTTGTTCATTTTGCTACGACCTCCTCTACTGCAACGGTCAGCGGGCCGTCGGCCTTTGCCAGCAGGACCCCGGGCAGGGTGATGTGCTCCATCTCGCCGGGTGCCATCCGCTGGCGCTTGAACCGGGCCAGCTGCTTCTCCCCGCAGGTGATGGTGATCTGGCTGGGGCCGTAATTCTGCCGCACCCGGAACGAGATCTCCACGCCCTTGTCCACGTCCGCCGGGCGCACCCGCTGGGGGACGGTATAGCCCACGCCATTGCCCGGGACAAGGTCCAGCACGGCCGCGTCCGGGGTCTCACCGTGGAGCACATAGGCGGCGGCTGCGGCTCCGGCCCGGTCGCTCTCGCCGGAAACAAAGTCCACCAGATCGTGCACATGCACCACGTTGCCGCAGGCAAACACGCCGGGAATGCCGGTCTCCATATTCTCGTAGACCACGGCTCCCTTGGTGTGGGGGTCCATCGGGATGCCGGCCTGCCGGGTCAGCTCGTTTTCCGGGATCAGGCCCACACTGAGCAGGATGGTGTCCACGTCAAACTCCATCTCGGTGCCCGGAATGGGGCGGCGGTTCTCGTCCACCTTGGCCACAATGGCCTTTTCCACCCGGGTATCGCCCTGAATGTCCACGATGGTGTGGGACAGGTACAGCGGGATGTCAAAATCCTGCAGGCACTGCACAATGTTGCGGGTCAGGCCGCCGGAATAGGGCATGACCTCCACGCAGGCCAGCACCTTGGCCCCTTCCAGCGTCATCCGCCGGGCCATGATCAGGCCGATGTCGCCGCTGCCCAGAATGAGCACCCGTTTGCCTACCAGATAGCCCTCCATGTTGACATAGCGCTGGGCGGCACCGGCGGTGTAGATACCGGCCGGGCGGGTGCCCGGGATGCCGATGGCCCCGCGGGTGCGCTCCCGGCAGCCCATGCAGAGGATGACGCTCTTTGCTTCGAGGATCTGGTAGCCCTTCTCCTTGCTGACACAGTGGATCTTTTTATCCGGCGTGACCTCCAGCACCATGGTGCCCAGCTCCACCCGGACGCCGGTGGAGCGCAGCATTTCAATGTAGCGCCCGGCGTACTCCGGGCCGGTGAGTTGCTCGCCGAAACGGTGCAGCCCGAAGCCGTTGTGGATGCACTGGTTCAGGATGCCGCCCAGCTCGTTGTCACGCTCCAAAATCAGAATATCGCGCAGGCCGTGCTGCCATGCGCTGTAGGCTGCGGCAAGGCCTGCAGGGCCGCCGCCGACGATGACCAGATCAATCATGGTTGGTTCCCTCCTGCTTGGTTTCGCACAGTAAGACGTTGCTGCCTGCCTTGTCCTGCAGGACGTCCAGCGGGTCGATGCCCCGCGTCCGGCTGATGAGCTCCAGCACCCTGGGCCCGCAGAAGCCGCCCTGACAGCGGCCCATCCCGGCGTTGCAGCGGCGCTTGACGCCGTCGATGGTGGTGGCCGGGATCTCGGTGTGCAGGGCGTCCAGGATCTCGCCCTCGGTGATGGTCTCGCAGCGGCAGATCACCCGGCCGTAGGCGGGGTTCCGGGCAATGAGCTTTGCCTTTTCTTCCGGCGGCAGCTCCTTGAACCGCACCCGGGTGCGGCCGTCCCGGTAATCCGTTTTGGCCGCAGGCAGATCCCCGTGGCCTTCCAGAATGCGGACCACCTCTTTGGCAACGGCCGGTGCGCTGGACAGGCCCGGCGATTTCATACCGGCCAGGTCGATGAATCCGGGTGCACCTTCCGCCTCGCCGATGACGAAATCCCCGGTGTCCACATTGGCGCGGACGCCTGCAAAGTTGCGGATGGACTCGCCGAAGCGGATGTCCGGCACGCTGCGGCGTGCGGCCGCGCTGACAAAGGCCAGCCCGGCGGCGGTGCAGGCGGTGTTGTCGCCCACCACCGGCTCGGCATTGGGTCCGACGATCAGGTTGCCGTGAACGGTAGGTGCCACCAGCACGCCCTTGCCGTTTTCGTTGGGGCACTGGAAGATGACATGCTGCACCCGCATGCCTTCCGATTTGTCCAGAAGGTAATATTCGCCGCGGGTGGGCTGGATGGTGAACCGGTGCGGAGCGGCCATGTCGTGCACGGCATCGGCCCGGATGCCGGCGGCGTTGACAACGTAGCGGGCCTCCACCACGCCGGACGGCGTGGTCAGCGCCCAGCCGGACGCGGTTTTCTGAATGCCGGTGACCGGGCTGCTGAGGTGGAGTTCCACCCCGTTGCGCACCGCCACCTCCGCCATGGCCAGCGCATATTCCCACGGGCTGACGATGGCCGCGCTGGGTGCATACAGCGCTCCGGCCACCTCCGGCGAAAGACCGGGCTCCATGGCCCGTGTTTCCTCTGCCGACAGCAGCCGGATGCCCGGCACCCCGTTGGCAAGGCCGTTTTCGTACAGCTTCTGCAGATGCGGCAGCTCCGCCGGGCTGAGGGCCAGCACCAGACTGCCGCACTGCCGGTACGGCACATCCAGCCGGGCGCAGATCTCTTTGGCCAGTGCAACGCCCTCCACATTGAGCCGTGCCATCCGGGTTCCCGGCTCGGGGTCGTACCCAGCGTGCAGAATGGCACTGTTGGCCTTGGTGGTGCAGTCGGCCACATCGTTCTCGGCCTCAAAAATTGCAGTGTGCAGCGGATAATGCGAGAGCTCATAGGCGGCAGCCGCGCCAACGACACCGCAGCCGATGATTGCTACATCCAGCATAAAAACCTCCTGATCTTCTGCCTGTCACAGCATGCTCGTTTGCGTAGCGGGAACAAAAAAGAGCAGAGCAAACAAAAGGGAACAGGCTCCCTCTTGTTTGTTCTGCTCGCTTCTCTGAACAAACACTTGATGGCTTTATGATAATGCAGATTGCACAAGATGTCAAGCATTTGTGGAAAATAAATGCATCTTTCGTGTCGGAACGGTTCAGGACTTGCGCAGCAGGTCGGTGAACCAGGCATTGACCTGACGGTAGATCTCCGGGTCTGTGACCGACAGGTCGAACGGATAGGCCCCGTCCTCGGCCAGCACGGCACAGGCCGCCCGGACCTTCTGCATGGCCTGCGGATCAAAGGCCTTATCCCGCCGCCCGGAAAGGCAGTTCATCAGGACGTCATCCTTCCAGCTCAGCAAGAACTCAAATGCTTCTGTGTTGTTCATTCCAAAATTGCTCCTGTTCCATTGCCCGACATGGTTTCTGTTCCCATTGTAAGGGTTTCTTCCGGTGGATGTCAACCGGTTTTGTGTCGATTCTCCCATACAGAAATGCAGGAAGTCCCTGCAGAGCGTGCCGCACATCCGGGCTTCTTGTCTCTCCGCCCGAATATGCTATAATGGAAGCAGCCAATCTCCTCACGCCTTTTTCTCGTGCCGATCAATGGGAGGTATTTTGTCGATGAACTATAAAGCAGAATCCCTTAATCGCCTTACTTTTCCCTTAAAATTCGGAGATAGACCCTGCCGCATTTACGGCACAGACTGCGCCGAATATCTTCTGCTTCAGATGACGGACGAGCATGAATTGCAGCATATGGACAATGAAATTTCAGCCATTGCGCAGGGTTCGGCACATTCGTTTTTGTTTGCCGCTGTTCCTGTGAAAAACTGGAACGATGAACTTTCCCCGTGGAAATCTCCTGCGGTGTGGGGCAAAGAAAGTTTCGGTGGAAATGCTGGGGACACCCTGCGCTTTCTGACAGAGCGGGGCATTCCCACACTGAAGCAGCAGTTTGCACTGCCGGAAAATGTCCGGATCATTCTGGGCGGCTACTCGCTGGCCGGACTGTTTGCTCTGTGGGCATCCACGCAGACAGCTCTGTTTTCCGGTGTTGCGGCCGCTTCGCCTTCTGTGTGGTTTCCGGGATGGATGGAGTTTGAGCAACAGCACCCGATGCAGACGCAGCGTGTTTATCTGAGCCTTGGCGACAAGGAAGAGCGCACGAAAAACACCATCATGGCTGCGGTAGGGGATAATATCCGTGCCCTGCACCGTGAACTTGCCGGACGTGGCAAAGACTGCACCCTTGAATGGAACAACGGCGGGCATTTCAAGGATGCCGACCTGCGTACAGCAAGGGCGTTTCGATGGGCGATGGAGGATATTCGATGAATATTCTGATTGATGCGGATGGTTGTCCCGTGGTTGATCTGACATTGCAGATTGCAAAGCAATTCTGCGTTCCTGTCATCATCCTGTGCGATACCTCGCACCAGATCGAGCGTGAGGGTGCGCAGACGCTGGTATTTGACAAGGGTGCTGACAGCGTAGACTTTGCGCTGGTCAACCGGGTGAAACCCGGCGATGTGGTCGTAACACAGGACTATGGACTGGCGAGTATGTGCCTTGCCCGGTGTGCCAGAGTGCTGAACCAGAACGGCTTGGAGTACACCGCCGACAACATGGATGCCCTCATGCTGCGGCGGTACGAAAACAAAAAGCTCCTCCGTGCCGGGAAGCACCCCAAGGGGAGCCCAAAGCGGACAAAGGCGCAGGATGAAGCCTTTGCCTCCACCCTGACAAGCCTATTGGAACGTGTCTGACTGGCAAAACCGCCCGGGTGCTCTCCCGGCAGCAAAAAAGCTCCCTGAAAGCCTTCGCTTCCAAGGAGCTTTTTCTGACAGCCAGAATCGCTTGTTTCGAGGTAGCCTTGCAATTCACCCGGTACGATCCCCGAGACCCAGTGCCCAAAAGCCCTGCCGGAGGGCTTGCCTCTGAAAGGTGGTCCTATCCGTTTGATCCAGCTGTTTCGGTAAAATAAAAAGTCACAGTTCCGTGAGAAACTGTGACCTTGGCGGAGTAGCAGGGATTTGAACCCTGGCGCCCCTTGCAGGGCCTACGAGATTT
>ENA-UOJV01001060-UOJV01001060.1-human-gut-metagenome-genome-assembly--contig:-C82-NODE-1060-length-33549-cov-9.626918_pt1 | contig 33549 bp, 28 predicted proteins | sample MGYA00242356_ERZ723903 | MGnify/ENA metagenome assembly ERZ723903
GCAAAGGTGAGGACGGCGTCGTCCACCTCCGGGAGCTCCTTTATTTTCGCTTCGATCTTGGCAGAGCAGTTGGCGCAGTCAATGTTTTTCATCACATAGACCGTACAGGGGGAGCCTGGGGCATTGTGGTGTCCATGGCTGTGGGAGTGCTCGTGAGAATGTCCGTGTTCGTGGCTGTGCTCATGTCCGCAGGAGCATTGCTCGTCGTGGGAGTGCTCGTGGGAATGTTCATGGGAATGTCCGTGTTCGTGGTTGTGTTCATGTCCGCAGCCGCAGGAGCATTGCCCGTCATGGGAATGCTCATGACTATGCTCATGGGAATGTTCCTGCTCATGTACGTGCTCGTGGCCGCAGCCGCACCCCTCATGGCCGCAGCTGTTTTCTGCAGGATCTTCCGGTCCGTGCAGATGTTTGTTCTCTTCCATAATTATGCCCTCCGGATGTCTTTTTTTAGATTAGTCAGGATCAACATATGAATAAGTGTTCATATATTGATGATAATATAGACGAGTAAAAAAATCAAGAGGAAAAAAAAATCCCGGGGAAATTTCCAGAAAAAACCGGAAACTCCCGGGAGGGCACGGGGCGGCCAGAAAGAGGGAATGCACAGGACACGGAGCGGCCCGGAAAGATCATGCCGCAAAAAAGGACCGGGCCAGGGAAAGGACGGCGTCGCTGGACATGCTGGCGATCTCCTCCTCAGTCTGGGGCATTCCGTTGTCCAGCCATTTTTTAATGATCCCGATAAGGCCATAGGTGATAAATTCAAAAAAGTATTCGGAATCGGCCGTCTGACAGGCGGGATACAGCCGCTCGATGAGCGCGCCGCCGTTTTTACGGATCAGTTCCTTAAATTTAGTCACAAATTCATTGGAAACGTTGCTTTCAAACAGATTTTTGCAGATCTGTTCATTTTCCACGATGTAGTGGACAATGGGAAGCAGCACCGGCATCAGGCCGTTTCCCGGCCTGGAGGGCATATAGGCGGTGATCATCTCCTGGAAGTCCTCCAGCACTCCGTTTTCCATGGCAGTCAGAAGGTCGTATGTATCGGAGTAGTGGAGATAGAAGGTACCCCGGTTTAAGTCAGCCCGTTCTGTGATGTCCTTGATGGTGATGTCCTTAAACGCTTTTTCAGACATAAGCTGTACCAGGCTCTCTTTTAAAAGTTTCTGGGTCCGGCGGACGCGCCGGTCTTCTTTGGGATTTCTCATGGATTTTCCTCCATTTTTGACATATTAAAATTTCCGTGTTCATTAAACAGCAAAACATTAAAATACTAATGATTGCATCCGGTCCTGCGGTATATTATAATACATCCCAGAAGGAAAATCAACAGTATGTATGATAAACATATTTAAAACTAATAACAAAAAAATAATGAGGAATGAAAGCTATGTTGAAAAAAATGGCCCATTTTATTGTTCAAAGAGGAAGGATCATTGAAAAATTCTTTATTGCCATGACCATTCTCTGCGCCGTCTGTTACCCGTTTGTGGGCGTCAACTATGATCTGAGCAAGTATCTTCCAGATTTTGCCCCCACCAAGCAGGCGCTGGATGTGATGGAGCAGGAATTCGGTTATCCCGGCATGGCCCGGATCATGGTAAAGGACGTGACCCTGCCGGAGGCCCGGACCATCCGCCAGAGGATCTCACGGGTGGATGGCGTGGACCTGGTGGTGGGTCCGGACCTGGCCGCCAATGTTTATTCCACAGATGCCTTTATAAAGAACAGCCTGACAGACCGGTTCTATAAAGATGGGAACGCGGTATACCAGATCATTTTTGAGGACGGGGATTCAGATGCCTCCACCCATAAGGCCATAAACGAGATCTATGGCATTGTGGGAAAAGACAGGGGATGCTTTGCCGGGAGCGCCGTTTCCAGTAAGGAGCGTCAGGAATCCATTACCCGGGAGATCGCCATGGCCATTGGAATGGCAGTGGTGATCATCTGGCTGATCCTGACCCTGACCACCACCTCATGGTTTGAGCCGTTCCTGTTTATCCTGGTCATGGCAGTGGCTATCGTGCTGAACATGGGCTCCAACATCATGTTCGGCAGGATCTCCTTCTTTACATTCTCCACAGCGGCGATCCTGCAGCTGGCGGTGTCCATGGACTATTCTATTTTCCTTTTACATACGTATACGGCCATCAAACAGTCGGGAGTGGATTCACGTCCGGCCATGGAGGCCGCCATCGAGAAATCCTGCAGCTCGATCCTGGCCAGCGGCGCGACCACCATCGTGGGCTTCCTGGTCATTGCGCTGATGAAATTTACCATTGGCAGGGATGTGGGCTTCGTCCTTACCAAGGGGATCGTATGCAGCCTGGTGACGGTCCTGTTTCTGATGCCCACGCTGATCCTGCGGTTCGATAAGAAGATCGAGAAAACAGCCCACAGATTCTTCCTTCCGCCGCTGGACGGCCTGGGAAAGCTGATGTACAGGATCCGGATCCCGGTGCTGGCAGCAGCGGCCTTCTGTGCGGTCCCCTGTTACTTTGGACAGTCCATGAACTACTTTTATTACGGGGACGACGCCCTGGGCTCCGGTCCAGGCACCCGGGTCTATGAGGACTCCCGGGCCATCGAGGACGTGTTTGGAAAGTCCAATGTGATTATCGCCATGGTGCCCAACGGAAACGTCATAAAAGAGCGCAGGCTGACAGATGAGCTGAAGGATCAGGAGTTTATCGACTACGCCCTGTCCATGGCCGGGACTCTTCCCCAGGGGATCCCGGAAAGCTTTCTGCCGGAATCCGTTACAAAGCAGCTCCGGACCGACTCTTACGCCAGGATCCTGATCTCCATGGAGACCAGGGAGGAGAGCAGCTACTCCTTCCAGTGCAGCGAAAAGCTGACGGAGATCGTGAAAAACTATTATCCCGAGGACTCCTATGTGATCGGCATGACGCCCACTACCATCGATATCCGGGATATCCTGACCGACGATTACAACCGGGTATCCATCATTTCTCTGGCTGGAGTGGCCCTGGTGGTCATGCTGACCTTCCATTCGGTGATGGTGCCGGTCCTGGTCATCATCCCCATTGAGGTGGCCATTTACTTAAATATGACGATCCCCTATATCATTGGCGACAGCATGGTCTATATCGGCTACATCATCGTAAGCTGCTTACAGCTGGGAGCCACCATTGATTACTCGATCCTTATGACAAACAACTATATGGAGTTCAGAGAGACCATGGGAAGCCGGGATGCGGCGGTCACAGCCATTGCCAAAAGCGCCATCTCCATCCTTACGTCCGGCGGGATCTTGACGGTGGTGGGGTATCTCCTTTATTTTACTTCCTCCATCCAGGCCATTTCCCAGGTAGGAAGGCTGGTGGGAAGGGGCGCGCTGCTTTCTATGATCCTGGTGCTTTCGCTGCTTCCGGCGCTTCTGGCTGCCTTTGATAAGCCCATCCGGCGCCAGCAGCAGAGGGCAGTGGAACGAAGGGCGCGGAGAATGGCGCGGCCGGGAAAACAAACATGCAGGGAGGTACAGGAATGAAAGGTATGGATAAAAAGATAAAGAGAGCCGTCAGCGGGACCCTGGCGGCAGTGATGGCGGCGTCTGCCGGGATCGCCAGCTTCGGCGCGGCCGGAGTTCCGGTCTGCGACGAGGCCATGTACGTGACCATGGACCCCTACGGAGGCATATCGGAAGCCAGTGTGGTGAAAAGCTATGAGCTTCATGGGGCCAGAGAGATCACAGACCGGGGCACCTACCAGGCGGTCCATAACATGACCGGGATGGAGGAGCCGGAGGTGGACGGGGATACGGTGATCTTCCGTCTTCTGGAGGAGCCGGAGAACGACAGGTTCTATTTTGAAGGCCGCATGGAGCCGGAGGAGGTTTCGGAGACCCTGCCCTGGGATATCGCCGTGTCCTACCGTTTAAACGGCGTGGAGCGGAGGCTGGAGGAGCTGGCCCATGAAAAGGGCGTCTTAAAGATCTCCATTGACGCGGTGCCCAACACCGGTACCAGCGAATATTTCAGAAATAATATGACCATGGAGATCGCCGCCGTGGTGGACATGGACCAGAACCTCAGCGTGGAGGCTCCGGGAGCCCAGATCCAGTCCATTGGCAGCATGAAGACCGTGCTGTTTATGGTGATGCCCGGGGAGGAGCAGCATTTTGAGCTGGAGATCGGCAGCAATGACCTGGAGTTTTCCGGTCTGCTGTTTCTCATGGCTCCGGTGACCATCAGCCAGCTGGAGCGGCTGGAGGATCTTAGGAAGGCCAGGGACACGGTGAAGGATTCTGCAGACGCCATCGGGGACAGCCTGGACGTGGTCCTGGACAGTCTGGACGGACTCCAGGGAGGCCTGGGGAGCACGGTGGAGGGCCTGGGACAGCTGGACCGGTCCCGACAGATCCTTTCAGACGCCAAGGGAGGGATTTATGTGGACGCCGATCAGGCCCTGGCTCTTTTAAAGGAGCTGTCTGACCGGGGGATCCCCTTCCCGGCCTATGTGGAGGAGGCCAGAAAGGCCCTGGAGGATATGAATGGGGAATTAAATTCCATGAACACCTCGGTCCAGGCCCTGGACGACCAGCTGGAGAGCCTGGGCTACGGGCTTAAGCATGTGACCATGGACTTAAACGATACCGCAGATCTTCTTTATGATACCCGCCATGATGTGGGAGATCTGGAGGATGGGCTGGCAAGGCTCAGGAAGGATCTGGAGGAGCTGAAGGAGAAAAAAGAGGCCGTCAGGAAGCGGGTGGCAGAGCTTAAGAAGGTGATCGCCAGATTAAAGGAGCTCCAGGAGCAGATCCAGGGCCATGGAGACGTTCTGGGGATCTCCGACCAGGAACGGGAGGAGCTGATGGATCAGCTTTCCGGATTCTGCGGCGGCTTTGCGGATGAGGGCTGGGAGAAGTATGAAGCGGTTACAGCCAGCGGTTCCGACGCGGTCGGGGATGCTCTCGGAGACCTGGCCGGCGTGGGAACCGAGATCGCCGGAAAAGGGCTTTCCAGGCTGATCGGGGCCCTGGAGGCCCTGGTGGGAGCGGCTGAAAAGCCATCCAGGCTGGAATCCATGATCGGATCTGTGACCCAGTCCATTTCCACCCTGGAGCATATCATTTACCGGGTACACCGGGACGGGGAATCCCTGGAAAATGTCCTGAGCGATACGGGCGATGTGGCCGATACCCTGAGGCATACAGCGGCCACGGGCCAGAGTCTGGTGGAGCATGTGGACCGGCTCACCGGGATCTTAAATACGTATCACGGCACAGCCTCTTCGTCCCTTAAGGATACGGGGCTTCTGATCGACAGCGCCGTGCGGGGGACGGACGCCATGCACACCCTGCTTTCCAACGTGGAGGAAAGCCTTAAAAAAGCCGGAGAGCCCCTGGATGCAGGAACGAAAAAGACCATTGAGGGCTTAAGCTCCGCCCTTTCCGCAGCTCTTTCCGGGCTTTCTGAGACCGGAGTGATCCGGGATGCGAAAAATACCGTGGAGGATCTGGCTGATGAAAAATGGGAGGAATATACGGGAGAGGATATGACCATTCTCAATGCCGATATCCATGCAGAAAAGGTTTCCTTTACCTCCGGGGAGAATCCGGAGCCCCAGAGCCTCCAGATCATCCTGCGGACGGAGGGCACAAAGGAAACAGAGGAAGACAGTGTACCGGCCATGAGTGAGGATTTCCAGGCTGAGGGAAACATCTTCCAGCGTCTCTGGAGCATCCTGGTGCGGATCGCAGAGGCCGTGGCCGGAGTTTTCCGGGGATAGTGGAGAAATGTAAGGAGTCCGTAAGCAAACGTTAAAATATGGAAGGGGGAATTCTGGTATAATAAAAGAAACAAATGAAAGCTGCTGAGAAAGGAGGGAGGAACAGGTGACATGGAAGAAGAAATGGATCCTGCCCTGCCTCCTGGCAGTTTTTCTGACGGGCTGCCAGGGTGGGAAACAAGAAATCCCATATATCAGCGATGGAAGCGTTTCCTGGGATGCAGTGGAAAAGGCTGAGATCTACGGAGGCGGCTGCGCCGTCCCGCCCACGGGAACCATAAGTGGAGAAAACGGACTTGAGGAGCTGGTGGAGGCAGCGCTGGAGACAGAGGGATACCGGCTGCTGCCGGAAAAGGAATGGCTGGAGGGGACCATGGACCTCTGGGTGAGATTCGATAACGGGGTGGTTATCGGTCTGTACCAGGATGCGAATTATGGATATATCGGCACGGAGCTGGATGTCATCGGGGAGGGACCCTTCTATTCGTTTCCAGAGAAATTTTATGACCTGGCATTCCAGGCAAAGGAACAGCAGTCTGCGGACCAGTGAGAGGAGAGACTATGGAATTTGATCAGAAACAATGAGAACCAAAGACAGAAAGCGGCCGCCTCCCGCTTCTCCATCGTCCAGGGAGATATCACAACGTTTGCTGTGGACGCCATTGCCAACGCGGCCAATACCAGCCTTCTGGGCGGAGGCGGAGTGGACGGCGCCATCCACCGGGCGGCAGGTCCGGAGCTTTTGGCAGAATGCCGGACCCTGGGCGGCTGTGCCACCGGCCAGGCAAAGCTCACTGGCGGTTACCGGCTTCCAGCCCGTTTCGTGCTCCATACGCCGGGGCCTGTCTGGAACGGCGGAGGAGACGGAGAGGAAGCTCTGTTAAAAAGCTGTTACGAAAGCTGCCTTAAGCTGGCGGCAGAGAATGGATGCAAAACCGTGGCCTTTCCGTCCATCAGTACGGGGATCTATGGATTTCCCCTGGAGAAGGCCGCTCCCATCGCCGTGGGGACCATTCTCCGGTTTTTGGAGGACCACCAGGATATGGAGGTGCAGATGGTCTGCTTTGACGGCCGGACCAGGAACGCTTATGAGGAGGCGTTTAAGGACTGGGGATAAACGGAGGGAGGAGGAAGGAAAATGGGAATTCTTGGAAATGTTTTATGGTTTATTTTTGGAGGAGCCATCGGGGGCTTGAGCTGGTGCCTGACGGGCTGCCTCTGGTGCATCACTGTCATTGGGATCCCGGTGGGGCTCCAATGCTTTAAGCTGGCGTCCTTAAGCTTTTTCCCTTTTGGGAAGGAGGTTCGGTACGGCGGAGGCGCAGGCTCCTTTCTTCTGAACGTGATCTGGCTTCTGGTATCGGGGCTTCCCCTGGCCCTGGAGCATGTGGCCATGGGCCTGCTCCTCTGTGTGACCATTCTGGGGATCCCCTTCGGTCTCCAGCAGTTTAAGCTGGCAAAGCTGGCTCTCCTGCCCTTTGGGGCAGAGGTGGTCATCCTGTGATCAGACTGGAACGGAAAAAGCCGTCCGGCTTCCGGCCGGAGTACGTTTTCACACGTATTCCGGAGAGGGAAGCCGGACGGCTTTTTATATGGCAGGATCCTGCCATGCAGAAGCTACATGGCTGCGGGCATGAATACATTGATGCCGGGGCCGATGGGAAGGTCTAAAAGCATCCAGGCAACCAGTAAGAGGATCCAGAAGACCTCCAGGATCACGGCTACCATCAGGTTGCAGGAGATGATCTGGCCGATCTTTAAGTTCTTATCGTACTTGGCCTGGGCCACGCTTAAAAGCATCCAGAGATAAGCGGAGGTGGGGCCGAAGAGGTTTCCAGCAGAGTCGCCCAGACGGTAAATGATCTGGGTAAAGCCGGGATGGTAGTCCAGCAGCAGGAACATGGGAACGAAGATCGGAGCGAAGATCGCCCATTTTGCAGAGCCGGAGCTGAAGAATACGTCCACCAGGGTTACGAGGATAATGAAGCCGATGCACATGGGGATCCCCGTAAAGCCGATGCTTTCCAGGAAATCTGCGCCTGCAATGGCGGACATGGCTCCCAGGTTGGTCCAGGAGAACAGGCCCTGGAACTGTCCGCAGAAGAAACAGAAGCCCACGTAGGTACCCATGGCAGCCATCTGCTTCACAATGGCCTTATGGATATCCACCAGTCCCTTAAAGTTTCCGGAGGCATAGCCGTAGGAAACGCCTGCGATGACGAACAGAAGGAAGATAATGGGGATCAGGCCCTTTAAGAACGGAGAACCGATGAGGCCGCCGTCCTCGGCTGCAATGACTCCTGTGAAGAACAGGACCAGCAGACAGGCCACATAGACCAGGGTCGAGATCCCGGAGGCCCGGAGCCCCTTTTTCTCAGACGGAGTCAGGTCTTCCATTTTTTCCAGTTCGCCGTGGTAAACGCCGAATCTGGGCTCCACGATCTTCTGTACAAGGATTCCGATAACGACTACACAGAGAACAGTGGAAGCGATCTTAAAGATCCAGTTGCAGGTCACGTCCACGGTGAAAGCGGAATCGCCCATAAAGGAGGCCAGGGTATCGTTGGTGATCCCCATAAGGAGCGTATCTGTACCGGAGATGACCGGATTGGCGGCGTAGCCCACCTGGGCTCCGATATAGCCGCAGATCATACCGGCCACCGGATGCTTTCCAACACCCATGAAGGCCATGGCAGCCAGGGGCGGTACCATAACGCTGGCGGCGTCGGAGGCCAGGTTTCCGATGATGCCGATGAGCACGCATACATAGGGGACCAGGGCAGCGGGAACATTTTTCATGGAGCTTCTTAAAAGAGAATTGAGCATCCCGGCTTCCTCACAGATACCGGTGCCGATGGTCATGGTAAGCACAAGACCAAGGGGGGCGAAGCCGGTGAAGTTTTTCACCATATTGTCCAGGAACCAGAGAAGGCCTTCTTTTGAAAAGAAGTTCTTTGACATGACGATCTCTCCGGTGGCCGGATTGGTGAGACTGGTTCCCAGGAAAGTGAAGATCGTTCCCAGGATGGCCACAATAAAGAACAGGAACACGAACAGCATGGTCGGCGGCGGCAGCTTATTGCAGACAGTCTCAACTCCGTCCATGAAACGGGCCAGCAACGGTTTCTTCTCTACGGTCTTTTCTTTCATGGCATTTCCCCCTTTAGTAAATATTTGGAAAAAGTGTGTTGAATACTATACCATGATATCATATATTGTACAAAAAATCCAGGGAAATTTCCGATATTTAGCAGATAATTAGCATATTATATTGAAAACATGGAGGCGTTACACAAAAACCACAAACGATTCGGAATGTTTTGTATCAGGCTGGAAACATGGTCCCGCCAGTCTTGAAAATCCGGCGGGATTGTAGTAAAATTAACATTGTATGCAGCGGCGCGGAACGCGCAGGGACAGACAATGGATTCAATAAGAAAAGGAGAATGAGATCTGTGTATATTACCGACGATATCATTTATGCAGGCGTCAACGACCATCAGGTGGATCTGTTTGAGGGACAGTATCAGGTCCCAAATGGAATGGCCTACAATTCCTATGTGATAAAAGATGAAAAAATTGCCGTTATGGATACGGTGGATGGAAAGTTCACCCATGAATGGCTGGACAATGTGGAGAAGGCCCTGGCAGGAAGAAAGCCGGATTATCTGGTGGTCCAGCATATGGAGCCGGACCACTCGGCCAATATCCAGAATTTTATGAAGGCCTATCCAGAGGCAGTGATCGTGGCCAATGCAAAGACCTTCTGTATGGTTGGGAATTTCTTCCGCTCCATGGATTTAGAGAGCCGGACCCTGGAGGTGAAAAACGGGGACAGCCTTTCCCTGGGAAAACATGTGTTAAATTTTGTGTTTGCTCCCATGGTCCACTGGCCGGAGGTCATGGTGACCTATGACAGCACGGATAAGGTCCTGTTTTCTGCCGACGGCTTCGGAAAATTCGGGGCTCTGGATGTGGAAGAGGACTGGGATGACGAGGCGAGACGGTATTATATCGGGATCGTGGGCAAGTATGGGGCACAGGTGCAGAACCTGTTAAAGGCGGCCTCTGCGCTGGATATCCAGACCATCTGCCCCCTGCACGGACCGGTGTTAAAGGAAAATCTGGGCCACTATCTGGAAAAATACCATACCTGGTCTTCCTACGGGGTGGAGGACGACGGCGTGGTCATCGCTTATACATCCGTATATGGAAATACGAAAAAGGCGGCTGAGACGCTGGCAGCGAAGCTGACGGAAAAGGGCTGCCCCAGAGTGGTCTTATGCGATCTGGCCCGGATGGATATGTCAAAGGCTGTGGAAAACGCCTTCCGTTACGGCAAGCTGGTACTGGCCACCACCACCTATAATGCCGATATTTTCCCCTTCATGCGGGAATTCATCGACCATCTGACGGAGCGGGGCTTTAAAAAGCGCACGGTGGGACTGATGGAAAACGGCTCCTGGGCTCCCATGGCAGCAAAGATCATGAAGGGAATGCTGGAGGGCTCCAAGGACATCACCTGGCTCAATACGACTGTAAAGATCACCTCCTCCTTAAGCGAGGATAATTTAAAGGAGATCGATACCATGGCCGAGGAGCTGTGCCGGGAGTATATCGCCAGATCCGATGAAAAGGCCAATAAGCACGACATGACCGCTTTATTTAAGATCGGCTACGGTCTTTATGTGGTCACCTCCAACGACGGGATCAGGGATAATGGCCTGATCGTCAATACGGTGAGCCAGCTGACGGATAATCCGTTCCGGGTGGCGGTGAACATCAATAAGGCCAATTATTCCCATCATGTGATCAAAAAGACAGGGATCTTAAACGTCAACTGTCTGTCTGTGGAAGCGCCCTTTGAGGTATTCCAGAATTTCGGCTTCCAGAGCGGACGGAACGTGGATAAATTTGAAAGCTGGGAGACATGCCGGTCCGATAACGGTCTGGTGTTCCTTCCCAAGTACATCAACGCCTTCATGTCCTTAAAGGTGGAGCAGTACGTGGATCTGGATACCCACGGCATGTTCATCTGTACCGTTACAGAGGCCCGTGTCATGAGCGATAAGGAGACCATGACCTATACGTATTACCAGAAGAATGTGAAGCCGAAGCCGGAAACAGACGGCAAAAAGGGCTTTGTCTGCAAGATCTGCGGATACATTTATGAGGGAGATACCCTTCCCGACGACTATATTTGTCCCTTATGCAAGCATGGAGCGGCGGATTTTGAGCCCATCGGGTAAATATCAGGTTTTTCTTGCAATCTGGAAAAATCGTGGTATGATAATACCATGCACATCAGATGTGCCGGGGCCGCACAGAAGGGCGGAACTGTAAATTGAATATGGAAAAAGAGGGAGCTTGCCGCGGCAGGCTGAGAGGGAATGAAGGAACGATTCCGACCTGTTGAACCTGATACGGATAATGCCGGCGTAGGAATGAAGCGAGTCATTGGAGGAACTTATCCGTTTGGGATAGGTTCCTTTTTTTCATGTTTCTTTCCTCTTTTTCAAAAATCATGGAAGGAGAGCGGATATGGATTACACAACACAGATGGACGCGGCCAGAAAGGGGATCATTACCCGGGAAATGGAGCTGGTGGCCAGAAAAGAGAAGAGGACGGCGGAGGAGATCCGTCAGTGGGTGGCAGAGGGCCGGGCGGCCATTCCCTGCAACCGGGTCCATAAGGCCCTGGATCCCAACGGCATCGGCTCCATGCTGAAGACGAAGATCAATGTGAACCTTGGGACCTCCAGAGACTGCATGGATCTGGACACGGAGGTGGAGAAGGTGAACCGGGCCGTGGTCATGGGCGCAGAGTCGATCATGGATCTCAGCTCCTTTGGGGATACCCGTGTGTTCCGGAGACGGCTTACAGCGGAATGTCCTGCCATCATTGGTACTGTGCCCATTTACGATGCAGTGGTATATTATCACAAGGCCTTAAAGGAGATCACCACCGAGGAGTGGCTGGATATCGTCCGGATGCACGCGGAGGACGGCGTGGACTTTATGACCATCCACTGCGGCATCAACCGGTCAACGGCAAAGCGCTTTAAAGAAAACCGGCGTCTCACCAATATCGTTTCCCGGGGCGGCTCCATTATCTTTGCGTGGATGGAGATGACGGGGAAGGAAAACCCGTTTTATGAGCATTTTGACGACATCCTGGAGATCTGCCGGGAGTACGACGTGACCTTAAGCCTGGGAGACGCCTGCCGTCCGGGCTGTCTTAAGGATGCCAGCGATATTTCCCAGATCGAGGAATTAGTGACCCTGGGAGAGCTTACGAGGAGGGCCTGGGAAAAGGATGTCCAGGTGATCATCGAGGGGCCGGGCCATATGCCCTTAAACCAGATCGAGGCCAATATGCGGATCCAGCAGGAGATCTGCAAGGGAGCCCCGTTTTATGTTCTGGGACCGCTGGTGACCGACGTGGCCCCAGGATATGACCATATTACGGCAGCCATTGGAGGAGCCCTGGCAGCAGCGGCAGGCGCGTCCTTCCTCTGCTATGTGACTCCGGCGGAGCATTTAAGGCTTCCCAATGTGGAGGATGTGAAGGAGGGGATCATCGCGTCCCGGATCGCTGCTCATGCGGCGGATATCGCCAAGGGGATCCCGTCGGCCATGGACTGGGACAATGAAATGAGCCTGGCAAGAAAAAATCTGGACTGGGAGAAGATGTTTTCCCTGGCCATTGATCCGGAAAAGGCCAGACGGTACCGGGCAGAGGCAAAGCCGGAGAAGGAAGATACATGCTCCATGTGCGGGAATTTCTGTGCGGTAAAGAATATGAACCGGATCCTGGACGGAGAGATCGTAAATATTTTTGAAGAGTAGGGGGAGAAGATCATGAAGATTTCTTTGAAAAAAACAGTAACAGCGGCCATGCTGGCGGCGCTGACCGTGGCGTTATCGGGCTTTTATATCCCCATCGGGGTATCCAAATGCTATCCCATCCAGCATATGGTGAACGTTTTATGCGCCATATTCTTAGGTCCCGGCTACGGAGTCATGGCGGCCTTCTGTACCTCCCTGATCCGGAACCTCATGGGAACCGGAAGTCTCCTGGCCTTTCCGGGGAGCATGGTGGGGGCGCTGCTCTGCGGCATCCTGTATGAGAAAACGGGAAAGCTGCTGCCCACATACCTGGGAGAGGTAATTGGAACAGGAATCCTGGGCGGGATGCTCTGTTACCCGGTGGCAGTGGTCCTCATGGGAAAAGAGGCGGCGCTTTTTACGTATGTGATGCCCTTCCTTATGAGCACCTGCTGCGGGACCATCATGGCTGCGGCCTTTGTGGGAGTGCTGGAAAAGAGCCATGTGATCTCTTATATCCGGGGAGTTATGGGGGACGCATAAAGCAGGGGAAAACGATCTGGAAAATGTGCGGAAATCCTGGAAAACTTTACGGCATCCATTGACACCCGGGGGGGTATGATAAGATGAGAACGTATACATCAGAACCTGGGAACTGCATGTAATGTGTACATTCTGCGGAGAACGGACCGGGTGTATGCAGGGAATGATCTCTGAGACTGGCAGATCCGGTAATACAGGAAAATGCCGGAATATGCTGGGAAGGGAGTGAAAAAAGTAAAGAAAGGCAGGAATGTAAAATGCACATGAAAACAAAATGGCTGAAGCGCCTGACCGCCGCAGCCCTCAGCATCGGCATGGCATTCGCACCGGCAGTTGCCGGGTCCGGACTGACCTATGCAGATGTGAAGGCTCCGGAGCGGGACAGCAGGATCATGGCAGCCTCCGGTTCGGAAGCGACTCCGGGTGATGCGACACCCAGTAATGTAAGCGTTAACTTTACCGAAGAATCAAAGACCGTAACATTTGGAGACGAATTTACCGTGCGGGTCGTAACAAGCCCTGCGAATGCTGAGGTAAAGTGGGGGTATGAAAATGAGGACGTTATTGCCTTTGCAGACCCGGCAGAAAATTATGATCCGCAGGTAAGCCATGGGGAGATGACGTATAAGGCGGTTGGAGCAGGATCCAGTGAGATCTATGTTAAGATCTATGACCCCGCCTATGAGGACCTTGAATCCGCAGAGGACGTTCTGAAGGTAACTGTAAATAAACTCAAGCTTGAATTAGAAACCAGCAGCTTATCATTAGAAGTATCTAAGCAGCAGAAACTTCCATTAACAACAAAGGTTCCGGCAGGAACGATTCTCAACTGGTCTTCTGATAAAGAGTCTGTGGCAAAGGTTGACCAGTCTGGTAATGTGACTGCTGTGGCAGAGGGAACTGCAACGATCACTGTTTCAGCAGATCACTGTGAGCCGGCTTCCTGTACAGTAACCGTAGGAAAAACTCCGGAACCGGCCATAACAGAGCTTAAGCTTGAACCCTCTGAGCTTCTTCTTACAAAGGGCAGCAAGGGGACGCTGAAGGTGACCAACAAACCGGAGAATACAGAACTCAAATGGGATTCTGCAGATCCGAAGGTCGCTGCAGTGGAGAATGGTGTTGTAACAGCCCTGGCAGCAGGAGAGACTACGATCACTGTAAGCGGAGAGAACTGCAAAGAGGCATCAGCTGTTGTTACTGTAACGGAAGAAACAGGAGCTGTCCTGGAAGGCGACAGTGAGGTAACTGTTTCTGTAAACAAGGTAGCAGTTGAAGTTTCCAGGGAGAATCTTCCGGATTCTGTGACTGCCCAGCAGCTGGCAGACGCTAAGAATGCGGCAGTAGAGTCAGCTCTGAACAGCGTGAAGAATAATACAGCAGTTCTGGAGCCTGCCGAAGGCTTAAAGGAGGCTGTGAATGTTAAGCTTCCGGAAGGCTATAAGGGCGTAAGCCGTGTGGATTCTGAGCTGAAGGATATGGAAATGATCGCGGAAATGGCAGACGGCAAGCTTGTGGTACGTCCCAGCAGGCTGGTTTACGATGCATCCGTGGCCATGGACGTGTTTGACGAGAATGGAAACTTGAAGACTCCCGACCGAAAGGTTGTCAACAGCGAGCTGGATGGATATATCACCTTCCGTCTTGCTGTTCCGAAGACCGTGACAGAAAAATATGCCCAGATCGTTCATAAGAGCGCGGGCTATTCCGATTCCAGTATCAGCAATCTCGAGATCCAGAACAAAGGTACAGACAACGCCTATATTTCCGTTAAAGTCCGCCACTTCAGCGAATTTGACGTAACATTTACAAACTCCAGAGTAAGCACTGGCTCCTCCGGAAGTTCCGGCGGCAGCGGCGGAAGCAGATCCTATAAGGCTCCCACAGAAGGAACATGGGTGAAGGATGCCGCAGGCTGGTGGTATAAATTCCCGAACCACACCTGGCCGGCAAACTGCTGGACCCAGCTTACCTGGAACGGCGTGAGCCAGTGGTACCGCTTCAATGAGGCTGGTTACATGGTAGCTGGCTGGTATCTGGATACGGATGGAAACTGGTATTTCTTACATAACGTATCCGATGGTACCCAGGGTCATATGTACACTGGATGGCATCAGATCGAAGGCAAGTGGTACTATTTCCGCGAGAACGCAGGCGGCCCCGTAGGCTCCCTGGTCGTGAATGGGACCACACCGGACGGCTACACTGTAGACGCCAGCGGCGCATGGATCCAGTAGCCTGAACTGAATAAGATGGAAAGAAAGTGCTCCGGTCATATGGCCGGAGCATTTTTTATTTGATAGGAAATTCCTATCAAATAAAAAAGCACTTCGTGCAGAATCGCACTGCGGCGGTATGGAATTTCGTCGCAAATGCGACCCGCCGCAGGCGGAGAATCCTGCAAGAGCAGGATTCTTTTTTACCTTTAGAAACGGATTTTAGCGGTAGTATACGGTATCCCTCATGGTAAAGGAGCCCTCGTTGGAGAATTTGATGTTTCTGGAATGGAGGGAGTCTTTATATTCCAGGGAATTTACCTTTTTGAAGCTGTAGATCCCATCAAAGGAGCCGTCTTCATCATAGTACATACCCACCAGGCTGTCGTCAGCGCCCAGATTTAACTCCATATAATCGCCGTCTTCAGAAGTATAAGTTCCGATCAGATCGTAGGCATCATATTCATAGGAAGCTTCACCGGAGTTCTCTCCATCTTCCTCATCATTTCCAGCGTTTTCTTCCAGGTCGAACTGGAGCTGTACGCCTCCGTCCACGATCCAGGCCCCGTCCTTATTGACCTGGTAGTTGTCCGGTGTGGTCGTATCTGAGAGCATGTAGCCGTCGTTTCCAAAGTAATAGCATTCAAAGGTACCGTCCTTATTTCCGTCCAGCCATTTCCATTCGGCTGCGGGATTGGAGCCGTCGTCGTTGAGCCACCACCAGCCGGTGTCATTGGATTTCCATTCTCCTGCAAAGGCGGTGAGGCCTGCGGCTGCGGTCATTGCTGTGGTTAAGACCAGGGTCATGATTTTTTTCTTCATATTAAAATCCTCCTAAAGCTATGTAAGTTTGTGTTTCATTTTCTTATAGCATCATAGTAACAAAGGTATGTGTAGAAATTGTGAAATCTTTTAGGAAAAAATGGGAGATTTATGTGGCAAATTTATGGCAGATTTGCTATGCTGTATGTGGAATAAATTTTTATAGGAGGATACAGATGGAATATAAGGTTTCAGAACAGGTACGCCAGAAATTTGACGCCCTCGTAAAAGACGAAAAGGTTCAGAAGGCACTGAAGTTTATGGAAGAAGACCAGGATGCGGTCATCGACCGTCAGATCGAGCTGACCCTGATCCCCGCCCCCACCTACCATGAGCAGAAGAAGGCAGAACGTATGCTGGAAATGTTTAAGGAAGAGGGACTTTCCGACTGTCACATTGACGAATACGGCAACTGTGTGGGGATCCGTAAGGGCACCGGCGGCGGAAAAACGACCCTGGTGGAAGGCCATATGGATACTGTATTCGCCCTGGATACGGAGCTTAAGATCGTCCGGGAGGACGGCTTTATCAAATGCCCCGGAATCGTAGACGATACAAGAGGCTGTGCGGCCATTCTTTCCACGATCCGGGCTTTAAACGCCGCCGGGATCCAGACAAAGGGTGATATCCACTTTGTGGGAACGGTACAGGAGGAAGGAACCGGCGCTTTAAAGGGAATGAAGTATTATGTGGACCATCATCCGGAGCTGGAGGCCAGCATTTCTGTGGACGGACCCGGCTACCAGGAGATCACTTATGAGGCCACAGGCATCCAGACGTATGAGGTGAACTTCAACGGAATCGGCGGCCATGCGTGCGGCATGTTTGGAAAGGTGGCAAACCCGCTCCATGCGGCGGCCAGAGCCATTGCCAAGATCTCGGAATTCCGTGTTCCCGCAGATCCCATGACGACATTTGCAGTGACCAACATCCATGCGGGAAGCTTTGAGGCGGTCCATGCCATCGTTCCCACAGCCCAGATCCGCTTTAACTTCCGCTCCAATTCCCAGGAGGAGCTGGAGAAGCTCCGTGACCGGATCTTTGCTGCCATCGACGAGGCATGTAAGGAGGAGACAGACCGCTGGGGCATGGATACCATCACATATGAAGTGAAGCATATCTGTGACGTCAACGCCGGTCATCAGGATTCCCACGCGTCCATCGTGGAAGGAGCCATGGCGGCGGCAGAATTCCTTGGCTGTGCAGAGCCGAAGCTTGGAAACGGCGGCTCCACCAACTGCAACCGGGCCCTGGAAGCCGGACTTCCGGCTGTCTGTCTGGGAGGCGGCTGTGATTATGACTGCCAGTGCCATACCCTGGACGAGCAGTTTAAGGTGGAGGATGCCTTCAAGGGCTGCCAGCAGACGCTCCTCATGACTCTGCTCTGCGCCGGAACAGAAATGACGGAAAGCATCATTTAGCTTGCGCCGCCAGGCAGAAGGAAGTATTCTGATAAGGCTGGTATATTATAGGAAAAGAGGGAGATACAGATGGAAAAGAACAGCACTGAGTTTATGCAGCAGGTATATGATCTGGCAACCGGAGCCTATAATCCTGGAAGCAGCATCGTGGCAGAGAATGCCTTTGTGGAAAATGTGTTCAGCGAGGGCTCTGTCTGTGCAGAGGCTTACAGGGAGGTGTATGCCGCTGGAGAGCGCCTGTGCAGACGTCTGGGCGTGCAGTTCGGCGACGATGTGGACGTGGAGGCCATTGTGGACAACATGATGGAGATCCAGAGGGAGATCGGCCTTAAGATGTACGAATACGGCTGGTATTTTGCCAAAGGCGGAGACGGGATCCATAAGGTATAGGAGTGTGTCATGGCTTTTTTGGAGGATCTGAAGGGATTTTACGGAACTGGCGAGAAAAACCGGGCGGGTCAGAGCCTGGAGGAGTTTCTGGACAGGTATGATCCCAAAAAATATGACTGCCCCAGCTGTACCACGGATATTGTGGCGGTACAGTGTGATGAGCCGCTCCGGTCCTGGGGGCAGCCCATAAAGCTTCTTCTTGTTAAACGGGGCAATCATCCAAGCATTGGCTGGTATGCCACGCCGGGCGGCTTTGTGGAGCTTAAGGAGGATCTTTATGAGGGGGCGGCCAGAGAGCTTCAGGAGGAGACCGGGGTGACGGGACTTCCGCTCCAGCAGCTTCGTACCTGGGGCGCTTATGACAGGGACCCCCGGTGGCGGGTGATCACGACCTCGTTCCTGGCTCTGGCGGAAGGCGATCTGCCGGTGAGGGCCGGCGACGACGCGGCGGATGCGCTGTGGATGGATGTGTCGCTCCGTCTGGTCTCGGAGGAGGACGGGCAGCAGCGGAAGGAGATATGGGAGCTTTGCCTGGACCATGAAGAACGGAAGGTCCATGTGGCGGCCCGGGTAGAGCGTACATATTTCCCGGACGCCGTGCTTCCCAGGGAAAGATACAGGCTCCTGTGGGCGGACGGCCTGGCTGTGGACCACGGCTGCATCATCACCCAGGCGCTTCTTTATCTGAAGGAGCGCCTGGAGGAGAGGACAGGCGGAAAGACAGTCCGTTAAATAGGAAGACCGGCATGTGATCCCGAAAGGAACGGCATGCCGGTTTTTCTGATGGTTTAAGGCTTTATGCGGGCGGCCGCGCCTGGCTGCCGGTAAAGATATCTGGGAAGCCCGTTTTCCATGATCCGTTCCGGTTCACCCTGGATCAGCGGCAGGATATAGGGAAGGAAGCTGTCTGTTACGTCAGAACCGCCCTCAGAGATCCATTCTGCCGGAAATTTCTTTTCCTGGTTGCAGATCCGTCCCACCGGCTCCAGGCAGCAGGAAAGCTCATAGGGGACATCAGAGATCCTCTGGAAGGCTGCCATTTTTCCTGTTTCCCCGGAAAGGGCGGCGCGGACTCCGAAGGCGCCTGCCATGGCAGACTCCTCGATATCCGTCCTGGAGGCCAGCATCCCGCTGCATCTCTGGCTTACATTGAGCTCAATGGAGCGGACCTTGACGTGGAACCGGTCACGGACGAAGGATTCCAGGACTTCTCCGCAGCCGGTGAGCATTTTGTGTCCAAAGGAATCCAGCTTTGCGGCGTCGGAATATTCGCAGATAAAGGTTCCTCCGGCGTCGGCAATGCCCTCGGAAACGCAGACGACCACATTGGCTGTTTTTTCAAAGGCACGCTCCAGATCCTGGTAAAAGGCCTCCAGCTCAAAGGGAGCCTCGGGGAGGTAGATGAGGATAGGGTTGTCTCCCTCATATTTTCTTGCCAGCTTTGAGGCAGCTGTGAGCCAGCCGGCGTGGCGTCCCATGATCTCGATGATCGTCACAGATCTCTGCTGGTATACAGAGGCGTCCAGGACGATCTCCCGGACCGTGGAGGCCACATATTTTGCGGCGCTGCCGAAACCGGGCGTATGGTCCGTGAGCACCAGATCGTTGTCAATGGTCTTGGGAATGCCGATGAACCGTACATCGCTGCCGGTCCGGGCAGCAAAGCGGGAAAGCTTATCCACCGTATCCATGGAGTCGTTTCCTCCCACATAGAGGAAATATCCGATGTTCATTTCGCGGAGATTATCAAAAACAGCGGAATAGACAGCGTCCGTCAGATCCTCCGGGAGCTTAAAGCGGCAGGACCCCAGATAAGCGGCTGGCGTCAGCCGGAGGAGCTTCAGCTCTTCCTCGGTGAGGGCAGTCAGATCTGTGACCTGGTCCGCAAGGAAGCCCTCAATGCCGTTGAGCATCCCATAGACACGGCCCTCCTGCCCTGCCTCCTTCCATGCCTGTACTGCGCCGCAGAGGCTGGCGTTTATGACGGCGGTGGGGCCGCCGGACTGTCCGATCACTAAATTCTTCATAATAAATCCATTCTCTCCATTCTAATGCGATTTAGAGTCAGTACTTCTTACTGCCGACGGTGGGATCATTTATCTCCGGGCCGGCGTGCTGTACGGAAATATTATAATACAGGAAGAAAGAAAATCAATCAATTTTTTCAGACTGGTATAGATCTGGGAAAAGCGGCAATAATAGGAGTATCACCAAAGAGAAAGATTAATACTTATCCTCCCCTTTTTAACCGGCTCCGGTACGAAGTTCGTACTGGGGCTGGTTTTTTTTCACTATTGAACCAATGGTTCAAGACAACGCGGCTGATTTCGTGTATGATAGAAGCAGATGAAAAGAATCTGGAAGGACAGGCAGGTGATGGGATGGTAAAGATATCGAAAGAGGAGACAGGAAAAAGGATACGCAGACTCCTGGCAGAGAGCGGGATCACAGTCCGGGATGTGCAGGAGGAGCTGGAGCTGGACAGTCCCCAGTCTGTTTACAAATGGCTGAAAGGGAAGGCTCTCCCTTCTCTGGATAATCTCCTGGTCCTGGGATGTATGCTGGATCTGCCTGTGGAGCAGCTTCTGGTCCTGGAGGGGAAGGAGGATGAGGAGATCGTACAGAGGAGGAAAAGGTGGGTCAAAAAACGCCCGCATATTCTGTGCGCCTATGTCCTCAGGACCCACAGGAACCTGGAACGGATCCAGATGATACTGAGTGATACCAGGACCGACTGGAAGCCGGAGAAGCGCAGTGGGATCTGGAAGGAGGCTCCGGAACCAGAAAACGGAAGGAATTCCTTTAATCCAGAAGCTCCGCGTAGGTGACTTTGAGGACCTTGGCCAGGGCCTTCAGCTCAATGTCTGTTATAAAGCGTTTGCCGCTTTCCATCCGCTGGATCGCATTTTTATCAATATCAAGGCCTTGTACCTGGAGCATATCGGCCAGCTTCCTCTGGGAGACATTTTTCATCTCCAGGCGCAGCTTCCGTATTTTTTGTCCGCATATATTATTTAGTCCGTGTTCTGATTTGTTTTTGTACATCGCTTTCTCCCCTCAAGACATTCACTGATTGTCAGTAAGATAAATATATGTTAAGATGGACCGGGAGATGACATTTACTAGATGTCGAAAATAGATTTTATTAAAAGAAAGAGGGGTTCATTCATGAATTATAAGGAACTGGCAGAAAAAGCCTGTGAAATAAAAGCCGACGGAGAGAGATTCCTTGCACAGTATGAAAATGAGATCGTGGATTTTCTGAGAGAGGATGCAGAAGACGCGGAGAGCCGCCTGCAGAAGGAGATCTTTTTTGAATTTCTGGATAATCTCCATGGAATGTGCCATCTGGCAGAATATATGGGACTGGAGGTCGTAAAGGAGGGGGTTCTGGGTCTGGACAGCCAGGGAGAGATGACGCTGGACGGCGATATCCTGCCGCTGATGACAGAAGTAGAGGTGAAGCTGTATGACAAGGAGGAGGAGCAGGAGATCTGGACCAGGACCTATGTGGCCGGGGCAAAGAAGCGGTATCTGGTGGGAATCGACCGGTCCTGCCCGCTAATTGGAATGCGGGCACGTATGCGTGGATAAAAAAGGGGAATAATAGGGCCAGAGGTGATGAAATGAGATCGATCTGGTCCATAAACGACATACAGAAGAAAGATAAACGGGAACCTCTTCCAGAGCACATTTCTGCGGCCGTGATCGGAGGGGGGATGGCAGGGATCCTTTGTGCATGGTTCCTTATGGAAAGCGGTGTGGATACAGTAGTCCTGGAGGCAGGGACCGTTGGGAGCGGGCAGACGGAAGGGACCACGGCTAAGATCACATCCCAGCATGGACTGATCTACAGCAGACTGACAGAGACCATGGGGGCAGAAGCTGCGGCCCGGTATGCCCAGGCCAGCCAGGCAGCCATCGATCAGTATGAGCGGATCGTGGATTCTGCGGGGATCCAGTGCGGTTTTAAAAGGATGCCCTCCTATCTGTATACAGAATGCGGGGATGGGATGAAAAAGCTGGAGCAGGAGCGTTCCGCCGCTGTGAGGGCCGGGATACCGGCCTCTATCGTATATGATACCGGCCTTCCCTTTCCGGTGAAAATGGCTCTGCGGTACGAAAATCAGGCCCAGTTTGATCCCATTGGTTTTTTATATGGTCTGTCGGATTCCTTAAAGATCTGCCAGCATACCAGAGTCCTGCAGGTAAAGGGCCATGAGATACGGACTGACCGGGGAACTGTGAAGGCAGACCATATTGTTTTTGCATCGCATTTTCCGTTTCCCCGCTGGCCGGGCTTTTACTCAGCCAGGATGCACCAGGAAAGAAGCTATGTACTGGCTCTGGAAACAGAGGACTGGGACCTGGGGGGAATGTATTATGGGATCGATCCGGATGGACTTTCCTTCCGGAATGCCGGTGAACTGGTGCTTGTGGGCGGTATGGGACACCGGACAGGAGAGGGAAGGATCAAGGATCCCTATGGGGAGCTTGAGAAAAGAGCGGGGAATATCTGGAAAAAAGCCGAGATAAAGGCGTCCTGGTCGGCCCAGGACTGCATGACTCTGGATTCAGTCCCCTATATCGGCGTATTCTCAAGGCTTCGTCCGTACTGGCTTGTGGCCACAGGATTCGGAAAATGGGGAATGACCAATTCTATGGTTTCCGCCATGGCGGTCTGTGATGCGGTTACTGGACAGAGTATGAAGGAATGGGAGCTGTTTTCTCCCCAGAGAAAAACTTTTTCAGCCTCATATAAAAATTTTGTGAAAGAAATGGGACATTCCATTAAGAATCTGGCTGTATTGGGAGGACCAAGATGTCCCCATCTGGGCTGCCGGCTCCAGTGGAATCCAGCAGAGAGGACCTGGGACTGTCCCTGCCATGGGTCCAGATTCCGGGCAGACGGAGAACTTCTGGATGAACCTTCAAAAAAGAATATAAAAAATCCCGGCCGTTAAAATACAGCCGGGAAATCCGGAACCCAGATCATTTTAAGGAGCTTCCAACGGTCCGACACTCTGGATCTCTCTGGATTGACGATGCAGGAGCCATTAGCGCTCCTGTTTTTTAAATACAGACTTTGGCTGTTTACAGATCGGGCACTTCCAATCGTCGGGAAGCTCCTCAAAGGGAGTTTCCCCTTCATATACATATCCGCATACGGAGCAGACATAGGCTGTCTTTGGAATGGTTTCTTCCTCCTTCAGATAAGTAGGAGCATTTTTGGGGCTCTTTCCCTTTACCACAGTATGATAATAGGAATAGGTCATTGCCGGAGCATTTTCCAGGTTATCGGCATCCAGAACCTTTCCAAGGAAAACTGTGTGGCTGTCGGTCTCCATTTTGTTGACGACCTGGCACACGATATACGCGCAGGCATCCTCGATCACTGGGAGGCCTTCAACAGTCTTATAGGAAACAGAATCAAATTTATTGACGTTTTTTCCTGACTGGAATCCAAAGGTCCCGATGATCCCAGGATCCGTGTTTTCAGAAAGGATGGAAATAGCAAATTTTCCGGTTCTTTCAATGCAGGAATTGGTAAAGTTGTCATGGTTGATGCTGATGGCAATGGACGCCGGATCGGATGTGATCTGCATGGCGCTGTTGGCGATACAGCCCGTAGGCCGGTCCCCATCCAGGGAAGAGATCAGATAGACGCCATAAGAAAGTTTTCGGAATGCGGATTTGTTCATACTAAGCCCTCCTGTGATCACTTGTGTTATGCAGTTATTTCTTTTTCGCTGGCGGATATTCGTCCCGGATCTCGTCTGCGAGGCGCTCGATCATCTGCTTTTTCAGATACACATCGAAGGCAAGCTCACAAATGAAGGAAAAGAGCTGGAGCGCATCCTTCTCACCGGGATCTTCCACGTCGGAAAAGGTTTTTTCTGCTGTTTCAAATTTTGCTTTTACGTCATCCTTTAATTTATCCATCTGGCTGTGTTCCATGGTAAATACCTCTGTATATACCTGGGACAGAGGAAGCGGAGCTTCACCGAAGTGGTGCTCTGTGATATAGGACAGAATGGTCTCAATATCGTTAAAATTCAGCAGATTCTTAAAGTAATAAATAAATACCAGAAGCAGGATATGATCCTGGGTGTATTTTTTACGTACCGGAGAGGGAAGGAGGTTGTTTTTTGCATAGTTATTGATCATAGTCTTTGTGAGTACCTTGTCCTCCGGATATCGCTTCAGCTCCCCCAGGTGTTTCTCCATAAAGGTAGTTACCTGGTCCATGTAAAGGTCGATCTGCGGGATATCTTCAACTTTTATGTGATCCAGACTGTCCAGGTGTTGGAACAGCCCTTCTAAGCGTTCTTCATTGGTTTTCATGGTGAAACTCCTTTCAATACTTATTATATAGTATTAAAAACTAGATGACAAGAGACAAATACGATTTTCTCGTTTTATTGGACAGCATCCAGGGAATCTGGTATAATACGAATCTGACAAGAAAGGGGAATATCATGAAGAGTTTTGAGACACTGAACCCAATGCAGCAGCAGGCTGTTTTACATACAGAGGGTCCCCTCCTGGTACTGGCAGGAGCCGGATCCGGAAAAACGAGGGCATTGACCCACCGGGTCGCCTATCTGATCGAGGAAAAAAATGTGTCGCCCTGGAATATCCTGGCGATCACCTTTACGAATAAAGCGGCAGGAGAAATGCGGGAACGGGTCAACGGGCTGATCCCCCAGGGAGCGGACAGCGTATGGGTCAGCACCTTCCACTCGCTTTGCGTCCGGATCCTCAGACGTTTCATTGAAAATCTGGGGTACGAGTCCAGCTTCTCTATTTATGACACCGATGACCAGAAAACACTGATGAAGCAGATCTTTAAGGAACGGGAGATCAATGGAAAGCTGTATAAGGAGCGCGGAGTGCTGGGGATCATTTCTTCGGCCAAGAATGAGCTGGTCACGCCGGAGGAGTTTGCCCTGGAGAGTAAAAAGGACGGCTCTGCCCGCAGCCAGCAGATCGCGGAACTATATAAGGAATACCAGGTGCGGCTGAAGAAGAATAATGCCCTGGATTTTGATGACCTTCTGGTGAAAACTGTGGAGCTTTTTGAATCCTGTCCGGAGGTTCTGGACTATTACCAGGAAAGATTCCGCTACATCATGGTAGACGAGTATCAGGATACCAATACGGCCCAGTTCAGGCTTGTGAGCCTGCTGGCCTCCAAATACAGGAACATCTGCGTGGTGGGAGACGACGACCAGTCCATTTACCGGTTCCGAGGAGCCAATATAAAGAATATACTGAGTTTTGAGGAGGCGTTTCCTGGCGCAAAGGTCATTAAGCTGGAACAGAATTACCGCTCCACAAAGACCATCCTGAGCGCGGCCAATGAGGTGATCCGTAATAATGAGGGGAGAAAGGATAAGACCCTCTGGACAGAAAATGAGACGGGAGAGAAAATCCGTGTAAAGCTGTTTGACACGGCATACGATGAAGCGGAGGGAATCGTTTCCGACATTATGAAAAAGGGAGGTCCCTGGAAGGACTTCGCCGTTCTTTACCGGACCAACGCCCAGTCCCGTATCCTGGAGGAGAAATTTGTCACCCATAATATCCCTTACCGGATGGTGGGCGGCGTGAATTTCTACCAGAGAAAGGAGATCAAGGACATCCTGGCGTATTTAAAGACCATTGCCAACGGGCGGGACGACCTGGCGGTCCAGAGGATCATCAATGTACCAAAGCGGGGGATCGGAGCCGTATCCATCGGAAAGGTAAACATGTATGCAGCAGAGCATGGGATGAACTTTTACGAGGCGCTTTTAAGGATCGGGGCGGTGCCGGGCCTGGGAAAGGCTGCGCCCAAAATAGACCAGTTTACGGATGAGATCGGCCGTTTCCGGAAAAACTTAAAGGATGGAATGGCGATCCAGAATGTGATCACAGATATCCTGGAGTCCACAGGATATAAGGCGGAGCTGATGGAGGAAGGCGAGGTGGAGGCAGAAACCCGTCTGGAAAACATCAGTGAGCTGTCCAATAAGGCTGTGGCGTACTGGGAGGACGCAGAGGAGCCGACCCTGGATGGATTTCTGGAAGAGGTGGCCCTGGTGGCGGACATCGACAGTATGGATGAATCTGAGGACCGGGTGGTACTGATGACGCTCCATTCGGCCAAGGGACTGGAATTCCCTTATGTATATATGAGCGGATTAGAAGACGGTCTGTTCCCCAGCAGCATGGCCATGTCAGAGGATCCCGAAGCTCTGGAGGAGGAGAGGCGTCTGTGCTATGTGGGGATCACAAGGGCCGAGAAAACGCTTATGATGACAGGAGCAAGGCAGCGGATGGTCAAGGGAGAGACACGGTTTTCCAGACCCAGCCGTTTCCTGGCAGAGATCCCGGAGGAATATAAAGAAGAGGAGAGGCAGGAGGATTCTGTATATCAGAGATCCAGGAAGCTTTCTTCGGATGATCTGGAGGATCCGGGCCTTCCGTGGGCCAGATCGTCTGGGATCAGTATGTTCGGTCAGAATCCTTATGTTTCAAAAAAGAGCGGGATGCCATCGGCCCAGCCAGCCTTTGGAAAGGCGTTTACAGTACAGAAGGCTGCTTCTCTGGATTATGCGGAGGGAGACCGGGTCCACCATGTGAAATTTGGCGATGGGACCGTAAAGCAGATCGCAGACGGTGGAAAGGATTATGAGGTAACGGTGGAATTCGATTCCATGGGTGTCAGAAAAATGTTTGCATCATTTGCCAGACTTCAGAAATTGTAAAAAAAGTTAAAAAACGGGATAGTAAAATAAAAACAATCATGTTATACTGTAAACATGAATGTGGATTTCTGATCTTAAGAAACCAGAAAGGATGTGCCATGATGAACAAGTTTGACTTTATGGGAAAAGATGCCATCAGTAAGATGGAGGACTTGATGAATGTATCCAGATTAAATGAACTGCTTCATAAAAAGGAAGAAGAAGAGAAAAAGAAAAACTGTATCCTCTGGGTGCTGGCGATCTTTGGCGCAGTAGCGGCAGTGGCAGCCATTGCGTACGGTGTGTACCGTTTCTTTACACCGGATTATCTGGAGGACTTTGAGGACGACTTTGACGATGATTTTGATGACGATTTCTTTGAGGATGAGGACGAGGAGATGCCTGTCAGAAAAGCAGAGGCAAAGGAAGAAAAGTCTGCGGAATAAGCAGGAGAGTACTGAAAAAAAGGAGAGGCTGCGGCGATTGCCTGCAAGCCTCTTTTTAAGTATATAAGGAGGCACGGATGAAAAAGGGAGAGATTTATACAGGGATCGTGGAAAAGGTGGATTTTCCCAATAAAGGAATCCTTCATATAGAGGATGAAAAGGTGGTCGTAAAGAATGTACTGCCGGGACAGACCGTGGAGGTGGTCGTTACCAAGCAGAAAACGGGAAAGTGTGAGGCGCGGCTTTTAAACGTGGTCTCCAGGGCGGCCTGCGAGACTCCGGAAAGGGCCTGCGTACATGCAGCCGACTGCGGAGGCTGCTCTTACCAGACGCTTCCCTATGAGGAACAGTTAAAGCTGAAGGAGGAACAGGTAAAAGGACTTCTGGATGAGGTGATCCGTGGAGAGTACCAGTATGATGGGATCAAGGCAAGCCCTCTGACCAGCAGCTATCGGAACAAAATGGAGTTTTCCTTCGGTGACGAGGTGAAGGACGGCCCGCTGGCATTGGGAATGCATAAGCGCGGGAGCTTTTATGATATCGTGACCGTGGATCAGTGCCTTCTGGTCCATGAGGACTGCTGCAGGATCTTAAGGGCGACCCTGGACTACTTTAAGGAAAAAAATGTAAGCTTTTTAAAGAAAACGAGCCACCGGGGATATTTAAGACACCTTCTGGTCCGCCGGGGAATGAGGACCGGGGAGATCCTGGCGGATCTTGTGACCACGACGCAGACTGCGGATTCCTGGGCGGGAAAGGAGACCGAGGAGGAGCTTTTGGAGGGATGGAAGCAGATCCTTCTGGCACTGCCCCTTTCCGGCTCCTTTGCAGGGATCCTTCATACAAAAAATGACAGTCTGGCAGACGCCGTTCTCAATGACGGTACGGACGTGCTGTATGGACAGGACTATTTTTATGAGGAGCTTCTGGGACTGAAATTTAAGATCACTCCATTTTCCTTCTTCCAGACCAATTCCCTGGGGGCGGAGGTGCTTTACGATACAGTGCGCCAGTACATAGGGGATACCAGCGGGCAAAAGGTGTTCGATCTTTACAGCGGCACTGGGACCATCGCCCAGATCCTGGCGCCGGTGGCGGAGCATGTGACTGGAGTGGAGATCGTAGAAGAAGCCGTGGAGGCGGCCAGAGAGAACGCTGCCCTCAACGGGCTTTCCAACTGTGATTTCATTGCAGGGGACGTTCTGAAGGTATTGGATATGCTGGAGGAGCAGCCGGATCTGATCGTCCTGGATCCGCCCAGGGATGGGATCCATCCCAAGGCGCTGCCGAAGATCATCCGCTATGGAGTAGACCGGATGGTGTACGTATCCTGTAAGCCTACCAGCCTGGCACGGGACCTGATCGTGCTGCAGGCCGGAGGATACCGGGTGGAGCGGATGGCGCTGGTGGATATGTTTCCGTTTACGGGGCATGTGGAAACAGTGGCTCTGCTGACGAGAAAAGCCCCGTAAATCAAAGGTTTCCGCCGATTTTGGGAAAAAATGGATGTGTGTTTCAGTTTCCGCAGAATGGGTATGAGGGAATTGGTTTACCTAGGGGGATAGACTGTGGGTAGAGCGAGAGTTATCTTTTGGCGAAAGTCTATTATTTGGCAAAACAATTCGGCATTATATTGGGGAGTGTAATGTTGTCACGAGTATTACATTTAGCATTGATTTGAGACAGAAAGAGTCGGTGTTGTAGAACCTAAAGAAAGAGTGCCATTGTTAGCACTCTTTCTCTAGGTTTTGGTGTTTTCTATACTTCTGATTTTTGCTGTTTGGCTTGTTGGGAATTGTGCGCTCAATCAGTTTCTGCTCTAGGGCAGGGTTCAGATAGTTTTTGCGGAAAGTCGGTTTGTGAGAAAGTCCGAGCCGTTCCATAAGATCTGTAGCCGAGAGCGTTTCATCGCCGAGAGCGGAGAGAATCCGCTCAATCGGCGTTTTATCTTGATCGGTTACTTGGTCGCTATCTTGATCGGTACTGCGACCAATTACCGTAATCTCCGTCAGGCTGTCTCGGATGATCTCAAGTATCAATTCTACAAATCCTGCGCTGTCTGCCTGCTTGTCGGCGGCACCGAGAGCATCGTAGTACTCTTTCTGACGTGACTGAATAAGTTCTTCAATCGGCAGCCAGAAGAACATTTCTTTCCACTTGCCGAGCAGGAGACTGTGCCACATCCGTCCCATGCGGCCGTTACCATCTGCAAAGGGATGGATGAATTCGAACTCATAATGAAAGATGGCACTCTTAATTAGCGGGTGAAGCTCCGACTTCTGATACCATGCAAACAGGTTTTGTATATGCTCTGGTACGAATTCCGCCGGAGGAGCCATGTGGATCAGTACCTCACCATCAAAGACGCCTACGCCACCGGAGCGGAACCTTCCGTTCTCCGATACAAGACCGTTCATCATCAGCTTGTGTGCTTTGAGGAGATCATCCACGGATGCAGGGTTTAACCGCAGCATCAGTTCATAGGCTTCGTAGGCATTCTGTGATCACGGGAGTCATTGTAGCGTTCCTGCTTGCCATTAACCTTTACGCCAGATTCGGGGTTGTTTTGCTTGAATTCGATGGCCTTATTCATGATATGGCTGAGTCCCGTTCCCTGTATCCATTGAATCAGGATAACAGCGTACCAGCGTAGCATTCCGTGCTTTCCTGTTTTCTTGCTGACTCTGCCGAGCGTCTGACGTTCATATTTTTCCCATTTGAAAACACGGCACATCCGCTCAAGGAAATCCATCAAATCATCGTAGTTTACATTGCCATTGATATCCAGCCTTGGATAGCTCATTCCTCGTGCGATGGCGGTAGTGAGGTTTTCCGTCTGGTCTACGGACACATTGATATCATCGTCCGGCTTTGTAGCCTTATGTTCAAAGTTCGCCTTGATGAGATATTCGTCACCTTCTTTGAGAAACGGGACAAATTCTTTGTATACGAGACTGTTCCTATCCTTGGTAATGTCTCGCAGGAGAATCAGGGCAAACTTCCGCATCAGCGTATAGGATTCCTCTGACTGGTTCTTGGGGTGCTTGTCAAATGCAATTTTTCCTTCGCGCAGGGCGTCGACCACCGACCTCTTCTGTGTATTGGTAAGGCCGGACTCAATAGAGAGCTTTTGTGCCGGAACTTTCTCTTTCAACAGTTCCTCGAATTTTTCTTCCTTGACCTTCTCATTCATGCAGACAAGAAAGACATTTCCGTATAGGTTATATTCGATGCGTCCGACGCGGCCGATCAGGTTTCGGAAGTCAACGGCGTCCATATAGGCATAGCCTTTTTTATAATTTGTGATGAACAGGTTGTCCGCCGGCATATTGACGCCTTCAACCAGAGTGCTGGTGCAGAAGATCGTTGTAATGCTGCCGTCCCGAAAAAGCTCCTCAATCCTCATACGGATGGCGGAGGGCAGATACCCTATGTGGTAAGCCACACCCTTTGTGATGATTTCCGCAAGGAAGTAACGGCTATCAATTGTTGAAGCTATTATTTCTTGTTCTTCCAATGGCGGGAACGGAAGTTTCATATTCCCGAAAGTCGTTGCAGAAATCTCTTTAAAAGTCGTTCCCGATGCATGCATTTCGAAGATATCTGTAAAAATACTCATTAGATAGTAGTAATACTCTACAGATACATCTGAGTTTGGAATGCAGGAAAGGCAACCTTGATTTGTGCATAAATCGACGTGATTTATCGCAACAGTTCCAACAGGCGCACGTTTTGAGAAAATAATGCTACCTCTTGGAATCATGCTCGTACTGCATGTGGAATAACCAGCTTCAGTGATACTCCTTGCACCTCCGAGTATATATTTATCTTGAGTTTTATAATCGGCAGGGGTAATCCATACGATATCACCATCCCAATAGGCGGGATTACCGCTCTGCGGTGTTGCTCCGGATATTATTTTGAACATTCTCTTAAGTGGTTTCATTTGCCAATGCCGAGGGATGTCTCCAATCCACTCAAAGTTGGTTCCCATTTTTGGACAACTATCGTTCAAACCATGAAATACAAGTTTTTTCACAATATCGGATTTCAGGACATTTAAACTAAGTATTTGTTGCCTTTTTATTGCAATTAGTCGATTGATATCTGACGCTTTCCAGTCCAGATAATGAACAATGTGATTCTGTTCGTCTCTTGCCGGAACAGGAAAACGAATCGTCAAAAACACATCGGGATAGAGCCTCAATCTTGACGGTCTGATTCCTGTAGAAAGAGAGTGGTATACATCAATCAGCCCACGTTCTCTCAGAAGCATATCAAGAAAACGGGGGTTAAAAATATCTCCGTTCTGGCGATACACATTATAGGCAGGACTAACTACTCCGGTGTAGTCAGATACTCCGATAGCACCTTGCCATGTCCACATAGTATTTGCGACAATATCCCCAATCTGGCAAAGTTTATAGCCGACCAGAGATTCTGCTTGGAACATGGTCACGTTCTTTTGACTTCGAGGAGTTATCCCTGTAATATGTGAAACACACAAAAGCTCCTCCGTGCCATCTTCGGAACGTTCATCTATTACACGGAATAACTGTTTGCCTCTATAAAGTGGCCATCTTGATGGATAGCTACGCTTGTCAGAGGGATTAAACAGATTGGTACTCATCCAGTAGCCCTCCCATGATTTCACCCAACATTCCATCAGATGCTTTCTCCAGTTCTTCCAGATCTTCTATAATGGTCTTCATATCGCGCATCGGCGTGGGCTTGTAAAAGTATTTGGAGAAACTGATTTCATAGCCGATTGTTGTTTTTTTGGTATCCACCCATGCATCCGGCGCATAGGTCAGCACCTCATTCTGCATGAAAGCATCGATACCGCCTTCATACAAAAATGGCACGATTTCTGTATCTCTGAGGTCGGTGTCCGGCTCGCCATCTATTGGCTGTGCGGTCGGGTCTTTCTCCGAGATAAACGGACGCACTTTCTTGAGGGTAGCCGCTTTCAGTTTTGTTGCCTTAGCAAATGCCGTCCAATCATCCATAGGAGTATCTTTCGGGATGGATGCAATCGCTTTTTTTGCTGATTCCAGTTCATCCACCTTTTTGAAGATCTCTGTAGGAATCTCCCTATCAGGATATACACGCAGTCGAAGTGGGCGATCTACCGTGACAGACCAGTATCCGAATTCCTCGTTAGTGAAAATACGGCTGATTTCGCTTTCTTCCATTTCCAAGAATATGCGAAGTATCTCTTTACGGATTTCTGGTGTAAATTCGCAGTTTTTTTTGCCCATGTTTCGGCGAAGCGGGGATTTCATAGCGGTCGCATCAATCAACTGTATCCTCCCCTTGCGGCGTTCTTCTTTCTTGTTGGAGAGAACCCAGATGAAAGTGCCAATGCCCGTGTTGTAGAACATATTCTCCGGCACAGCGATAATCGCTTCTACCAGATCATTTTCAATCATATAGCGGCGGGCATTACTTTCTCCGCTGCCCGCATCTCCCGTGAAAATGGACGAGCCGTTATGCACCTCCGCGATGCGGCTGCCAAGTTGCGTGTCCTTTTTCATCTTCGACACATTATTCAACAGAAACAGAAGCTGACCGTCGCTGGTGCGCGGAATCATCGCCATTTCCTCGCCACCCTCCAGGTATGTATTGAATCGGGTGTCAATGATTTCTTTTTTGCCGCCCATCTTTTCTGCATCGGTTTTCCAGCTCTTTCCGTAGGGCGGATTGGAGAGCATGAAATCAAACTGACGGGACGGATTTTGGTCGGAGGAGAGCGTGGAGCCGAATCCGATATGCTCTGCTTGATCGCCGTCTCCTTTCAGTAACATATCCGCCTTGGCAATGGCATAGGTCTCCGGGTTAATTTCCTGTCCAAAGAGGTGGATGGAGACCTTCTTTCCACGCCGTGCAGCAAGCGTGAGAAGTCTGTCCTGGGCGACTGTGAGCATGCCGCCTGTGCCGCAGGCTCCGTCATAACAGGAATAGGTGGCGTCCTTTATCTGATCAGCCACAGGAATGAAAATCAGATCAGCCATAAGTTCCACGACATCCCTCGGCGTCCAGTGTTCCCCAGCTTCTTCGTTGTTTTCTTCATTGAACTTGCGGATAAGTTCCTCAAAAATCGTACCCATGCCGTGGTTGTCCAGTCCCGGATGGCGGAGGATGGTTTTCTCGTTATCCTTGTAGACCGGTGCAGGGCTTAGATTGATGTCCGGCGAGATAAATTTTTCAATGACTGCGCCAAGGATATCCGCATCTACCATTGTGGCGATCTGGTTGTGGAAGCTCAATGTATACGAATAAACACGCGTGGACGAATAAAGATGGCACATACAAAGAAGTTTACTATTATATTTGCGGTAGGAACAAGCAGGAGCGAGGGCATCATTGTGATTACAAGGCATCGCTT
>ENA-UOJV01001062-UOJV01001062.1-human-gut-metagenome-genome-assembly--contig:-C82-NODE-1062-length-33538-cov-5.761879_pt1 | contig 33538 bp, 30 predicted proteins | sample MGYA00242356_ERZ723903 | MGnify/ENA metagenome assembly ERZ723903
CTTTTGGCGAAAAATGGAGTACAATATTAAAATCCGAAATAATGGGGACGACTAGGACAAGGAATAGGGGCGAAGGAATGCAGCTGGAAATTCGCGGGGCGACGGTCGATGTGACGACGAGCGGGAACACGGGGCGCGGCGTGCTGCTGCTGCACGGGTTCATGTGTTCGGCGCAGATGATGAGCAGCGTGCAGGAAGCGCTTTGCGGCAGGATGCGCGTGGCGGCAATCGATTTTCCCGGCCACGGCAAAAACGGCAAGAGCGCGCCGCCGCCGAAACCCTGGGGCGTGCCGGACTATATGGAGATGACCGCCGAGGTGATTCGGCGGCTGAATCTCGCGCCTTGCGACATCGTGGCCCATTCCTTCGGCGCGCGGGTGGCGATCCTGCTGGCGGCGACATACCCTGAGCTTGTGGGGCGGATGATTCTGACCGGGGCAGCGGGCATTAAAAAGCCGCAGACCGGCGGGGCGACGATGAAGCAGCGGGTCTATAAAGGGCTGCGCGGCGCGGTGAACCTGATGGATAAAACGCGCCTGTTCGGCGATCTGCCGGAGAAGGGGCGGGAAGCGCTGGTGCAGAAATTCGGTTCGGCGGATTACAAGGCGCTGACGCCAGAGATGCGCAAGACGTTTGTGAAGATCATTTCGCTGGATTTGACCGACGAACTGCCCCGCATCAAAGCGCCGACGCTCTTATACTGGGGCGCGGAGGACACCGAAACCCCGCTCTGGATGGGCAAGATGATGGAAGAAAAAATCCCGGATGCGGGGTTGGTTGTGCAGGAAGGCGCGGGGCATTTCGCCTATCTGGAGCACAATCAGGCATTCCTGCGCATTGCGAAAAATTTCCTGCTGGAGGGTAGAGCGTGAGTTTTCTTTTGACGTTGATACAGGCGGCCGGGCTGGGCTGCGCAAGCGCGGCGGCCGGACGCCGCGTGATGCACTATTTGCAGCTGGAAAGCTATCAGCTGCCGGGCTATATCAAGAGCGTGAAGCGCAACGCCATGCGCGCGCTGATTCCGCCGATTGCGATGGCGGCTGTCGGCGTGGCGGCGCTGAAGGTAAGCGGGCTTTTCGGGCTTGCGCTGCTGCTGGAAGCGCTGACGGCGGCGCTGCTGGCCTGGCAGGCGGCGAAGGAAAAGGCAAAGAAGCCTTTCGTCGCAACCGAACGCGTGAAGCGCCTGACGGCGGTGCATGCCGTGGTCAATACGGTGCTGGCGCTGATTCTGCTGCTGATTTCTCCGACGCTGGGCTATCTGATGCCCGCGTTCGAGCCTGCGCTGCTGATGCTGGCGGCGGTCGTCGCCGCGCCGATGGAAAAGCACATTGCGGGCCAGTTTGTCAAGGACGCGCAGGCGAGGCTGGCCGCTCAGCCGGATCTGATTAAAATCGGCATCACGGGCAGCTATGGCAAGACGAGCACGAAGTTTTTGCTGCGCGATATTCTGTCGGTCAAATACAACGTGCTGGCCACGCCGTCGAGCTTCAATACGACGATGGGCGTGACCCGCGTCATCCGCGAACAGCTCACGCCTGCCCATCAGGTGTTTATCGCCGAGATGGGCGCGCGCCATGTGGGCGATATCCGCGAACTGGTTGAGCTGGTGCACCCGCAGATGGGGTTGATTACGTCCGTCGGCCCGCAGCATCTGGACACATTCGGCACGATCGAGCGCGTGCGGGATACGAAATACGAGCTGATCGACGGCCTGCCGAAAGACGGTACGGCGATTTTTGCGCGCGACGGCGCAATCTGCGAAGAGCTGTTTGATCGCTGCCCGCTTGAAAAAAAGTATAAGCCGGGCATGCTGGTGGACGCCAAGGACATGGCCTGCGGCCCGTGGGGCACGCGGTTCACGCTGGTGGATATCCAGACGGGCGAAGAGGCGAACTGCCAGACGCGGCTGCTCGGCGAGCATTCCATCTCCAACCTGCTGCTGTGCTGCACGGCGGCACGGGCGCTGGGCATGACCCTTCCGGAAATCGCGCTGGGCGTATCGCACTGCCAGCCCGTCGAGCATCGGCTGGAACTGCTGGACGGCGGCGCGGGCGTGAGCATCATCGACGACGCGTTCAACGCGAACCCGGTCGGCGCACAGTGCGCGCTGCGGGTTATCAAGGCTTTCCCCGGACGGCGGATCATCATCACGCCGGGCATGGTGGAACTGGGCGGCAAAGAGGACGAATTTAACCGCACATTCGGTAAGCAGATGGCCGACAGCGTGGATATCGCCATTCTGGTCGGCAGAAAGCATACGCAGCCCATTGTCGAAGGGCTGAAAGAAGCGGGTTTTCCGCAGGAGAATACCTATGTGGTCGGCAGCCTTGAAGAAAGCACGACCCTGCTGCACAGCATGATGCGCGCGGGCGACGTGGTGCTCTATGAAAACGATCTGCCGGATAATTACAGCGAGTGAGGAGCGTGTTGAGCATGAGTAAAATGAACATTGCGGTTTTCTTTGGTTCCCGCAGCTGCGAGCATGACGTGTCGATCGTTTCGGCGCTGCAATGTATGGAAGCGACGAAGGCGGCGGGCTTTGAGGTGACGCCGGTTTATATCTCCCGCGACGGCCTGTGGTACACGGGTGCGCCGCTTGAGAACATCGAGACTTTCCGCGAGTTTAACCCGATGACCAAGGGCATTACCCGCGTGACGCTGGATGTGACGGCGAACGCGGGCGATCTGTGGGCATGGCCGCCGCAGCGCGCGGGGCTGTTTGCCAAAGTGCCCGCCCCGCTTTGCCACATCGACTGCGTGATTCCCGTGTTCCACGGCTGGCATGGCGAAGACGGCACGATTCAGGGCTTGCTGGAAATGGCGAATATTCCGTATGCGTCCTCCGGCGTGCTCGGTTCGGCCATCGGCATGGATAAGATCGCGATGAAGCAGATTTTGCGCGGCGCGGGCTTCCCCGTGCTGGACTTTGTATGGTTCACCCGTGAACAGCTCAAAAACGACCGCAAGGCCGTTATCGAGCGTGTCGAGAAGGAAATCAAGTATCCGGCGTTCATCAAACCGGCGGCGCTCGGCTCTTCCATCGGCGTTTCCCGCGCGAAGAACCGCGACGAGCTGGAGCGCGCGCTTGACGTGGCGGCTTCCTATGACCGCCGCATTCTCGTGGAGGTCGGCGTGAATCGCCCGGTGGAGATCAACTGCGCGGCGCTGGGCTATGGCGAGGATGTGCGCGCCTCTGTCTGCGAGATGCCCGTGCCGAGCAGCAACGACACGTTCCTGGATTTCTGGCAGAAGTATCTGCGCAACGCGAGCACCAAGGGCGAGGAAAGCCGGGGCATGAAGTCCCTGAGCCGCGTTGTGCCCGCGCCCATCGGCGAGGAACTGACCAAGCGCATTCAGACGATGACCTGCGACATTTTCAAACTGCTGGATTGCCGCGGCACGGTGCGCGTGGACTTCATCCTCGATCAGAACGATATGCTCTTTGTCAACGAGCCGAACACGATTCCGGGTTCGCTGGCGTTCTACCTGTGGAAGGCCTGCGGTCTGGACTTCCCCAAGCTCATCGAAAAGATGGTGGAAGACGCCCTGCGCGCGCACGCGGATAAAAACAGCAGCGTGTTTGCCTATGATTCCAGCATCCTTAAAAAGGTTGCGGCGGGCACAAAGGGAAGCAAACGTTAAAAAATGAGGCAGAAACGTTGAAACGGTTCTGCCTCAAAAGGGTTTATTCGATTTTTCATCTTCGCGAAGCGAAGATGAAGGAGGTTTGGAGCGATTGCTATGCGCTCGCTGTGCGAGATCAGCATAGCAATCGCTGGAAATCACAAGGAGTGCTTGCACGACTATGTGAGTTTCCGGGATCGGCAGCCCAACGTTTCTCATCAGTATCCCAAATCCTCGTTGATGAGCACGACCTGCGTGCGCTTGCCGCCGGGAGCGTGGTCAAACGCCACCGTGATGCGGCACATGGATTCCTCGCACCGGGCGGGATTGCAATGCCCCGTTTCGGCACATGGGGAATGGAGATGCTGGCGGCGCGCGTTCTGCGGGCAGGCGATTTCCTTGATGCGTTTGACCGCCTGCGCATAGCCGCCGGAGACAATTTTGTTGCGGCCGATGAGCACATATACCGTGCCGGGGCCGTAGCACATCGCGCCGACGCGGTTGCCGGTGCCGTCGATCTGCACCATCAGGCCGTCCTCGGTGACGGCGTTGGCGGAACAGACGTACAGCGGCGCGTTCATGGCTTCGCGCAGCAGCGCCGGTCGTTCGGGCTTCGGCATTTCCCAATGCCAGAGCACCTTGTGGCCGTTTGCACGAAGCAGCGTTTCAAGCCCCATCTGTTTGGCGGTCATGCAGCCGCCGAAGCCGACGGTTTCCCCGGCAGGCATATCCGAGAGCAGATAATCCGCCGCCTCTTTTGCGTTTTCAAAAATCGCGGCGTCAAATCCGCGCCGGCGCAGCGCGGCGGCAGTTTTTTCCAGTTTTTCCATGGTACAAATCCCTCCCTGTTGCTTGGATGATCTCATTATACCAGCTCGGCGGGAAAGAGAAAAGGGCATAGACGAAAAAGAAGCGGAACGGAGGGATGGCCTTGCTGGACGAATGGATGGAACAAAAGGTGGACGAAGCCTGCGAGGCGGTCCCGGCTTACGTCAACCCGCGGAAAATCCGGCTGGCAAGCTCACATGCCGGGTGGAGGCTGTATCTCTACGGAAGCAGCATAAAGCGCGCGGTCTGCGGCTTTTTTGTACACATCAAGACGGCGGACGATATGGATCTTTTTCTGCGGGAGACGGCGGAACGCAGCGACACGACGCTTAACCATATCAAACGCTTTTTCAGGGAGAAAGCGCGGCTGCTGGCGGTGCTCGACGACGCGGGCATGCGGCTGCGGTTTGTGACGGCGCTTTTTCTGTTCGGCCTTGCGTCGCTGGGGACATTGGCCGTCGGCGGGCGGGAGATAGCGCTGTGCGCGCTGGCGGCCTGCCTGCTGCTGCTGTCTGCGGCGATGGAATTGGGCTATGAGCCGATTTGCGCGGGCGTTCGGCAGCGATATCTGTTTTCCGTGGCGTTTCGCATGCTGGCGTTGGCCGCGCCGCTGGCGGATTATTTCGCGCAGTATAGAGCGGACGGCGTGACGAGCAACGTGGTGCTGCAATGCGCGATGATCGCGATGTTGAGCGTTCATCTGGCGATGTTTTTTGCGCTGATTTGCTTTAATCGCCGACAGAACCTGCTGCTGCGCGTGCTCAGCGGCGTGACAGGCGTGTTTCCGGCGCTGACGGCCTCGGCTGCCGTTACGCTGGCTGTGGCGAACCTCGCCCAGCCAATCGGCCTTGCGATCGCGGCGATGCTGCGGGCGGCAGGCACGGTTGCGGCGTTTCTGGGCGACCGGCTCATCGCGTCGGGCGCGCTGGGCGGCATTCGATTGAAATATGAAAGTGTTTGGGAGGGGCTGTTGCTGTGCGGCGGCCTGAGCCTGATGTTGATCGGCGCGTGGCTGACGGCTTCGCCGATTTGAACCGGAACGGAGGATAAACGACTTTGGAACGCATGGACAAAATTCGCAATTTCTGCATCATTGCCCATATCGACCACGGCAAATCCACGCTGGCGGACAGGTTGCTGGAAAAGACGGGCGTGTTTGAAAAGCGCGAGATGGTGGAGCAGGTGCTTGACTCGATGGAGCTGGAGCGCGAACGCGGCATTACCATCAAGAGCAAGGCCGTGCATATGCACTACAAGGCGCAGGACGGCGAAACCTATACGCTCAACCTGATCGATACCCCCGGCCATGTGGATTTTACCTACGAGGTATCCCGCGCGTTGGCGGCATGCGAGGGCGCGCTGCTGGTGGTGGACGCGACGCAGGGCGTGGAGGCGCAGACGCTGGCCAACGTGTATATGGCGCTCGATCACGATCTTGAGATCGTGCCGGTCATCAACAAGATTGACCTGCCCAGCGCGCGGCCGGACGAGGTGCGCACGGAAATCGAGGACGTGATCGGTCTGGACGCGTCCGAAGCGCCGCTTATCAGCGCGAAAGTCGGTCTTGGCATTGACGAAGTGCTGGAAAGCGTGGTCAAGCTGATGCCCGCGCCGACGGGCGACGAGAACGCCCCGCTGCAAGCGCTGATCTTTGACTCCTTCTATGACAACTACCGCGGCGCCATCTGCTTTGTGCGCATTGTCTCCGGCACGGTGCGCGCGGGCATGACCATCCGCATGATGAACACGGGCGCGAAGTTCGACGTAGTGGAAGTCGGCGTGCGCAGCCCCGGCTACGAACCGGTGGACGCGCTGCGGGCGGGTGACGTCGGCTATATCGCCGCGTCGATCAAGGACCTGCATGATACGCGCGTGGGCGACACAATCACCGACGACGCGAACCCCGCCGAAGAGATGCTGCCCGGCTACCGGCAGGTGAACCCGATGGTTTTCTGCGGCATTTATCCGGCGGACGGCGCGGATTACGAGAGCCTCAAGGATGCGCTGGAAAAGCTTCATCTTAACGACGCGTCGCTGACCTATGATCCGGAGACGAGCCAGGCGCTGGGCTTCGGCTTCCGCTGCGGCTTCCTGGGACTGCTGCACATGGAGATCATTCAGGAGCGGCTAGAACGCGAGTTTGACCTCGATTTGATTACGACCGCGCCGAGCGTCATTTTTAAAGTCTATAAGACGGACGGCACGGAAGTGGACGTGGATAACCCGTCGAACCTGCCGCCCATCGGCGTGATCGAGCATATGGAAGAGCCGTTTGTCAAGGCGAGCATCCACACGCCGCAGGAATATGTCGGCGCGCTGATGGAGGTCTGCCAGAACAAACGCGGCGTGTTCAAAGACATGGTATACGAAGGACAGCGCGTCTGCCTGCATTATGAGATGCCGCTGGCTGAAATCATCTTTGATTTCTTTGATCAGATTAAAAGCCGCAGCCGCGGCTATGCCAGCTACGATTACGAGCTGTGCGGTTATCAGGAAAGCGACCTGGTGAAGCTGGATATTCTGCTCAACGGCGACCCGTGCGACGCGCTTTCCATGATCGTCCATCGCGACAGGGCGTATGCGCGCGGACGCTCCATCGCCGAAAAGCTCAAGGACGTCATTCCGCGCCAGATGTTTGAAATCCCGATTCAGGCGGCGATCGGCGGCAAGGTCATCGCGCGCGAGACAGTCAAAGCCATGCGCAAGGACGTATTGGCGAAGTGCTACGGCGGCGACATCAGCCGCAAGCGCAAACTGCTGGAAAAGCAGAAGGAAGGCAAGAAGCGTATGCGTCAGCTGGGCAATGTGCAGGTGCCGAGCGAAGCGTTCATGGCCGTGCTGAAAATGGACGAGTGACGGAGAATGGTGGACATTGAGGGCGCCGCCCTCAAACTCCCGCCAAGAACCTGGGGGTCATTTAGCGCTTCACGATAAATGGATGAAAAGACGCGGGCTATAAATGTGAAGCGAAGATGGGGGAAAAAACTTGCTCTCCAAGCGGATTTAAGCGGCAGACAAAAGGAGGCGGACAGATGCAGAGTTACATCGAGCGCAGCAGGCAAATCCGAAATCTGTCCATGCCTCCGGAAAACAAAGAGCACTTTTACGGGCAGTTCCGCGTTAACTTTTTGCAGATACGGGAGTTATTTGCCGAAAACCGCGCGTATCTGAACGATGAAGTCTTTACCCCGCTGAAGGACATTGACGCCATCAGCGAGGAAAAGGCGCGGGAATTGCTGGAACTTTCCGACAATCTGGCCTATACCGAAACGCTGGAAATGGTGGATGTGCGGCTGGCGTTTTTCATCGTGAACGCGTTGGAACCCTACTACGAAAAGCGCGGAAACCGGGAAAAATATATCCATTGTCTGTTTCGGCGGGAAATGCTGGCCTACAACGTGGGGCAGATTTTTGACCGGGGTCGGCTGACCGACGCGCTGGCCGGGCGGTATCGCGGCTACATCCTCGCCTGCGCGGAAAAAGCGAGCGTATTTCTGGACGATGTTGACGGCTTTGCCGCGCTGCCGGACAAGACGCAGGAGGAGCTGCTGAACATTGAGCTGTTCCGGGCGACGGGCTATGAGCGGCCTTATTACGACGAGCCGCTGATTCTCCGGCAGATTGGCTCCTATCAACGGTACATCCGTCGCCTGCTTGACCCGGCAATCCGAAAAGCTGCGCCCAACATCAAATGGGATAAACAGCTGTATTCCGCCTACACCTATCTGATGGACGTGCAGGAATTTCTGGACTGGCACGAGACGCCGGATTTTATTCTGCGGATGCTGGACGACGCGGGGGATCAGGCGCTGGCGCTGATGAAAAAGAATGGAACCACCAACCAGCGTGACCCTGGCGCCGTGCTTTCCAGCAAGAAAGCCATCGGATTTTATCGCGGGACGACCAGCTTTGAAGAGATGGTTCAGAAATATGTCGATTGGGAAACGGAATCCGACCCGAACGCATACGACCAGCTGAACATGAGCGGCAACGTGATGCCGATTGTCTTTGTGCAGGGATTATGCCGCGAACATCCGGAGAAAATCGAAAGCTGTGGGGGATATTTGAACGCGGCGCAGCAGCGGACGTTCGGCTATATCAGGCGCGCGCGGGACAAAGGCGCGTACAACACCATGCAGCGGTTTATCGGCTACATGCTGGACTATTACATCGAGCTGGATCACGGCATTCCGTTTAAGACGTATTTTGAAAACCTGATGATTGCGACCCAGCCGACGCTGACGATTCACTGTTCGTTGGTTTCGGAGATTTCGCTGAGCATATTGGATGCGCTGATGCAAAAGCGGCCGGAGCTGCTGGCCGGGGTCTGCGGCTGTGCGGATGCGGAAGAAGCGAAAGCGCGGACGGAAGAAATCCGGGTGTTTTTAAAGGAATGCTGTTTCCTGCACGATGCGGGCAAGCTGTTTTTTCTGGATACGATCAACCAGTTTGGGCGCAAGCTGATGGACGACGAATTTGCGCTGATTCGGCTGCATGCGCAGATGGGCTATGAGGTGTTGCAGAAGCGGCCATCCACGAGGCCCTATGCCAAAGCGGCGCTGTATCACCACAGATGGTATAACGAGAAGGGCGGCTATCCGGCGGATCTCTCCTACAAGGACGAACCGGATGCGATTCTCTACCAGATTTTGACGTGCGCGGACTGCATCGACGCGGCGACGGATTCCGTGGGCCGCGCGTACAGCCGGGGAAAGACGTTTGAAGAAATGCTGGACGATCTGCGCCGAAACAGCGGGCGGATGTTCAATCCGGATCTGGTCGCGCTGTTTGACGATGCAGCGCTCTGCGAAAGCGTGAAAAAAATCCTGAACTTTGAGCGGGAGCGGCTGTATAACCAGGTATTTGGACATTAAGGAAACAAAATGGAACCGATTTCGATTTATGTGCATATCCCGATGTGCGTAAAAAAGTGCGCGTATTGCGATTTTACGTCCTATTGCGGGCGGATGAATCAGAGGGACGCGTATACCGAGGCCGTCTGCCGTGAAATGAGTGAGCAGGCGGCCTTTTTCGGCGCGCGGCGGGTGAATACCGTGTTCTTTGGCGGGGGAACGCCCACGCTGATGACGGGCGCGCAGATGGAGCGCATGATGGATACGCTGCGGGCGTGTTTTGATCTGGCAGCGGACGCGGAAGTGACGATGGAGGGCAACCCCGGCACGCTGACGCGGGAGAATCTGGACGCGTACCGCAAGGCGGGCGTGAACCGACTGTCGCTGGGCGTGCAGAGTTTGGACGACGGGCTGCTGCAAAGCATCCGGCGCATGCACACTAAGCAACAGGCGCGGCAGGCCGTGCGGATGGCGCGGGACGCCGGATTTGACAACCTGAATTTGGATTTGATGCTGGGCCTGCCGGGCCAGAAACCGGAACAGTGGGAACAGACGCTCGAAAAGGCGATGGCGCTTGCGCCGGAACACCTGAGCTGTTACGGCCTGATTCTGGAAGAAGGCACGCCGCTTTTCAGGCAGGTTGAGGCGGGCACATGTGCGCCGCTGCCGGACGAGGACGCGCTTTGCGAGATGGACGACATCACCGAACGGCTGACCCAGGCGGGCGGTTATGCGCGCTATGAGGTATCCAACTATGCCAAAGCGGGGAAAATGTGTCGGCACAACATCGTCTATTGGGAGTGCCTGCCGTATCTGGGCATCGGCTGCGCGGCGCACAGCGACATGGATGGGAAGCGCTTCTATAACGCGGAAGACTTCGACGCATATCTGAACCATGCGCCCGCCCAAATGGAGGATGCGGGAGGACGGATGTTTGAGCGGATGATGATGGGTCTGCGAATGGTTCGCGGCGTGGACGAGAGGCGCTTTATCCGCGACTTTGGGTGCGCGCCGGAGGACGTATGGCGGCAGAGCCTGCCTAGGCTGATGCGGGAAGGGATGATTGCGCGGGCAGACGGGCGTCTTTGCCTGACGGCGCGGGGCATGCAGGTGATGAACGCCGTGCTGGTGGAGATGATGGAAGAGGAGGGATAACCCCTTCCGTCGCGACTTTGTCGTGCCGGCCCTCTAAGAGGGAAGGATGGTTTTCACGCTATCGTTATTTGGCGATAAAGGCTCCCGCTTTGAGGGCGCTGTCAGCGAAGCTGACTGAGGGAGTGAACAGAGAGGTCTCAAAGATACATTTTCACGCTCCAAACCTGCATGGAGAGGTCCAAATGTCGTGGGCATCGCTCAAGCGTTTGGACAAAGGACAGGAAAAGTCAAATTTCCCGAAAAAAGTTATGGGAATGGTGTTGACAAATCCGCCTAAGCGTGGTATCTTTATCACGCTGATTAGCACTCGAACCGCTTGAGTGCTAACAACAGCGAACAGCCGAAAGGAGGAAAGCGGGCATGGATCTCATTGATCGTAAGTATCGCATTTTGCAGGCGATCATTGACGACTACATCATGACCGCGCTGCCGGTCGGCTCCCGAACGATTTCCCGAAAATATGAACAGAAGCTCTCTTCGGCCACCATCCGCAACGAGATGAGCGACCTGGAAGAGCTTGGCTATCTCGATTCCCCGCATACGTCGGCGGGGCGGATTCCCTCCTATAAAGCCTATCGGCTTTATGTAGATCGGATGATTCACCCGATGCCGCTCAGCGAGGAAGAAACCGCGTTTATCAAGAGCTGCTTTGATCACCGGATCAATCAGGTGGAGGAGCTGAGCGCGAAAATCGCGAAAGCGCTTTCGAGCATGACGCACTACACCACCGCCGTGATGACCCGCGCGCCGCGCGAGGAACAGGTTTTCAGCCATTTGCAGCTGGTGCCGGTTTCCGACAGGCGGCTGCTGCTGGTGATTGTGACGAGAAGCGGCGCGGTGAGGCAGACGGTAATCGACACCGAAAAGCCGATTGCGCCGGACGCGCTCTACACCGTATCGCAGATCATCTCCAGAGAATTGGAAGGGTGCGCGATGAGTCAGCTCCCCGCAGAACTTGCCCGGCGGGCCGGAGGCCAGGACGGCGAGATGCGCGAGCGGCTGGGGCTGCTGGCCGCTCAGCCGCCGGAAAAAGACGGCGGGGTCGGTTCGCTGGTGGTCGGCGGGCGCTCCAATCTGCTGAGTTTCCCGGAGTATTCCGATGTGGACAAAGCGAAAGAGTTGCTCAGCGTCTTGGAAACGCGGGAAAAGGTCGTCTCCCTGCTCTCCCATCAGGGAGAGATGGAAATCTCCGTTCGTATCGGCCCGGAGACGGGCTTGGAAGAAACGAAGGACTGCTCCATCGTCACGGCGAGTTATCGTCTGAGCGACGGAACGGTCAATACGATCGGCCTGATCGGACCGACCCGAATGCAATACGGAAAAGTGCTTTCGGTGCTCGGCGAGGTCGGAAAGTCGATCACGGAGCTGCTGGACGGGCAGAATGAAAGCCATGAAAAACAAGAAGAACAAGAAAAATAAGAGCCAGAAGGCGCAGCAATCGTTCACCGAGCGCATTGCCAAAGCGGCCGGAGGCTTTAAGGAAAGGGCGAAGAGCATGAACAGCGAAGAGAAGGCCGAGCAGGCGCAGCAGCCTGAACAGCCCGAAACGCAGGTGCAGCAGGAGAGCGGCGAGGCGGAGGTTGACGTCAAGGCTTTACAGGCCGAGCTTGAAAAGGCAAAGGCGCAGAGCGACGAATACCTCGATTTGGCTCAGCGTAAGCAGGCCGAGTTCGCCAACTACCGCCGCCGCACCGAAGGCGTCCGCGCGGAGGCTTTCGACGACGGACGGCGCGAGGCCATCGGCCAGCTGCTCCCGATTGTGGATAACCTTGAGCGGGCGCTGGCTGCGGCGGGCGAAGAAGAAAACGCCCTCAAGAGCGGCGTGGAAATGGTGCTTCGCCAGACGCGCGATGCGCTGACCAAGATGGGCGTCGAGGAGATCGATCCGCAGGGCCAGCCGTTCGACGCGGAACTGATGAACGCCGTGATGCAGGGCACCGCCGAGGAGGGCGAGCCGGGCACGGTGTGCATGGTGCTGCAAAAGGGCTATAAGCTCGGCGAACGCGTGATTCGTCACGCGATGGTCAAGGTGGTTGCGGGTTAAACCCGTTTCCCAATATAAATTGAATTTCTTTCCCAACTTTTTCTCTTATCGAGACAGGAGGACACATATATGAGCAAGATTATCGGTATTGACCTTGGTACTACGAACAGCTGCGTCGCCGTGATGGAAGGCGGCGAGCCGGTTGTCATCCCCAACGCCGAAGGCGCGCGCACCACGCCGTCCGTCGTGGCTTTCACCAAGAACGGTGAGCGTCTGGTCGGCCAGGTGGCTAAGCGCCAGGCCGTGACCAACCCGGATCGCACCATCATCTCCATCAAGCGCGACATGGGTACAGACCGCCGCATCAACATCGACGGCAAGGACTACACGCCGCAGGACATCAGCGCCATGATCCTGATGAAGCTGAAGGCGGATGCCGAGGCGTACCTCGGCGAAACCGTGACGCAGGCCGTCATCACCGTGCCGGCGTACTTCTCCGACAGCCAGCGTCAGGCGACCAAGGACGCGGGCCGCATCGCGGGCCTGGAAGTCCTGCGTATCATCAACGAGCCGACGGCTGCCGCGCTGGCCTACGGCCTTGACAAGGAAGATTCCCACAAGATTCTGGTGTACGACCTCGGCGGCGGCACGTTCGACGTGAGCCTGCTGGAGATTGGCGACGGCGTGTTTGAGGTGCTGGCCACCAACGGCAACACCCGCCTCGGCGGCGACGACTTCGACCAGCGCATCATCGATTACCTCGCGGCCGAGTTCAAGAAGGAAAACAACATTGACCTGAAGGCAGATCGAATGGCGCTCCAGCGCTTGAAGGAAGCGGCTGAGAAGGCGAAGATCGAGCTTTCCGGCGTGATGAGCACCAACATCAACCTGCCGTTCATCACGGCGGACGCGACCGGCCCGAAGCATTTGGATATCACCCTGACCCGCGCGAAGTTCGACGAGCTGACCCGCGACCTCGTGGACGCGACCGTCGCCCCGATGCAGAACGCGCTGCGTGACGCCGGCCTGACGGCCAATGAGATCGACCGCGTGATTCTGGTCGGCGGTTCCACCCGTATTCCGGCGGTGCAGGAGGCTGTCCGCAAGATGACCGGCAAGGAGCCGTACCGCAACATCAACCCGGACGAGTGCGTGGCCATCGGCGCTGCGATTCAGGGCGGCGTGCTTGGCGGCGAAGTCAAGGACGTGCTGCTGCTGGATGTCACCCCGCTGTCTCTGGGCATTGAGACGATGGGCGGCGTGTTCACGCGCCTGATCGACCGCAACACGACCATTCCGTGCACGAAGAGCCAGATTTTCTCCACCGCGGCGGACGGCCAGACCTCCGTTGAGGTGCATGTGCTCCAGGGTGAGCGCGAGATGGCCGCGGGCAACAAGACCCTGGGCCGCTTCCAGCTGACCGGCATTGCGCCGGCGCCGCGCGGCGTGCCGCAGATCGAGGTTACCTTCAACATCGACCGCAACGGCATCGTGAACGTTTCCGCGAAGGATCTGGGCACGGGCAACGAGCAGAAGGTGACCATCACCTCCAGCACCAACCTGACCGAGGACGAGATCAATCAGCGCGTCAAGGAAGCCGAGCAGTACGCCGCCGAGGACAAGAAGCGTAAGGAAGAGGTCGAAACCCTCAACCGCGCGGACAGCATGATCTTCGAGGTGGATAAGCAGCTCAAGGAGCTGGGCGACAAGCTGAGCGCCGAGGACAAGGCGACCGTTGAAAACGAGCTGGCCGAGTTCAAGAAGGTTCGCGAGACCAACGACGCGGAGCAGATCAAGAACGCGACCGAGGCCTTCACGCAGAAGGTGTACGCGGTGTTCGGCAAGATCTATCAGCAGCAGGGCGCGGGCGATCCGAACGCGCAGGCGGGCGGCGCTCAGAACGCGGGCAACGCTTCTTCCGACGGCGCGAGCGACGCGGATTACGACGTTCACTAAATTAAAAAAATGCGACATAAACCCTTGAAATAAGCGCGCGGCCGCCGTCACTTTGTGGCGGCGGCATCGCGCGGTTAAGGGTTTGATGGAAGATAGGCGGTGACTGCTGTGGCAGACAAAAGAGATTACTACGAGGTGCTCGGCGTAGCCAAGGGCGCTTCGGATGACGAAATCAAAAAGGCTTACCGCAAGGCGGCCAAGGCCTGCCATCCGGATCTTCACCCGGACGACAAAGAGGCCGAGGCGCGCTTCAAGGAGGTTAACGAAGCCTACGAAGTGCTCAGCGATCCGCAGAAGCGCGCGCGCTATGACCAGTTCGGCTTCAACGATCCCTCCATGGGCGGCGGCGCTGGCGGCGGAAGCGGGTTTGGCGGCTTCGGCGGGTTTGAGGATATCTTTGATATGTTCACGGGCGGCGGTTTTGGCGGAAGCAGCAGCCGCGGCAGAAGCCAGAATGCGCCCCAGCGCGGCAGTGATTTGCAGTATAACCTGACGCTGACGTTTGAGGAAGCGGCCTTTGGCTGCCGCAAGGAATTCAAGTTCCAGCGCGGCGCGGTCTGCAACGCATGCGCCGGTACGGGCGCAAAGCCCGGCACACAGCCGCAGACCTGTCCGACCTGCCACGGTTCGGGCCAGCAGCGCGTGACGATGAATTCCCCGTTTGGCCAGGTGCAGACGATGCGCACCTGCCCGACCTGCGGCGGCAAGGGCAAGATCATCAAGGACAAGTGCAGCGAGTGCTCCGGCACGGGCTTCACCCGCGTGACGCGCACCGTGACGCTGAACGTTCCGGCGGGCGTGGACGACGGTCAGAATTTCAAGACCATTCCGGGCGAAGGCGAACCCGGCCGCAACGGCGGTCCGGCGGGCGACCTGTACATCACCTGCACCGTGCGGCCGCACAAGATTTTCAAGCGCGACCGTTACGACCTGTACTGCGATGTGCCGATTTCCTTCACACAGGCGGCTTTGGGCGGCGAAATCGACGTGCCGACGCTTGGCGGTACGACCAAGTACAACATTCCGGCGGGCACGCAGGAGGGCACGTCTTTCCGCATTCGCGGCGAGGGCATTCAGCAGATGCGCGGCACGAGCCATGGCGATCTGTTCTTCACCGTGCATGTCGAAGTGCCGAAGCACCTGGGCGAAAAGCAGAAAGAGCTGTTGCGCCAGTTCGAGGATTCGCTCAATGGGCGCGAATACGAGCGTCGCAAGAGTTTTGGCGATCAGGTGAAGAGCTATATCCGCGACAACGCCGAGCGGTTTAAAGAAAAATTCGAGAAGAAATAAGTCATCGGGAAAGCGGGACGCGCGAAAAAAGCACGGCCTCGCTTTTCTGCGTCTAAGAAAGGAAAATACGATGGATTGGTTGGAAGCTGTGGTGCATACCACCACGATGGGCGCAGATATCGTCAGCGAAGTGCTGATGAACGCGGGCGCCATCGGCACGGCGATTGAAGATCGCTATGATGTGACGTCGAGCAAGAAATCCGACGGCATGTGGGATATGATCGACGAGGACGTGCTCAAACATATGAGCGAAGACGTGCTTGTCAAGGCGTATTTCAAGAGCGACGCAAGCGCGCCGGAAACGCTGCATCTGGTTGAGCAGAAGCTGGGCGAAATCGCCAGGATGGACATGGGCTTCGACATGGGCAGTCTGGAACTCGACACGCAAGGCGTTCGCGAACAGGACTGGGCGGAGAACTGGAAGAAGTATTACAAGCCCTTCCGCGCGGGCGAACATCTTGTCATCAAGCCGAGCTGGGAAGCTTACGAGCCGAAGGAAGGCGACCTTGTGCTGGAACTTGATCCCGGCATGGCGTTCGGTACGGGCACGCATGAGACGACGTTCATGTGCATGGAGCAGCTGGAAAAATATATCACGCCCGGCTGCCGCGCTATTGACGTGGGCTGCGGAAGCGGCATTCTCGGTCTGGCGGCGGCGAAACTCGGCGCAAGCGACGTGCTGGCCATCGATCTGGACGAGCTGGCGGTGAAGGTCGCGGCGGAAAACACCGAAAAGAACGGTCTGTCGGATATTGTCCGCGTGGCGCACGGCGATCTGCTCGAAAAGCGCGACGAAAAGGCGGACGTCATCGTGGCGAACATCATCGCGGACGTGATCTGCTACCTTTGCGGCCCAGTGAAAAAGCACCTGCTGGAAGGCGGCACGTTCATCTGCTCCGGCATCATCAAGGAACGCGAGGACGACGTGCAGCACGCGCTGGCGGCGGCGGGCTACACCGTCTGCAACCGGCTGGCCAAGGGCGAGTGGGTGTGCCTGGCGGCGAAACTCGCCTGACGCGAAAGAGGAGAAACTATGCACCGATTTTTTGCGGATGAACGCGGAATCGTTGAGAACATCGCGTATCTGAACGCGGAGGACGCAGGCCATGCGCTGCGCGTGCTGCGGCTGGAAAACGGCGACGAGGTAGAACTGGTCTGCGCCCCGGCACGCTATCTGGCGGAGATCGATTCGACAGAGGACGGCGAGGTTCGGCTGCGCGTGACTGAGAAACTGCGCGACACCGAAGCCCAAACACGCGTGACGCTCTATCAGGGGCTGCCCAAGGCGGATAAGATGGAGTGGATCGTGCAGAAAAGCACCGAACTCGGCGCGGCGGCGATTGCGCCCGTCGCGATGATTCGCAGCGTGGTGAAATTGGAGGGCAAGGATGCGGCGAAAAAGACCGAGCGTTGGCAGAAGATCGCCCGCGAGGCGGTGAAGCAGTGCGCCCGCGTGAACGCGCCGGAGGTCAAAATGCCGCGCAAACTCGCCGCGATGAAGGATGAACTGAACGCGCTCGACGTGCTGATTGTGCCGTGGGAAGATGCGCGCGACGGAAGCATCGCCGACTGCCTTGCGCCGTTTAAGGCAAAAGAGCGCGTCAGCATCGGTATTTTGATTGGGCCGGAGGGCGGCATTGCTCCTGAGGAGGCCGAGTGGCTGACCCACGAGGCGGGCGCGAAGCTTGTCACACTCGGCCCGCGCATTCTGCGCACGGAAACCGCGGCGATTGCCAGCCAGACCATCGTCATGGCGCTTCGCGGCGAAATGGAATAAGGAGCTATAACATTGTCAGAACAGAAAACAGTCGCCTTTCATACCCTTGGATGTAAGGTGAACCAATACGATACGCAGGCCATGCGCGAACGGTTTGAACAGGCGGGCTACCGCACGACTGAATTTGACGAGCGGGCCGATATCTATGTTGTCAATACCTGTACCGTGACGGGAACGGGCGATAAAAAGAGCATGCAGATCATCCGCCGCTGCCATCGCCAAAACCCGCTGGCGCAGATTGTCGTGACCGGATGCCTTGCCCAGCGTGCGGCCGATGAACTGACCCTGCCCGGCGTGCGGCTTGTGCTGGGCACCCAGCGGCGCGGCGAGGTCGTCGAGCTGCTGGAACAGGCGATGGCGCAGGATTGCGCGCTGGTCGCCGTCGAAACCCTGCGCAAAGCGCCGTTTGAACACCTGATGGTGCATGCGCATGAGGGACACACCCGCGCGACGATGAAGATTCAGGAAGGCTGCGACCGCTGGTGTACATACTGCATCATTCCGTCTGTGCGCGGGCCGATCCGCTCCCGCCCGGTTGATGAAATCGCGGCAGAGGCGCAGAGCCTTGCGGAAGCGGGATTCAAAGAGGTGGTGCTGACGGGCATTCATTTGACCAGCTATGGCCGCGACGTGAAGGACGGCACAACGCTGCTCGACGCGATTCGCGCGGCGCATGATGTGCCCGGCATCGCACGCGTGCGGCTCGGCTCGCTGGAACCGGTCGTCGTTACGCCGGAGTTTGTCGAAGGCATCAAGGCCTTGCCGAAGGTCTGCCATCAGTTCCATCTTGCGCTGCAAAGCGGCAGCGATACGGTGCTTGCCCGCATGCATAGGCGCTATACCAGCGGCGAGTTTCTGACCGCCTGCGCCATGCTGCGCGAGGCGTTTGAGGATTGCGCGCTGACCACCGATGTGATGACCGGTTTCCCTGGCGAAACGGAGGAAGAGTTTGCACAGACGAAGGACACCTGCACCAAAGCCGGGTTTGCGCGCATGCACGTATTTCCGTATTCCGAACGAGAGGGCACGAAGGCCGCGCTGATGCCGGACAGCGTGCCCAGACATATCCGCGAAGAACGCGCCCGCGAATTGATCGCGCTGGGCAGAACACTCGAAAAGAACGCGCTTGCGGCGAGAATCGGCAAGGAAGAAGAGGTGCTCGTGGAGGAAATCGACGAGCAGGGCAACGGCGTGGGCTATACCGGAGGCTATATGCGCGTCTGCGTTAAGGATGGAAAGCCCGGCGAAATCGTTCGGGTGAGGATCACGGGCGCGGATGACGAAGAACTGACGGGCGAAATGGAGAAATAGCCGAAACATGGGCGCGCAATGCGCGCCCTTACATGGCAGGGGTTGGGGCAAAGCCCCAACCGTTCTGAAGGAGGAATCTGTATGAACGATTGTCTTTTCTGTAAGATTGCTGCGGGCGAAATCCCCAGCACGAAGGTTTATGAAGACGAAACGACGCTGGCTTTCCGCGATATTGCGCCGCAGGCCCCCGTGCATGTGCTGGTGATTCCGAAAAAGCACATCAGCGGCTGGTATGACGCGCAGAGCGAAAGCGACGAGACGCTGGCGCATCTGATGCGCGTGGCCGCTCAGGTCGCCAAGAGCGAGGGCATTGTGGAAAGCGGCTTCCGCGTTGTCTCCAACTGCGGCGACGACGCGCAGCAGACTGTCAAGCACCTGCACCTGCATGTGCTCGGCGGCAAAAAGATGGACGGACAGATGGCCTGATTTGCTCAGGCAAACAAATTTTTGACGAAAAGCAAAAATACAGTTGACGAAATCGAATTGTTGCGCTATAATTAGCTGTACGGTACTCCATTGACGGCTGATTTGACGCAATGGATCGTCGAATGTTGAGCCGAGGGGAGGGATACTAGATGTCTGAGATCCGTGTTCGTGAGAATGAATCCCTGGAAAGTGCTCTGAGGAGATTCAAGAGGCAGTGCGCGCGTTCTGGCGTTATTGCTGAGGTCCGTAAGAGAGAGCATTACGAGAAGCCCAGCGTGAAGCGCAAGAAGAAGGCCGAGGCGGCCCGTAAGCGCAAGTACTGATTCACAAAATCGCCCTATCGGCTGCCGATAGGGCTTTTTTCTATTTTAAATTCGATATAATTTTCGGATTCGCTCATTCGCAGTTCAAAAGGTTCATTTGGTAAAAATACGGGCTGCCGAAAAAAGGCGATATGAGACGAGGCTCCCTCTTAGAGGGAGTTGTCGCGAAGAGACTGAAGGAGAATTTATGACCTACGCATTTTTACTCTATCCGCATGCCAACATCCGCTACCGTCAATCCCTGTTGCAGCTGGCCGTGCAGGAACTGAGCATGACGCTTTCTGCTTTAGGGCGCGAAGCCGAAGTTGTGCCCCAAAAGATGGGCGGCGCCATGTTTTTGACGTTTGAGGCGGCGAAATTGACCGAGCGGGACATGCGCATGCTCAGTCAGCTGGCCAGCGTTTACATGCTTTTCGAGATGGAGGATGGAAAGCTGACGACGCTGGAACGCACGCACCCGAACTATGTCGGGGAAGATCTGCCCGCGCTGCTCAAATACAAGGGCAAGACGAACGAGATGTTTACCGACACGATGCTCACGATGGCGCTGGCGGCGAGCGCGTTCATGCCTGTGCATGACAGCCAGCTCGTTGTCTGCGACCCGATGGCCGGACGGGGAACGACGCTGATGCTGGCGCTTCGGCGCGGCTACCACGGCGTAGGTATCGAAATCGGCAAGGCGGATGTGAAAGAAGCGGCGGACTATATGACGCGCTATCTGGAATTTCACCGCATCAAGTACAAACGGACGGACAGCGCGCTTACGGTGCGCGGCCAGGTCGGCGGGCGGGAAAACAAGTTTGTGTTTTCCGACTCTGCGGAACATTTTAAGGACGGCGACACGCGGACGCTGCGCCTGATCTGCGGCGATACGCGCGAGGCGGAGGCGCTGCTCAAGCCGAACAGCGTGCATCTGATGGTGACGGACGCGCCTTACGGCGTGCAGAAAGGCACGGCGGGCAGACAGGATTCCATCGGCGGCACGATTGCGGCGGCTCTGCCGGGCTGGTTTGACGTGCTGAAATCCGGCGGCGTGCTGGCGATGAGTTTCAATACGCATGTCACCCGGCGGGAAGGGCTGGTTCGGCTGTTTGAAAAAGCCGGGTTTGAGATCGTGCAGACCGCGAACCTGGAGCATTGGGTTGAGCAGGCGATCAGCCGCGACGTGATTCTGGCGCGAAAGCCGTGAGGAAGAGAAGAAAATGGGGACGTTGGGGTATCGCCCCAAACCCCGGCAGGGAAATGAGTTCCCTGCGCCTTCCGTTTTGCTTCGCAATAAAATGAACGAAAAATCATTGTATAACGTATATCTTTGTTGATTTCGACATATCCTTCACCATGAAGCACATCCGCGGACGATGCCGCGGCAGAACATGTTTGCCCATTGGGAGGAGCTGAAATCAAATTGGAATCCGCAAGAACCTATCAAAACATGACGGTGGTGCAGCTGCGCGAACTGGCGCGCGCAAACAAGGTACGCCTGCCTTACGGCGTGAACAAGGCGCAGATGGTGGAGACACTGTTTCGACAGCTTGGCAGCGGGGCGAAGGAAGAACCCGCCGAGAAACCGGAAATCGGGCTGTACAAGCCCAAGCCGTTCGGGTTTTATGACGAGGAATACGGCACGAGCAACCCGGTGGTGCCGCAGATGCTCAAGGCTGGGTTGCTGGGGAGCGGCCGCGGCCTGCTGGAAGTGCAGCCCGGCGGATACGGCTTTCTGCGTACGCAGAACGGAACGCCGGGGGCGGACGATATCTATGTTTCCATTGCGCAGATCCGCAGATTCAATCTGCACAGCGGCGACGAAATCATCGGCAAGACGCGGCCGAAGCGGCTGGGCGATCGATACAACGCGCTGATGTATATCGAGTCCGTCAACGGGGACAACCCCGAAATCGCGCGCATGCGCAGGCCGTTCGATTCGCTGACGCCGATTCATCCAAACAGACGGCTGACGCTGGAAAGCGCGGACGGGCCGAGCGATCCCTCCATGCGGCTGCTGGATTTTATCGCGCCCATCGGACTGGGCCAGCGCGCGCTGATCGTCGCACCGCCGAAAGCGGGTAAGACGATCCTCCTGCAAAAAATTGCCCGCGCCATCGAGAAGAATCATCCGGATATCGAACTGATGATTCTGCTCATCGACGAGCGGCCGGAAGAGGTCACGGACATCCGGCGTTCTGTGCGTGCGGATGTGTTTGACTCGACGTTTGATTCGCCGCAGGAAAACCACATCCGCGTGGCGGACATGGTCTACGAAAGAGCGCAGCGGCTGGTGGAGCAGGGCAAAAACGTCGTCGTGCTGATGGACAGCCTGACCCGGCTGGCGCGCGCCTGCAACGCGATGAATCCCGGCGGGCGGGCAATGAGCGGGGGCCTTGCGCCCGGCGCGCTGGACAGGCCGAAGCGCTTTTTCGGCGCGGCGCGCAACATCGAGGAGGGCGGCAGCCTGACGATGATCGCGACGGTGCTGGTGGAGACGGGCAGCCGGATGGACGACATCATTTTTGAGGAATTTAAAGGAACGGGCAACGCGGAAATCAAGCTCGACCGGGCGCTTTCCGAAGCGCGCATTTTCCCGGCCATCGATCTGGCCAAATCCGGCACGCGGCACGAAGAGCTGCTGCTTTCGCCTGAGGAATGCGAAGGCGTGGCGATGGTGCGGCGCATGCTGGGGCAGGGGCACACCCGCGAAGCCACCGGACAGCTGATCGGCATGCTGCTCAAAACCGAAAAAAATGAAGATTTTTTCAAAAGATTGAAAGAATGGCTTGCAATTTGGGAGAAAGAAGGGTATACTATACGCAGTCTCCGCTCAGGCGTATGAGAAGGTGCGGTTTGGCGCGTCTTTCATACGATAGTATCGCGGCGAAAGAGGTGAAAATCATGAAGGAAGGCATCCATCCGAAGTATCAGAAGGCGACCGTGACCTGCGTTTGCGGCAACACTTTCGTAACGGGTTCCACCAAGCCGGAGCTGCGCGTTGAAATCTGCTCCAAGTGCCACCCGTTCTTCACCGGCAAGCAGAAGCTCGTTGACGCGGGCGGCCGTGTTGATCGCTTCAAGAAGCGTTACGGCATCTAATCTTACCCATTCGGAGGCAGCGAAAGCTGTCTCCTTTTGTTTTGCGCTGAAAAAAGAAGCGTGTCAGATGATAAAGCCAAAACGACAAATATAGTTGACGAAATGACGGATGAGGCGTATAATGCATCTATCCGGAATCCGTGTAAAAGGAGGCGGCGAAACGCTTGAAAAACCTTCGGATGAAGGCGGCGCGGGTTGGCTGCGACCTGTCGCAGGAGGAACTGGCCGCGAAGGTCGGCGTAACGCGGCAGACCATCGGCATGATCGAGGCGGGGCGGTTCAATCCGTCGCTGGCGCTGTGCGTGGCAATCTGCCGGGCGCTGGGCAAGACGCTCAACGATCTATTCTGGGATGAGGAGGGCGGCGCATGAAGCTCTATCTCAAAACCAAAAATGTGCTCGACGAGCGCGAAACGCAGGAAATGTATCGCATCGAGCACCGCGGGCTGTGGGGCATGTATGCGCTGCTGTGCGCCGCGGTTGTGGCGCAGATGTTTTTTGGCGCGGGTTTTGCGCAGATTGCGGGCGAAGCGTTTGTCATCGCCGTGGTCAGCGTCGGCATGATTGCCGCCTATGCGAGGCATGGCATTTGGGATGCGGACGCAAGGCCGAGCACGCGCGGCAATGCGGTCTATGCGCTGTTCTGTGCGCTGGGCGTGACGGCGATCACGTTCGGGCTGCATGAAAGCGTCGGCAAAGCGCTGCTCTTCGGCGCGGCGGCGTTTATCTTATGTTTTGCCCTGCTGTCGCTGCTGATGGTCTACGTCAAGAAGCGCCAGAAGCAGCAGAGCGACGAATTGGACGATGAGTAACGAGATGGGGGGACGTTGGGGCAAAGCCCCAAGAAAAGGAGCTAAAAACAATGAGCAGTCAGAAGCATCAGTATAAAGATATCGGCGGGCAGGCCGTGATGGAAGGCGTGATGATGCAAAGCCCGTCCGACGAATCCATCGCCATCGCGGTGCGCCGCCCGAACGGCAAAATCATGGTGACATGTAAGCATAACGAGCCGCTTTCCAAGAAACATAAGTGGATGGGCCTGCCGTTCATCCGCGGCTGCGTCAATATGGTGATGATGCTCAAAATGGGCATGGAAACCCTCGACAAGAGCACCCAGATGCTCGGCGTCATGGAAGAAGAACCCAGCAAGTTTGAAAAATGGCTCGCTGAGAAGCTCGGCGCGAGCATCGACAAGGTTGTGATGGCTGTGGCCATGGTGCTCGCCGTCGCGCTCAGTCTGTTCCTGTTTGTCGCGCTGCCTTCCGGCATAGCGACGCTCGTCGGCAGGGGAACGGACAGCCGCTTCGTCATCAATCTTTCCGCCGGTCTGACGCGCATCGCAATTTTGATCGGCTATATGATTGCGATCTCCTTCGTGCCGGACATCAAGCGTGTGTTCATGTACCATGGCGCGGAACATAAGACCGTGTATTGCAACGAAGCGGGGTTGGAACTCACGCCCGAAAACGCGCGCCAGTTCTCCCGCCTGCATCCGCGCTGCGGCACGGCGTTCCTGTTTCTCGTCATGTTCATCTCGATTCTCATCGGCGCGGTGGCGGATCAGATTCTCTTTGCGCTGTTCGGCATTGAAAAGCTGACGTTCCTTGGCCGCATTCTGCGCAGCCTGCTGACCCTGCCGATCGTCACGGGCGTTTCGTATGAGGTGCTCAAGGGATTGGCCCATGCGGGCGACAGCCTGATTGTGCGCATTCTCCGCTGGCCGGGGATGATGCTCCAATATCTGACGACTCGCGAACCGGATGACTCTATGCTGGAAGTCGCCATCGCGTCGATGAAGGCGGCGAAGGCCGGCCCGGCACGCTATCGCGAGAACCTCGACCCGAACGTCTATGTTTACGGCGCGAAGGAAAAGAAGCCGGAGCCGAAACAGGAGACTGCGGATGAAGTGTCGGCAGAGGAAGAAACGCCGACACAGGAGGAACAGAAGGACGGTGCTTCCGCGTGACCATTCGCGAAGCGCTGCGTGCGGCGACGGCCCGTCTTGAGCAGGCGGGCGTGCCGGACGCGGATGTGGACGCCTCTTATTTGCTGGCCAGCGTATTGAAAGAAGATACGCTGGCTATGCGTATAAACGGGCATCGTGCGCTGACGGAGGAACAGGAAAAGGCGTTTGACGCGCTTTGCGACAGGCGCGCGGCGCGCGAGCCGCTGCAATATATCCTCGGCGAAACGGAATTTATGGGGCTGACGTTCCATGTCGAGCCGGGCGTGCTGATTCCGCGCGCGGACACGGAAATACTCGTTGAAAAGGCGCTCAAGGTGATGCCGCCGAATGCGCGCGTGCTGGATATCGGCACGGGAAGCGGCGCGATTGCCGTCAGTTTGGCTCGGCTGGGGCAGGCGGCGCGGGTGACGGCGGTCGATGTGAGCGATAAAGCGCTTGAAATCGCGCGGAAAAACGCCGAAAGCAACGGCGCAGACGTAGAATTTGTAAAAAGTGACTGTTTTTCTGCGCTGCAAGGCCGAAAATATGATATGATTGTATCGAACCCGCCGTATATATCGGATGAAGAGATGCAAACGCTGATGCCGGAGGTCAGGCAGGAGCCGGAACTGGCGCTGTTCGGCGGCGGAGACGGGTTGGATTTTTACCGGCGTATCAGCCGCGAAGCGCCGGAACACCTGAATGAAGGCGGCTTTCTGCTCTTTGAAATCGGCTGGCTGCAAAAGGACGCGGTGAGCGCGCTTATGCGGACGTTTATCGGCGAACCGTTTACCCTGCGCGATTACGGCCGGAATTGGCGCGTCGTCGGCGCGCAGCTGAAACGCCGATAAAGCACCGACAGAATATCGCGAAGCAAACGGAAAATCCAGGAACCTAAGAAGGTATATATGCTGAAAAAACTCGATTGGGTGCATCCGCGCATGGAGGAGCTGGGCATGCTGCTTTCCGATCCGGCCGTGGTGCAGGATCAGGAAAAGTGGCGGGCGCTGATGCGCGAACACAGCCAGCTTGAGCCGCTGGATCAGGCCGTTCGCCGCTATGGCGAGCTGGAGGACGCGCGGAAGCAGGCGCAGGCACTGCTTGACGACCCGGACATGATGCAGATGGCGAAGGAAGAACTCGATGCAATCGCGTCCCGGCTCGAAATGACTGAGCGCGAAATTCAGCTGCTGCTCCTGCCGAAAGACCCGAATGCGGAGAAGAACGTCGTGATGGAAATCCGCGGCGGCGCGGGCGGCGAGGAAGCCGCGCTGTTTGGCGCGATGCTGATGCGGATGTACATGCGATACGCCGAGCGTCACGGCTGGAAGACCGAGATGCTTGAAGCCAGCATGACCGAGCTGGGCGGCGTGAAGGAAGCGGTTTTCGCCATCACAGGGGAAAATGCGTTCAGCCGCCTGAAATACGAAAGCGGCGTGCATCGCGTGCAGCGCATTCCGGTGACGGAGAGCAACGGCAAGCGGCAGACCTCCACGGCGACGGTCGCCGTGCTGCCCGAAGCGCAGGAGGTTGACGTGAAGATCAACCCGGACGATCTGCGCATTGACGTCTACCGCGCGTCCGGCCATGGTGGGCAGTACATCAACAAAACGGACAGCGCCGTGCGCATTACGCATATTCCCAGCGGCATTGTCGTGACCTGTCAGGACGAAAAGAGCCAGCTCAAAAACAAGGAAAAGGCCATGCGTGTTCTCCGTGCGCGGCTTTACGAAAAAATGCAGGAGGAAAAGGACGCGGCCTACGCCAGCGACCGCCGCGCACAGGTGGGCACGGGCGAGAGGAGCGAGCGCATCCGCACCTATAATTTCAACGAGGGGCGCGTCACCGATCACCGCATTGGCAAGACGATTTACACCATCGACGCGTTTGTCGATGGCGATATGGACGATATCATCGACCCGCTCATTTACGCCGACCAGCAGGAGCAGCTGCGCGCGTTGGGGCAGGGCGAACTGCAAAGAGGATAAAGCGATGAAAACACAGCTGCTCAAGGTGAATGAAGATTCCATCGCGCTGGGCGCAAAGCTCATCCGCGAGGGCGAACTGGTCGGCTTTCCGACAGAGACGGTCTATGGGCTGGGCGCAAACGCGCTGGACGCCGAGGCCGTCGTTAAGATTTTTGAAGCGAAGGGCCGCCCACAGGATAACCCGCTGATTACCCACGTTTCCTGCGTGGAGGAAATTCCGCCGCTGGTGCGTGCCATCCCCGCCGCTGCGAAAAAGCTGATGGAGGCGTTCTGGCCCGGCCCGATGACGCTGATTCTGCCCAAAGCGGACTGCATCCCCAACGCGGTGAGCGCGGGGCTGGATACGGTGGGCATCCGCCTGCCCTCCAACGCGGATGCGCGGGCGCTGATTCGCGCGGCAGGCCGTCCGATTGCCGCGCCGAGCGCCAACCGGAGCGGCCGTCCCAGCCCGACGACGGCGCTGCACGTGCTGGAAGATATGGATGGGCGCATTCCGCTGATTTTGGATGGCGGCGCCTGTCAGGTTGGCGTGGAATCCAGCGTCATCGATGCGACGGGCGACGTGCCGGTCATTCTGCGTCCGGGCGGAATCACCCCGGAGATGGTGGAACGCGTGCTGGGGCACGTCCGCGTGGATGAACACGTGATGAGCCCGCTCAGGGAGGGCGACGTGGCGCGTTCGCCGGGCATGAAATACAAGCATTATGCGCCGAAAGCGAAAGCGATTATTTTCAGCGGCGCGCCGGAACATGTCGTCGCGGCAATCTGCAAGCGTTACGACGAGCAGACGGCCAAGGGCGAGCGCGTGGCGATTTTGGGACTGGACGAGCACCACTACGGCGGCCGCACGTTCCTCAGTCTGGGCAGCGAAAAGCACCCGCAGGAGGCGGCGGCGAGGCTGTTTGCCGCGCTGCGGGAACTGGATGAGCGGGGAGACACAGTGGCGCTCTGCGAGGCGGTGGATACGGCGGGTATCGGCTTGGCCGTGATGAACCGCATGGGGCGCGCGGCGGCGTTTGACATCGAGCAGGTATGATTTGTCAGTCTTTTGAACCGATATGGGCGGAAAACGCGCGAGTACTGATCGTCGGCTCGATGCCCAGCGTCAAATCGCTCGAAGACGCGCAGTATTACGCGCACCCAAGAAACGCGTTCTGGCCGATCTTGTTTGATATTTTCGGCGAAACGCCGAGCTGCGACTATGAACGGAAAAAGGCGCTGATTCGCGAACATGGGCTGGCGCTTTGGGATGCGGCGGCAATGTGCGAGCGCGAGGGCAGTCTGGACAGCGACATGCGCGACGTGGTTTTTAACGACTTCGGCAGGCTGTACGCGCAGTGCCCCGATATTCAAACCGTGCTGTGCAACGGCGCGACGGCGAATAAGCTGTTTGTCAAATCCGGCTGGGCGGGGGCGCGGCAGGTAATCCGCATGCCCAGCACCAGTCCGGCGTATACCCTGCCTTATGAAAAGAAGCTCGAAGCGTGGAAGAAAACGCTTTTGAATGCGCTTTATACCCCATGAATTGCGAAGCAATTCATAAGCGGGAAATCCAAGAACCTCAGGATCTTGAAGGGAAATCGAAACCGACCGAAGGAGGAACGGCTATGAATATGGTGGATATCATTCTCAAAAAGAAGGCGGGAGGAGAACTGAACGAGGAAGAGATTCGCTTCTTTGCGCGCGGCGCGGCGGACGGCTCGATTCCCGATTACCAGCTTTCGGCGCTGCTGATGGCGATTTGCTGGCAGGGAATGAACGCGAAAGAGACGACCTGCCTGACGATGGAAATGATGCACTCCGGCGGCGTGGTGGATTTGTCCGCCATCGACGGCGTGTGCGTGGATAAGCATTCCACCGGCGGCGTGGGCGACACGACGACGCTGGTGCTTGTGCCGCTGGCGGCGGCGTGCGGCGCGAAGGTCGCCAAGATTTCCGGCCGCGGGCTGGGCCATACGGGCGGCACGCTGGATAAACTGGAAAGCATTCCCGGCTGCTCGGTGGAGGAGACGGAGGAGCGCTTCGTGAAGCAGGTGCAGGAAATCGGCTGCGCGGTCATCGGCCAGACGCACGATCTCTGCCCGGCGGATAAGGCGCTCTACGCCCTGCGCGACGTGACCGGCACAGTGAACTGCATTCCGTTGATCGCGTCGAGCATCGTCTCTAAAAAGCTGGCCAGCGGCGCGGGCGCGATTGTGCTGGATGTGAAAACCGGAAGCGGCGCGCTGATGCACACGGTTGAGGATTCCATCGCGCTGGCTAAGGCGATGGTGGATATCGGCGCGCAGGCGGGCAAGCCCATCCTCGCGTTGGTGACGGGCATGGAACAGCCGCTCGGCACGCACGTCGGCAACGCGCTTGAAGTGAAGGAAGCTATCGATATTCTCGCCGGACGCGCGGGCGGCGATCTGCTGGCCGTATCGCTGGAATTGGGCAGCCGCATGCTCGTCGCGGCGGGAATTGCCAGGGACGTGGACGACGGCAAGGCGCGCATGAAGCATGCGCTGGAAAGCGGCGCGGGCCTTGCGAAACTCAAAGAGATGATTGCGGCACAGGGCGGCGACGCGGGCGTCTGCGACGATGTGACCCGCCTGCCGCAGGCAAAGCACCTCGTGCCCGTGCCCGCGCCGCACGACGGCTATGTCGCGGATATGGATACGACGGCTATCGGCTACTGCGCGCAGGATCTCGGCGCGGGCCGCAAACAGAAGACCGACGTCATCGATCCGGCGGTCGGCTTGGTGATGAACGTGCGCATCGGCGACTTCGTGAAGCAGGGTGACGCGCTGGCGACGCTGCACCTGAATAAGCCGGAGCAGGCGGAGCGCGCGATTGCGCGCATGCAGCAGGCTGTCAAACTGACGGCAGATAAACCGGCGATTCCGCCGCTGGTGTATGCGTCGGTTTCGCCGGAAGGGGTTGCAAGGGGCATGTGACAGGGCGTTGCCCCATGCTTCATCAGAAATCTGAGGTTCATGGATTTCCAACCATAATGTTGCGAAGATATTCTCTCCTTTTTCGAGAAAGGGGAGAATATCTTTTACAGTCAAGCCTGTTTATACAGGCGTGAAGCGAAGAAGGGAGTCTGAGGGATATAATCCCCCAGCGGGGGTTAGGACGGAGCCCCAAAAGGAGAAACATGGAAGAAAATCAAAAGAAGGAGAGCTTTCGCAAAAAAGCGGAGCTGCTGCTGCATCATTTGAAGCCTGCGGCCTCTGCGTTTGCGCTGGGCATCGGCGCGTCGCTGGCGGCCACGCTGCTGCGAACGCTCTTTACGCAGATCATTCGTTTTACCGTCGATCACGCGCTGCTGGGCGAAACGGAGGGGCTTCCCGCATTTTTGCTGAATGCGCCTGCTGGACAGATTCTCGTCTGGTGCGCGGCGGCTGCGGCCGCGGTGGCGCTGCTGGAATTTGGCGCGGGCTTTGTGCAGGATTCCAACCTGCCCAAGGGTTCGGAGCGGTTCGTCAAGTCGCTACGCGACGCGCTCTACGGCCATATCCAGCGCCTGCCGTACCGCTGGCATGTGCAAAACCCGACGGGCGATATCATCCAGCGCTGCACCTCCGACGTGGAGGTTGTGCGCAATTTTATCGCGGAACAGATGGTCGAGCTGCTCAGCACGACGTTCCTTATTGTTGTCTATATGGCTGCGATGTTCACAATGAACGTCAAAATCTCGCTGTTCGTGTTCGCGTTCATCCCCGTGATTGTCGGCTATTCGCTGGTGTTTTATAAGCGCATCTCCAAGGGCTATCAGAAGGCGGACGAGGCCGAGGGCGAGCTTTCCAGCGACGTGCAGGAAAACATCACCGGCGTGCGTGTGGTGCGCGCGTTTGGCCGCGAACGCGATGAGCTGGAGAAATTCCGCAAGAAGAACAATAACTACGCCAATATCTGGATGAAGCTCGGCGATATGATGACCGTGTTCTGGTCGCTGGGCGACGTGATGAGCATGGCGCAGGTCTTCGGCGTGGTCGCTATCGGCGTGCATCTGTGCGTGAAAGGCGAAATCACGCTGGGCACGTATCTCGCTTTCGTCAGCTACACGCGCCAGCTCACGTGGCCCGTCCGCGCGCTGGGACGCACGCTGTCGGAGATGAGCAAGGCGGGCGTTTCCATCGACCGCCTGCTGTATATCCTGAGCGCTGAACAGGAGCAGAGCCCGGCCAAGCCGCTGGCGGCGAATCTTTCCGGCGACATCTGCTTTGAACATGTCAGCTTTGCCTATGAGCAGAAGAAGGTGCTCCGCGACGTGAGCTTCACCGTCAAGGGCGGCACGACGCTCGGCGTGCTCGGCGAAACGGGCAGCGGCAAGAGCACCATTGCGCTGCTGCTCTCGCGGCTCTACGATCCCGGCGAGGGAACCATCACCATCGGCGGCGTGAACGTGCGGGATATGGAGCAGAGCGAATTGCGCCGCAGCGTGGGCGTCGTGCTGCAAGAGCCGTTCCTGTTTTCCAGAACGGTGGCGCAGAACATCGCGATCACCCGCGAAAACGTCAGTCAGGCCGAAATTGAGCAGGCCGCGAAGGAAGCCTGCCTGCATGAGTCGATCGAGGGTTTCCAATCGGGTTATGAAACGGTGGTCGGCGAGCGCGGCGTGACCCTCTCCGGCGGTCAGAAACAGCGAACCGCCATTGCGCGGACGCTGCTGGAACATGCGCCGATCATGGTTTTTGACGACGCGCTTTCCGCCGTGGACGCGAAAACGGACGAGGCCATCCGCGGACGGCTGCGCGAAGCGGCGGGCGGCTCGACGATGATCCTCATCGCGCATCGTGTCGCCACGCTGATGCAGGCCGATCAGATCATCGTGCTCAAGGATGGGCAGATCATCGAGCGCGGCACGCCGCAGGAGCTGCTTGAGCAGAACGGCGTGTTTGCGCACACGGCGCGGATGCAGTCCGCCGAGGGAGAGGAGGAAGCCGAATGAGCATGAAAAAAGAAGAAAAGCGAGCGGCTTTCTCGCTTGCGCCGTGGAAGCGGCTCTGGCAGAGCATCCGTCAGCACCGCGTGCGGCTGACCGTGGCCATCGTCAGCAACCTTTTGCTCGCCGTGGCAGATTTTTATATCCCGCTGCTGCAAAGCAAAGTGGTCGATCAATTCATTCTGGCAGGCACGACGGCGGGCTTTAGCGGATACGCGGCGAAGTACATCAGCGTGTGCGCGTTTGAAATCATCATGTTGTTCATCTATTTTAAGGCGTGCATGGGGCTTGAAATGCTCTCCGGCCGCGACATGAAGGAAGCCTGCTTTGTCAATCTGCAAAGGCTAAGCCTGGATTATTATAACGTGACCAGCGCGGGACACATGCTCTCGCGCGTGATGAGCGACACCGACCGCATCGCGTCGTGTCTGGCATGGGTTTTTCCGGATATCCTCTGGGGCTTTGCGTATATCTTCGGCGTGCTGTGCGTGATGCTCTCGCTGTCGCCGAGTCTGGCGATGACGATCATCGTGATTGCGCCGATCGTCACCGCGCTGACGGTGTATTTCCAGAAAAAGCTGATCGTGCTCAACCGCGAGGTGCGCGCTCAGCACTCGAAAATCACCAGCAGCTACAACGAAGGCATCATGGGCGCGAAGACCAGCAAAACCCTTGCGCTGGAAAGCCGCCTGACTGATGAATTTGAACAGACAACCGCCAACGCGGCGCGGGCAGGCATTCTGCACGGGCGCATGCGCGCGATCTACGTGCCGCTGATTGTGCTCTGCGGCACGCTGGCGGCCAGCGCCACGCTGCTGCGCGGCGGCAGCATGGTGTTTAAGGGAACGCTGAGCCTCGGCGTGCTGAGCGCGTTCATGACGTATGCGCTGAGCCTGTTCCAGACCTTCCGCCAGCAGGCGGCGCGCATCTCTCAGCTGATTTCGCTTCAAGCCAATGTGGAGCGCGTGGTCGATCTGATCGACGAAAAGCCGACCGTTCAGGACAGACCGGAAGTCGAAGCGAAATACGGCGACTGCTTCCATCCCAAGATGGAAAACTGGGAGGAAATGCGCGGCGAGATCGACTTTGACGACGTATCTTTCACCTATCCGGACGGCGGCGAAGAGGTGCTCACGCACTTCTCGCTGCACGTGCCCGCGGGCAGCACGGTCGCCATCGTCGGCGAGACGGGCGCGGGCAAGAGCACGCTGGTCAACCTCGTCTGCCGCTTCTTTGAGCCGACGGCGGGCCGCGTGCTCATCGACGGGCGCGACGCGCGCGAACGCAGCCAACTTTGGCTGCACAGCCACGTGGGCTATGTGCTGCAATCGCCGCACCTGTTCTCCGGCACGATTCGTGAAAACATCCGCTATGGCAAGCCGGACGCGACGGACGAAGAGGTCTATGCGGCGGCTAAGGCGGTCAGCGCAGACCGCGTCGCGGCCAAGCTCGAACAGGGCTATGACACGGACGTGGGCGAGTGCGGCGACAAGCTCTCCACGGGCGAAAAACAGCTCATTTCCTTCGCCCGCGCGGTGATCGCCAAGCCGAAGATTTTCGTGCTCGACGAGGCCACCAGCTCCGTGGACACGGAAACCGAAATGCTGATTCAGAAGGCGACGCACACGCTGATGCAGGGCACAACCTCGTTCGTCATTGCGCACCGGCTTTCGACCATCCGTCAGGCCGACGTGATTCTGGTCATCGACCATGGAAAAATCGTCGAGCAGGGCACGCACGAGAGCCTGCTTAAAGCGAACGGCGCGTATGCGGCCTTGTATCACACCCAGCTGAGCAGACAGGATTCATAACAGGAGAGACGCAAAATAGTGCGTCTCTTTTTTCAACACTTAAAATGGGAAAAAAGGTTGACGTTGGGGGGTAAGATGTAAAATAAAAGAAAAATAACCGATGTATGGCGGGAAAAACATGATGAAGAAAGCAGCAGCAATTACCTTGTCTACGGTATTGCTTTTGCAGCCGATGACGGCCAGTGCGGTGACGTGGAAAAACATAATTAACGGTTTGCGAAATAGTGGAACGAATCGGTATACTGAGGATGGAA
>ENA-UOJV01001063-UOJV01001063.1-human-gut-metagenome-genome-assembly--contig:-C82-NODE-1063-length-33535-cov-23.799223_pt1 | contig 33535 bp, 28 predicted proteins | sample MGYA00242356_ERZ723903 | MGnify/ENA metagenome assembly ERZ723903
GGCGACCACATGAGCATGTACGGCGTCAACGCCGGTGTCCCCAAAACGCTGGTGCGCCACCTCGTCCAGTATGAGGCCGACATTGCTGCCTCCGCCGAGCTGCGCCGGGTGCTGCTGGACATCCTCGACACCCCCGTCTCCCCGGAGCTGCTGCCTGCCAAGGACGGCGAGATCTCTCAGAAGACGGAAGACCTCGTGGGTCCCTATGAGCTGCACGACTTCTACCTTTATTATGTTCTCCGCTTCGGCTTCGGCCCGTCGAAGATATTCCGGCTGGCGAAAGCGGCCTTCGCAGGCCGGGCCGAGTACCCGGACGAAGTGCTTTACAAGTGGCTGCGCAACTTCTACTGGCGGTTCTTCGCCCAGCAGTTCAAACGCAGCTGCCTGCCCGACGGTCCTAAGGTGGGCAGCGTCACCCTCTCGCCCCGGGGCGACTGGCGGATGCCCAGCGACGCAGCCGCCGCGCTCTGGCTGGCCGAGCTGGAACAGATCCCGCTCAAAGGATAATTTTTTATGAAACGACGCAAAAAACTGCTGATAAATCTGGTCTTTGCTGCCGTCATTCTGGCCGCAGCCGCCGTGCTGCTGCTGGTGCGGAAAGCAAATCAGACCGGTGCGCCTCTCTGCGCAGAGCTCATCTACGGCGACAGTAACACCAGGCTGACCTTTCCCCTCGAAAAAGACGCCGATTACGATGTGGACACCGGCTATCTCACCGTCCACATCAAGATCCAGGACGGCGCGGCCCGCTTTGTAGATTCGCCCTGCCCTGACCACATCTGCGAGTCCTTCGGCTGGCTCAGCGAGGAAGACCAGACGGCCACCTGCCTGCCCGCCCGGGCTGTGCTGAGCATCATCCCCACCACATGATGGCATACACATCCAAAGGAGTGAACGCCTATGTTTGACGAAAACAAGCATACCCATCCCCAGAATAACGACGAAGGCCCCCGGCACATCCACCGGGGCATCAAGCGCAGCGAGCCCGACGAAGTGGAGGTAGACAGCGCCGATTTCTTCTCGCCGGAGCCTCCCCGCCCCAAAGCACCGCCGAAACCGACACCGACGCCTCCGTCTGAGCCGCCGAAACCTCCGGTGCCGCCCCGCAGACAGTGGGAGCCGCTGCACCCCAGCGAGCCCGCCCCCGCTGACGACAAACTTCCGAAAGGAGGAATGGTCTTGCTGGTACTGCAGGCCATCCTGAGCCTTGCCGCGCTGGTGCAGCTCTGGCGCACCCAGATGCTGCCGGTGCTCTACCTCGTTATCATCACTGCGCTTCTGGTGCTGCTTTGGCTGCTGGTGCGCAAGTGCCTCGTCTCCCGCAGCGGTGCCGTCGTGGCCCGGGTGCTGTCCGTCCTGCTCTGCGCCGCGCTGGCCGTGGGCTGTGTCTGGGCGCAGCAGGGTCTGACCGCACTGGACAGCATGACTTCCGGCCTGCTCACCGGCGCAGAGGCGAATAAGATCACGAAAGAGCCGTTCGTCGTCTACCTCAGCGGTGTAGACAACCGCGGCGAGCTGACCGAAAAGGCCCGCAGCGACGTGAACATCCTCGCTGTGGTCAACCCTACCACCAAGCAGGCAGCCCTCATCAACACCCCGCGCGACTACTATGTTGACCTCGCAGGCACCGACAGCAAGGACAAGCTGACCCACGCCGGCCTCTACGGCGTCGAGACCAGCATGGCCACGCTGGGCAACCTCTACGGCGTGAATGTGGAGCACTACCTCCGCATCAACTTTGCGGGCTTCATCAACATCATCGACGCCATCGGCGGCGTAGACGTCTACTCCGACCAGGCCTTCACCTCGGTGGGCAGCCCCGGCTACTACGACCCCACCACCTTCGCCGAGGGCTGGAACCATCTGGACGGCAAGTCTGCTCTGGCTTTTGCCCGTGAGCGCCACGCCTTCAAGACCGGCGACATCCAGCGCGGCATCAACCAGATGAAAGTCATCGACGCGATGGTCAACAAGCTCAAGTCTCCCGCCCTGCTCATGGGCTTCTCCAAGCTGATGGACGCCGCCGCCGACTGCTTCGTCACCAGCCTTTCGCAGGAACAGATCTCTGCGCTGGTCCGGATGCAGCTGGGCGACCTTGCCAACTGGGACATCCAGAGCTACGCCGTCACCGGCTCGGGCGCGAAGAGCACCAAGTGCTACTCCGCCAAGGGCCAGAGCCTCTACGTCATGAAGCCGGATGAGAACTCGGTCAACGAAGCCAAGGCCCTCATCGCAGCGGTTCTGGGCGGCGAGGACAAGCTCACCAGCACCAGCCAGACCCCCGAGAAGACCGATGTCTTCACGCCGACCGCCGACCCCAACGCCGGTGCATCCATCCCGGAGGAATCTCCCGACAGCGTTATCGCAGAAGAGCCCGCCGAAAGCGAAGTCCCGGCGGAAGAGGCCCCCGCTGACAGCCAGCCCGCCGAGGGTGACGCCTCCGGTGAGCCCAGCGCTTCCACCGAGGTTCCTGCAGACGGCAGTGAAGAAGCCCCGGCAGACTCCACCGAGTCGCCGTCCTTCAGTATGCCGACCCAGGAGCAGGTGGAGCAGGCGGCTTCCTCCCTGCATCAGGCCGCTTCCACCGTGCTGGACGCCCTGTTCGGCTCCGGCAGCGGCGACGCTTCCAGCGCTGAAAATGATGCAGCATAATTGATAGACAGAAAGATCCCGCAAAGCAGCTGCCTTGCGGGATCTTTGCGTTTATGCTTATTTCAGGATGTCGCTCAGCACGCTCTGGCCGTCCAGCGTGGAAGCATCCACACCCAGATAGTCGCAGATGGTCTGTGCGATGGTTCCGAAGCAGAGCTTGGTGCCGAGGTCAACGCCCGGTTTGACGCCCTTGCCGCAGATGAGATACGGCACATACTCGCGGGTATGGTCGGTGGTCTTGGTGTAGGAGGGGTCACAGCCGTGGTCGGCCGTGACCATCAGGATGTCGCCCTCCCGCATCCCGGGGATGAAGTCGGCAACGAACTTGTCGAACTCGGTGGCGGCGGCGGCGTAGCCTGCCACGTCGCGGCGGTGGCCGTAGAGCATATCGAAATCGACGAGGTTCACGAAGGCCAGACCCTCGAAGTCGCGGGTCTGCAAAGCCTTGGTGAAGGCGATGCCGTTGGTGTTGCCGGTGGTCTTGATCTTTTCCGTCACGCCCTCGCCGTCGAAGATGTCGAAAATTTTGCCCACGGCGATGACGTCCCTGCCTGCGTCCTTGAGCAAATCAAGCATGGTCTTGCGGGGCGGCTTGAGGCTCAGGTCGTGGCGGTTGGTGGTGCGGTAGAAGGTGTCGGCGGTGCGGCCGAGGAAGGGGCGGGCGATGACGCGGCCCACGCCGTACTCGCCCTTCAGCATCTCGCGGGCGATCTCGCAGTAACGGTACAGCTCATGCACAGGCACAAGCTCCTCGTTGGCGGCGACCTGAAACACGCTGTCGGCGCTGGTGTAGACGATGAGGGCATCCTCCTTCATGGCCTGCTCGCCGTAGTCCTTCAGCACCTGTGTGCCGGAGTAGGGCTTGTTGCAGAGGACTTTGTGGCCGGTCTTTTCCTCGAACTCGTGGATGAGGCTGTCCGGGAAGCCGTCCGGGAAGGTGGGCAGCGGCTTGGGGCTGACGACACCGGCGATCTCCCAGTGGCCGATGGTGGTATCCTTGCCCATGCTCTGCTCCTGCAGGCGGGCAAAGGAGCCGATGGGGGCGGCATCCTTCTCGCCGACGGTCACACCGTCGATGTTGAACAGTCCGAGTTTTTTCAGGTTGGGGCAGTTGAAGTTGGGGTGGTTGGCGATGGCGCCGAGGGTGTTGGTCCCCTCATCGCCAAAGGCTGCGGCGTCCGGCTCTGCGCCGATGCCGAAGCTGTCCAGAACGATCAGAAAAACGCGCTTTTCCATTACGCTTTCACTCCGTTTCTATCATTTTGCGCTCGCCTTCGCCCCTTCGGGGCAGAAGTGAGACTTTTGCTTAGCCCTATTATAGGCGATGAACGCACTTTTCGCAAGCGTTTTATCGCTCCGGCATCTATCACGAAAATTTAAGGTTTTCTTTGCCGAATTTTTTCTTGCTCTCTTGTACACAAGCGGTTATAATATAGAATGGTAAGGTTTTCAAACACCCCTGACCGGGCCGATGTCCGGCCAGCGGCCGCAGGGCATATTTGGCACCTGTGCGCCCATCATAGAGGAAAAAAGAGACTGTTAGAGGTATATTTATGAGAAAAACGAAGATCATCTGCACCCTTGGCCCTTCTACCGATAAGGACGGCGTCCTGCGCGAGCTGGTCGCCAACGGCATGAACGTGGCCCGCTTCAACTTTTCCCATGGCTCCTACGAGGAGCACAAGGGCCGTCTGGACATGCTGAAGGCTATCCGCGCTGAGCTGAACAAGCCCGTTGCTGCCCTGCTGGACACCAAAGGCCCCGAGATCCGCCTGAAGGAGTTCAAGAACGGCGTTGAGATGCTGGAAGCCGGTCAGACCTTCACCCTGACCACCCGCGAGGTGGAGGGCACCAAAGAGATCTGCTCCATCACCTACAAGGACCTGCCCCAGGACGTCCACGAGGGCGGCACCATCATGCTGGACGACGGCCTCATCAAGCTGGCCATCAAGAGCGTCACGGACACCGACATCGTCTGCGAAGTGCTCAACAGCGGCAAGATCAAGACCAAGAAGGGCGTCAATGTCCCCGGCGTTCACCTGTCCATGCCCTACCTGAGCCAGCGCGACCGCGATGACATCATCTTCGGTGTCCAGCAGGGCTTCGACTTCATCGCTGCTTCCTTCGTGCGCACCGCACAGGACGTCTACGACATCCGCAACCTGCTGAACGAGTACGACTCCAATATCCGCATCATCGCCAAGATCGAGAACCGCGAGGGCGTCAATAACATCGACAGCATCCTGTCCGCTGCCGACGCCGTCATGGTCGCCCGCGGCGACCTGGGCGTCGAGATCGACTTCACCGAGCTGCCCGGCATCCAGAAGAGCGTCATCGACCGCTCCTTCTCCTTCGGCAAGCCCATCGTCACTGCTACCCAGATGCTGGACAGCATGATGGTCAACCCCCGCCCCACCCGCGCCGAGATCTCCGACGTGGCAAACGCCATCTACGACGGCACTTCCGCTATCATGCTCTCCGGCGAGACCGCTGCGGGCGCATACCCTGTTGAGGCCCTCAAGACCATGTCCGCTATCGCAGAGCGCACCGAGAACGAGGTCCACTACCGCGACAACCGCCTGACCGATGCCGCCGGCCAGATCAGCGTCAGCGACGCTACCGCACACGCTGCCTGCCTGACCGCAAAGGACGTCAACGCTTCTGCCATCGTCACCGTGTCCGAGTCCGGCAACACTGCCCGCCTGCTGAGCAAGTACCGCCCCTCTCAGCCCATCATCGCCTGCGTCATGGACGAGCAGGTCCAGCGCCAGCTGTCCATCTCCTGGGGCATCACCCCGCTCATGATGGACCTCGCCACCAGCACCGATGAGCTCATCGAGAAGTCCACCACTCTGGCCAAAGAGCACGGCTACCTGCACGACGGTGAGCTGGCTGTCGTGACCGCAGGCGTCCCCGTGGGCGTCTCCGGCACCACCAATATGATCAAGATCCACATGATCGGCAACTGCCTGGCTACCGGCGTCGGCGTCGGCCCCGAGGGCGCTGCTCTGGCCAACGCCACCGGCAAGGCCTGCGTCTGCCGCACCATCGAAGAGATCCGCGCAAAGTTCAAGCCCGGCATGGTCCTGGTCGTCCCCTCCACCTCCAACGAGATGCTGAGCTACGTCCGTGACGCTGCCGCTCTGGTGGTCGAGGAAGCCGGCCTGAACAGCCACGCCGCCATCGCCGGCAAGGCCCTGCTCAAGCCCACCATCGTGGGTGCCGTCGGCGCTACCGCCCACATCCGCGACGGTCTGATGGTCGCTGTGGACTGCGCACACGGCAGCGTCCAGCGCCTGCAGGCCTGATTTCGGGAGGCACAGCATGGAGCGCATTGCAAGTTTCTGCGTAGACCACACCAGGCTCGACCGCGGCATGTACCTGAGCCGTCAGGACGGCGATGTTCTGACCTGGGACATCCGGATGAAGAAGCCGAACCACGGCGATTATCTCTCCACCGGTTCGGCCCACACGCTGGAGCACCTCTTCGCCACCTACGCCCGCAACAGCCAGTATAAGGACGGCGTCATTTACGTCGGCCCCATGGGCTGCCGCACCGGCTTTTACCTGCTGACCCGGGGCCTGACCCCCGCCGAGGCGCTGAGCCTGACGGTGGAGTCCTTCCGCTTCATGGCTGCGTTTGAGGGCGATGTCCCCGGCGCAAGCGAGGTGGAGTGCGGCAACTACCGCGACATGGACCTGCCCGCCGCAAAGGCTGAGGCTGCTGCCATGCTGCCCGTGCTCGAGGCACTGACCGCTGACAAGCTGCACTACTAAGCTATAACACACAAAGAGGCTGTTGCACTGCAACAGCCTCTTTTCTTTTATCGCGTCCGCGCCTCACACTTCCCCGATGACCGGGAGCAGGTCTTCGAGCTTATTGATATAATTGACGATGGTGACCACATTGTTGACGATGGAGCTGCCCGCCGAGAAAATGCGCGCCACATAGTTCAGCACACGGCCAATGTCCTGGAACGTCTGCCATGCCGTGGTCTCGCCGCCGCAGAGCAGCACCATTTCGTCGTCCCCGATGGATGTATACTGGGTGGGCATCTGCATCTGATAATTACTCATAGTATTCTTTCCTTTCCGCTGGTGAGAAGTTTTTTTCCCCGTTCAGAGTCAGCGCCCTCGGGGCCTGTCCTCTATTCCATCCTACCAGATACGAAAGGCAAAGCATGTCAGACCCTGCGGCTGAGGAAATGATTTCCTTTTCAGGCTCTCCCCTTGGGAGAGCTGGCGCGCAGCGCCTGAGAGGGCAGGGACGCTGCAGAGAAATAAAAAACACAGCGATAGCATCACTCTTACAAAAGCTAATGCTTATCGCTGTGCAGATATTCTTTGGAACCGAGCTTGCCCTCTCCGTCACCTTCGGTGACACCTCTTCCAGAGGGAGAGGCTTAGACACGTCAAAAATCCATTATTCGTACAGGGGGAAAGCCTTGGTCAGGGCCAGCACACGGGCGGAGATGTCGTCCTTCTTCTCGTCGTAGTGCCAGATGCAGTCGGCGATGCAGTCCGCAATGACTTTCATCTCGGCTTCGCCCATGCCCCGGGTGGTGACAGCCGGTGTACCCAGACGGACGCCGGAAGTCACGAAGGGGCTGCGGGTCTCGCCGGGGACGGTGTTCTTGTTGGCGGTGATGTGGACGCTGTCGAGGCGGGCTTCCAGCTCCTTGCCGGTGCATTCCTCGTCCCGCAGGTCGAGGAGCATCAGGTGGTTGTCGGTGCCGCCGGACACCAGCTTGACACCGCGAGCCTGCAGTTCAGCGGCCATGGCCTGTGCGTTCTCCACGATCTTGCGGGCGTAGTCCTTGAACTCGGGCTTGAGTGCCTCGCCAAAGCAGACGGCCTTGGCCGCAATGACGTGCTCCAGCGGGCCGCCCTGGGTGCCGGGGAAGACGGCGGAGTTGATGCGCTTGGCCAGCACGGCATTATTGGTCAGGATGAGGCCGCCGCGGGGGCCGCGCAGGGTCTTGTGGGTGGTGGTGGTCACGACGTCAGCATAAGGCACCGGGCTCTGGTGCATCCCGCCGGCCACGAGGCCCGCGATGTGGGCCATATCCACCATCAGGAAGGCCCCGTAGCCGTGGGCGATCTCAGCCAGCTTTTCGAAGTCGATGGCACGGGGGTAGGCCGAAGCGCCTGCCACGATCATCCTGGGACGGACCTTTTTGACCTGCTTTTCCAGCTCAGCATAGTCGATGCGGCCATCTTCGCCGACGCCGTAGGAGACGAAGTGATAGTTCTTGCCGGACATATTCACCGGAGAGCCGTGGGTCAGATGACCGCCCTGAGACAGATCCATGCCCATAACGGTATCGCCCAGATCGAGCAGGGCGAAGTAGACGGCCAGATTGGCCTGTGCGCCGGAGTGGGGCTGGACGTTGGCGTACTTTGCGCCGAACAGCTTGCAGGCGCGCTGGATGGCGATGTTCTCCACCTCATCCACGTAGGCGCAGCCGCCGTAGTAGCGCTTGCCGGGCAGGCCCTCGGCGTACTTGTTGGTGAGGATGCTGCCCATGGCGGCCATGACGGCGGGCGAGACGATGTTCTCGCTGGCGATGAGCTCGATATTTTCCCGCTGGCGGGTCAGCTCACGGTTCATGGCCGCAGCCAGCTCCGGGTCGGCCTTTTCCACGAGGCCGATGGTATCCATCATATCGTTGTACATACTATTTACCCCTCTCTCTGATGCAAAAAATCAGTTCGCGCGGGCGTCCGCTCATTCCGGCCCGTCTGTTTCCATGATACCAGACATCGTGGATTTCTTCAACAGCATTTCGCACAAACCGATACGGTTTGATTCGTTTCTTTTCGGTTGGATGAAGATATTTCACCCATCCTTCCAAAGCCTTGCTTTTTCTGCGCTCAGCGCTTATTATTATAACAAAAATCCGTTCCGGTTTTTGTGCAGATTTGCCCATCGGGTGCAGAAAGGAGCGCATTTCCATGACCATCACGGAGCAAAAAGCCGCACAGCGCAAAGCGGGCATTGCGGCCCGCCGGGCGTTGTCGGACACCGAGCGCACCTATTCCAACGCCGCTCTCTGCGCCCGCATCATGGCTCTGGACTGCTTCAAAAAGGCAGAAAACATCCTGCTTTATGCGGCCTTCGGCGGTGAAGCTGATCTCTCGACGCTGGCTGTGGAAGCGGCCCGGCAGGGTAAAACGCTGGCCTACCCCGTCTGCGGCGAGGGCTTTTCGCTGACAGCCGCTGTGCCGGGGCCGGACGGCTGGGAAGTGGGTACTTACGGCATCCGCACGCCCATTTTGAGCCGGTCTGCAGTTTTGCCACCGGACAAGCTCGACCTCGTGCTGGTCCCCTGCACGGCTTTTGATGCAGTCTGCCACCGGGTGGGGATGGGGAAAGGCTACTATGACCGCTATCTCCCCCGCTGCACCCGAGCTGTGAAACTGGGCGTGGCCTTTGAGGCCCAGCGGGTGGATAAAGCGGCAGTGGACGCCTATGACGAAAAACTGGACGGATTCGTGACAGAGGGAGGACTTTACTTTGGATTTGACACAACTGAGTTGTGAGGACTTTCTGAGCCAGCTTGCCAGCAAAGCCCCCGCCCCGGGCGGCGGCGGCGCAGCGGCCCTCGTGGGCGCGGCAGGCGTCGCGCTGGGCAATATGGTGGGGAATCTCACCACCGGCAAAAAGAAATACTCTGCCGTGGAAGAAGAGATCCTGGCGCTGAATGCCCGTGCTGAAACACTGCGCAAACGGCTGGAAGCCCTCGTACAGGCTGACGCCGACGCATTCACGCCTCTGGCGGCGGCCTACGGCCTGCCCAGAGAGACGCCCGAACAGCAGGCCCGCAAGGCCGCTGTGCTGGCCGAGGCGCTGGACGGGGCCTGCGCCGTGCCGCTGGACATCATGGACGCCTGCTGTAAGGGCATCCGTCTTGCGGCCGATTACGCCGAAAAGGGCAGTGTGCTGGCTGTCTCAGACGCAGGCTGTGCGGCGCTGTTCTGCAAGGCCGCACTTCAGGCGTCGGCTCTGAATGTCGCCACCAACACAAAGCTCATGACGGACCGCGCCCATGCCGCCGCGCTGGACGAAAAAGCGGCCCGGATGCTGGCAGAATATCTGCCGCTGGCCGACGAAGTCTACCAGTCCGTGGCAAGCCGCCTGCGGGCCTGATGCATAGAAAGGGAACGTATATGTCTACCATTTTGAAGGGTGCGCCCGTCGTGGCCGCCATGAACGAAGCAAATGCCGCCCGCTGCGCCGCACTGCGGGAAAAGGGCGTTGTCCCCACGCTGGCCGTCGTCCGGGTGGGCGAACGCCCCGATGACCTCTCCTACGAGAAAGGCGTCATGGCCCGCTGTGCAAAAGTGGGCGTCGAGGTGAAGCAGCTCCTTCTGCCCGCCGACGCTTCGCAGGAAGAGTTGCTGCGCGTCATTGCCGGCATCAACGCAGACGCCGCCATCCACGGCTGTCTGCTCTTCCGCCCCCTGCCCAAACAGTTTGATGACAGGACCATCCGCGCCACACTCTCGCCCGAAAAGGACATTGACGGCATCACCGACGGCTCGCTGGCCGGTGTCTTTACCAACACTGCCGTCGGCTACCCGCCCTGCACGGCGCAGGCCTGTCTTGAGATCCTGAAATTCTACAACATTCCCCTCTCCGGCAAGCGGGCCGTCGTCGTGGGCCGCAGCCTCGTGGTGGGCAAGCCCGCAGCCATGATGCTGGATCGGGAAAACGCTACCGTCACCCTCTGCAATTCCCGCACCCAGAACCTGCCCGATGTCTGCCGTGAGGCCGATGTTGTGGTGGTGGCCATGGGCAAGATGGGCTTTATCGGTGCAGAGCATCTGCGGGCCGGTCAGGTCGTCGTGGATGTGGGCATCCATGTCAACGAGGAAGGCAAACTCTGCGGTGACGTCCGCTTTGGTGAGACAGAGCCGGTGGTGGAGGCCATCACCCCCGTCCCCGGCGGCGTCGGCACCGTGACGACTTCCGTGCTCGTGAGCCATGTGGTGGAGGCGGCAGCGAAAGCTGCATCATAATAACCTCTCCGTCACGCCTGCGGCGTGCCACCTCCCCTACTAGGGGCAACAGCGACGACCGCCGCCAGTGGCGGAAACAGGGAGTCGTTGTTGGGGCAGCGGCCAGCAAGACGCAAGCGAAGCGCTGCGGATGCTGGGAGCCGCACCCCGGCCTTGTCGAGCAAAGCGAGACTGAGAGGTTTATTCCCCTATACACCAAAAGCGCCCGGCGGATGACCCGCCGGGCGCTTTTGGCATTGACAGAACAATGACAGGAGAATAATTGGGAATTGGGAAATTGGAATAGGTCTTAGTTTATGCGGCCTTTGCCGGGGCAAAGACCAGAGCCTTCTTGCGGCGGTTCTGCATTGTGCGCACCACACAGCTCAGGGTAAAGTTGATGATGAAGTAGATGACACAGGCCGTGCCGAACAGCACCATGACGTCGGAGACGTTCACCGTGCCGAGACCGTTGTAAGTACCGGCGGCGCTCAGCAGCTGGCGAATGCGGGCCATCAGCTCGATGGTGGCCACGTTTGCCAGATAGGAGGAGTCCTTGATGGTGGTGATGACCTGGCTGAGCAGGGTCGGCACGATGTTGCGGTAAGCCTGCGGCAGGACGATGTAGAGCAACACCTCAGCGGTGTTGAAGCCCTGTGCATAGCCGGCCTCGAACTGGCCCTTGGACACGCCGTTCAGGCCGCCGCGGACGATCTCGGCGATGACGGAGGAGTTGAAGAGGATGAGGGCCAGAGCGGCCTTGAACAGAAGCTTCATCTCCACGCTGGTCAGACCGAACATCTTGCGGGCGAAGAAGCCCGGGCAGGGGCAGAACACCACACAGATGAAGATCCAGAGCAGGTAGGGCGTGTTGCGGAACAGCTCGATGTAGGCGGTAGCAAACCAGCCGAGGATGCGGGTCGGACCCTTTTTGCAGTAGGTGCGGGCCAGCGCCAGCAGAGAGCCCACGATGAGGCCCATGATGACGCCCAGCACCGAGATGATGCAGGTGAAGGCCACGCCGCGCAGCAGGTAGAGCATGACGCCTTCTCTTGTCAGGATGGAAAGGCTTGCAGCAAGCGTCTTCATATCAGGCAGCCTCCTTCAGCTCTACTTTCTTGGCAGCGGTCTTGAGACCCGGGTTCACACGGCCCTTGCGCTCCTTGAGGGAAGCCTCCCAACGGGCTGCCAGCGTGGACAGCGGGAAGCAGACCACAAAGAAGATGAGGCCGCAGACGATATAAGCGGGGGCGTATGCGCCGCCGGTGGAAGCACCGGTGACGAAGCTGTAGGTCACACTGATGAGGTCAGCACCGCCCACAATGTAGAGGCAGGAGGTATTCTTGAAGAGGTTGACCACCTGATTGACCATCGGAGGGAGCATCACGGGGATGCTCTGGGGCAGGATGATGTAGCCCATCCGCTGCAGATAGTTGAAGCCCTGCGCCTGTGCGGCCTCGAACTGGCCCTTCGGCACAGACTCGATGGCGGCGCGGACGACCTCGCCCATGTAAGCGCCGGTGTAAACGCCCAGTGCAATGATGCCGGTGCGGATGACGCCGAGGCTCACGCCTGCAAATGCCAGCGCATAATACAGGAAGCACAGCTGCAGCAACAGCGGGGTGTTCTGGACGAACTCGACGTAAATGCGGGCGATGATGCGCAGCAGCTTACTGCCGCTGGTGGACATCAGGCCCAGCGCAGCGCCAATGATGAAGGCCAGCGCCAGTGCGCAGACGGCGGTCTGCAGCGTGTTGCCCAGACCCAGCAGAAAACTTTCACGATGCGTCCAGACGGTGGACCAGGACTCTAATGAAAACAAGCCAGACATGGCAAACTCCCCTTTCCCTACGCTCTCTTGGTTCTGAAAAGTCTGGGCTTAATCCAGACCGTTGTCTTTGATGAGCTGCTCGATGGTGCCATCTGCCAGCCAGCCCTTGACGAGGTCGTCGCACAGGGTGGAGAAGTCGCTGCCCTTCTTGGTAGCGACGCCATACTCCTGCGGGCTGAACTCAGCGTCAATGTAGCTGCGGCCCTCGGTCTTGTAGATGGCGAGGATGGACTTATCGACGCAGAAGCCCTGCACTTCGCCTGCGCTCAGTGCGGTGCTGATGGCGGGATAGTCGTCGTACTGACGGAAGGAGATGCCATCCTTCCAGGTGTCAGCGTTGAAGGTGTCGGCGTCGAAATTTGCGCCGTCCAGCACGCCCTCGTCGATCATGGCCTTGACCAGAGCACGAGCGGAGGTGGAGCCGGAGGAGACGCCCACGACCTTGTCCTTCAGGTCAGCCAGACCCTTGATGCCGGTGGAGTCCTCCACCAGAACGGAAACGTAGTCGGTATAGTAGGGGGTGGAGAAGTCCCAGGTCTTCTTGCGCTCTTCGGTGATGGTGAAGGTAGCCAGAACGGCGTCGATGTCGCCGGAGTCCAGCAGCTCGCCGCGGGTGGCGGCGGTGACCGTGGTGAACTCAACGTCCACGCCCAGGTGCTCTGCGATCATCTCTGCGAGGCTGTCCTCGAGGCCCTTGTACTCGCCGGTGAGGGTATCCTGGAAGCTGAAGCCCTGAACTGCGTTCTTGACGCCCACTTTCAGGACACCGCGGTCCACGATGGCCTGGGTGTCAGCGCCCAGCGCTGCGGTGGAAGCGGCTGCGCTGCCGGCGGCAGAAGATGCCGTGGAGGCTGCGGTGGAGCTTGCAGAGCCGCCGCAGGCGGTCAGAGCAGCAGCAGCGCCCACCAAACCAGTGACTTTCAGGAAATCACGACGCGAGATCTTTTTCATAATAAACCACTCCTCTTTGTTTTTTTCGGCCCGAGCGGCTTTCCCTGTCCGCTCCGAAAACGGCCTGTTATCAACAACGGCGTCTCACCACAACTTGTGAGTCCCTGCCGTGTCAACCTTTGTTGTTCGTCCTCTCAGCGGACGATCTTGCTCAGGAACTGCCGGACGCGCTCGTTCTTGGGGTTGGTGAAGAAGTGCTCCGGCGTGCCTTCCTCAATGATCTGGCCGTCCGCCATAAAGACGATACGGTCGGCCACGTTTCGTGCAAAGCCCATCTCGTGGGTGACGACCACCATCGTGATGTTCTTCTCGTGTGCCAGCTTTACCATGACATCCAGCACTTCCTGGATGGTCTCAGGGTCGAGGGCCGAAGTCGGCTCGTCGAACAGGATGATCTTGGTCTGTGCGCAAAGGGCGCGTGCAATGGCGATGCGCTGCTGCTGGCCGCCGGACAGCTGCGGAGGGTAGACATCCGCTTTGTCCCGGAGGCCGACGACCTCAAGATAATGATATGCCAGCTCTTCGGCCTCTGCCTTGGTCTTGTGATGGAGCTTCATGGGTGCCAGCGTCAGGTTTTTGAGCACCGTCATGTGGGGGTAGAGGTTGAACTGCTGGAAGACCATGCTCATGTTGTCGCGGACGATCTTGGTCTTGTTCTTGTTGGTCAGCTCCTGACCGTCGATGTAGACGTGGCCGCTGGTCGGCTCTTCCAGAAAGTTCATGCAGCGGACGGTGGTAGATTTGCCGCTGCCGGACGGTCCGATAATGACCAGCTTTTCGCCCTCGGCGACCTCGAGGTTCACGTCTTTGAGGACGTGCAGGTCTCCGAAGTACTTGTCAACGTGTTCGAGTTTGATCACTGTGATCCCCGCCTTTCCCTATCCTGTTCTGTCGTCCGTGCTCCAGCGCCGCGGACAGCGCATCTTGTGCGGCTTTCCCGAACCGCACACAAAAACGAAAAAACAAAAAAGGCGCAAAGTGAATACATCCACTTAAGCGCCTTTGCTTTCGTTGGTTAAAGTATAGTCTTTTTCCGCTTGACTTTCAATCCATAAAGTGCAACAAAAATCAGAGCGGGTCAATCTGCATTTTGGAAAGCTGCACAAACATCGTACTTAAAATCCGTAAATCAGCGGGTCATCAGCAGGAGCAGCGCCGATGCGACGGCCTGCAGGATGAGCCAACGGGCCACCACCTGCTCGTCGCTCCAGCCCATGCGCTTGCGCACATGGTCGTGCAGCGGGGTGAGGGTGTTCTTGAGGATGCTGATGTGGAGGAAGCGCTTGAAGCTGATCTTCAGGATGCCGAGGCTGCCGTCTACGACGAACACCAGCGCCGCCAGCAGGAAGGCGAACGGGTGGCCGCACTTGAGGGCCAGGATGGCGAGGAAGAAGCCCATAGCGCGGCTGCCGGCGTCGCCCATCAGGAGGCTGGAGGGCTTTGCGTTGGACCACAGGTAGGCCAGCAGTGCGCCGATAAAGACGATGGCAGCGGTGGAGTAGTCCCCCAGCTCCTCGCCGTAAGCCAGCAGGAAAGTGCCGATGCTCACCACCGCGAGGCTGGCGGACAGGCCGTCCACGCCGTCGGTGCAGTTGACCACGTTGATGCTGGCCCAGATGAGGATGACGATGAGCAGCAGGTAGAGCGGATAGGCAATGGTGAAGGTAGTGCTCAGGAAGTTGACGCTCGTGCCGTTGAAGTTCAGGTAGGTAACACCTGCCACCACGGCAATGACGAAGTCGATGAGGCCCTTCTTGTACTCGTTCCACGCCGTCTCGGAGGCGTCGTCAAAGTAGCCCGACAGCATGGAGGCGATGAGCAGAACGGTATAAATAAGGTACTCCACCTTAAAAGGCACCACCGCCAGCGTCACCAGCGCGATGCAGAGCACGAAGATGAGTCCGGAACCCCGGGCCTTGCCCTTGGAGAGCTCGCCGTTGACGGCGAAGGCACGGCCATGGTCGTGGGGGAGCTTGTCGTGGAAGACCGAGTCCATCAGGGCGGTCAGGGCAAACGCCAGCAGGAACGCCAGCGCGTCCACGGTCTGCTGGCCGGTAGCTGAAATAAGCTGCAGCATATTTTGAACCTCTTTCAATGATATTCTTCTTACTCCGAGAGTGTATCACGCCAGAGCCAAAAAATCAATCGCCCGGTTTGACAATCTTCCTCCCCGTGCCTATAATAGTAAGGCAGCTTATCAACACAGAAAACAGGAGACGACATGACACTTTCTTTGGAGCAGCTCTCGGCCCGGATGCGGCAGGGCGAGGACATCCCGCTGTCCGACACGGCCCGCATCGCGCTGGCGCTGAGCATCCCTTCCATTCTGGAGCAGCTGGTGGTCACGGCGATGGAGTACATCGACGCCGCCATGGTGGGCCACATCGGCGCAGAGGCCACCGCCGCCATCGGCATCGTCAGCTCGAGCACCTGGCTGCTCCACGGCATCCTTGTGGGACTGTACACCGCGTTTTCGATCCAAATCGCCCAGTACCTCGGGGCCGACCGCCGGCAGGACGCCCGGGGCGTGCTGCGGCAGTCCATGCTCTTCAACCTCATCCTGGGTCTGGGCGCTGCGGCTTTCGGCGTCGGCATCAGCCGCTTCCTGCCCGGGTGGCTGGGGGCGGACATCTCGCTTCAAGCCGATGCCAGCGCCTACTTCGCCATCTGGTCAGCGGCCCTTCCCTTCACGATGGCCATGGGAATGTACGCAGCCATGCTCCGCGCCACCGGCGACGCCCTGACGCCCAGCCTTATCAGCGTGCTGGTCTGTGTGCTGGACGTGGTGTTCAACTTCTTCCTCATCAACCCCACCCGGCAGCTGGTGCTGTTCGGCCAGAGCGTCACAGTCTGGGGCGCAGGCCTCGAAGTCCCGGGTGCGGCACTTGGCACAGCGCTTTCCACGACCATCGGCGGTCTGCTGGCGCTGGGCGTCCTGCTGCTGCGGGACGGCCCGCTTTGCATCCGAAAGCCCGGCAGCTGGCGCATCACCTCCGCCTGTCTGCGCAATCTCTGGCGGGTGGGTACACCGCTGGCCGCTGAGCGTGCGGCCCTCTCGTCGGCGCAGGTGCTGCTCGTCCGTATCGTCTCGGGCCTCGGCACGGTGGCCATCGCGGCCAACAGCCTCGGCGTCAGCGCCGAGGGCCTCTGCTACATGGCAGGCTACGGCATTCAGGACGCCTCCATCGCCCTCATCGGGCAGGCCGTCGGCGCCCACCGCCGGGACATGGCGAAGCGGTTCGCCTGGCTCTGCACCATGATGGGCATCGGCATCATGGCGCTGTCCGGCGTGGGGCTCTGGCTCTTCGCCCCGGCCCTTATGGGCATCTTCACGGCGGACGCCGCCGTCATCGCGCTGGGTACGCAGGTCCTCCGCATCGAGGCTTTTGCCGAGCCGATGTTCGGAGCCAGCATCGTAGCAAGCGGCGCGATGCAGGGCGCAGGCGACAGCACAGGCTGCTTCCTGCTGAACCTGTTCAGCATGTGGGGCGTCCGGCTCACCCTCGCCTTCCTGCTGGCTCCCCGGCTGGGCCTCGTGGGCGTCTGGGCCGCCATGTGCATCGAGCTCTGCATCCGGGGCGCGCTGTTCCTCCTTCGGCTTGCAAGAGGCAAGTGGCTCGATAAAGGAGCGTTACAATAAACAAAATGGGCATGTGCCGGCGGCACATGCCCATTTTGTTGATTCAAATTTACTTCCGGCCATGCAGGATGGGAGACAGAGGCTTATAGATGACCATGCAGAGCACGGCGTCCAGCAGACCCTTGACCAGCGTGAAGGGCAGGTTGAAGATGACGAGGCACTTCATGAGGCTGTCGGCAGAGGGCAGGATGGCCTGATACATGCCGAGGATGGCCTCCAGCGGCATGTGGTAGAACTCCACATAGGCCGGGTAGGTGATGAAGTAGTTGGAGGGTACGCTGAACAGGGCCATGGCGGCGGCACCCGCTACCGCGCCGAGGATGGCGGTCTTGCGGCTCTTATGATGCTTGTAGATGAAGCCCGCCACAGCGGAGAAGACAGCGCCCAGCATAAAGTTGCACAGCTCGCCGACACAGGCAGTGCTGGTACCCTTGACGACGATGTGGAGCAGGTTCTTCATGAAGCTGATGACCACGCCGTACACCGGGCCGAGGGCGAACGCGCCCAGCAGGGCGGGCAGGTCGGAGAAGTCCATCTTGACGAAGGACGGGATGAGCATCGGGACAGGGAACTCGATGAACATCAGGATGAACGCCACTGCGCTGAGCATGGCGGCAACGGTCAGGTTGTGGGTCGTATCTTTTCTCATAATTTTCCTCCCGGGGCGGCTGCCCCATTCAAATAAAGACTGGAAAGCCCTTTTCTCGCTCGCTGGAACCGGGAAGACAAATGAAAACGCGCCCTGCCATAGCTTACACTATAACAGGGCGCGCACAAACAAATCAAATTGCCTGCCGTTTCTTGCATCCGGACTATACCGTTGGCCCCGGAGTCTCACCGGGTCAGCACTCTTTGGGAGTGGTCGCGGGCTGTACCGCCAGTGGGGAATCGCACCCCGCCCTGAAACGAACTTTCTTCGCAGAGTATAACGCGGCGGGTTTGTCTTGTCAAGCCCTTTTATGCATTTTTTTAACAAGCCGTTCCCGATTTGCACCGCTGGCTGTAATATGATATACTGATTCTATTATTCGTCAGGAAGGTATCTGTTTCTATGCTTTTCACCATCAACGATCTCGGCTTTTCCATCGCCGGACTGCTGCTGGAAGGCTGGCTGGCCTTTGCAGCCCGGTGCGTCTGTGCGCTGGCCCTGCTGTTCATCGGCTGGGTCGTCAGCCGCTGGCTGCAAAAAAGCCTCTTCCCCCGCCTGCTGAAGCGCAGCTGGCACTTTGCCTTTACGCACCCCCTGCTGGAAAGCTTTGCCCGCCCGGCGGCCCGCATCGCGTGGTACACCGGCATGTATCTGGCCCTGCGCAGCCTGCCCTGGGCCATCCCCAGCCTTCCGGCCCTGCTGCTCAAAGCCTATCGGATGATGCTGGTCTTCCTCATCGGCACCGGCTTCTACCACGCTTCCGGCATCGCGGCTCTGCTGCTGGCCTCGTCCAGCGAAGAAGTCCGCACCAACCGCACCCTGCTCACCCTGCTGGATAAAGTCTACAAAGTAGCCGTCGTGGTTCTCTGCGGCGCGACCATCGCACAGGAAAGCGGCCTGCCCGTGGGCAGCGTCGTGGCCAGTGCCGGTCTTATCGGCCTTACGATTTCTCTGGCCGCACAGGATATGGCCAAGAATTTCTTCAGCGGCGTGGTCATCCTGCTGGACAAGCCCTTCTCCATCGGTGACTGGATCACCGTCGGCGACGTGGAGGGCGAAGTGGTGGACATCAACTTCCGCTCCACGAAAGTCCGGGCCGTGGATAACTCTATCTACATCCTCACCAACAGCACCGTCAGCAGTGCCACCATCAACAACGCTACCCTCCGCAACAAGCGGCTCTACCGCTTCACGCTGGGCGTTACCTACGACACCACCCGACCCCAGCTGGAAAAGCTGATGGCCGACCTCGACGCCATGCTCAAGGCCAGCCCCGACACCTACGAGGACACCGCCTTTGTCCGGATGACCGGCTTCGGCGACTCGAGCATCAACCTGATGGTCTCTGCCTATCTGCGCACCGCCGACCTCGGCGTGTTTTTGCGGATGCAGAACGATTTGAACCTCAACATCATGGACGTGATGAAGGCCGACGGCGTGGATTTCGCATTTCCCTCCACGACAGTCTACCTCGCAAAAGAGAACTGACAGCAAAAAAGCCGATGCAGCTGCATCGGCTTTTTTGTTACAGCGCAATATCCAGCGCCATCATGAGGGCGAAACCCAGCACCACGCTGATGACGCCCGCCGGTTCGTCCTGCTCCACGGCTTCCGGTATCATCTCCTGAGCCGTCACGCAGACCATGCACCCGGCGGCGGCGCTCATGAGCCACGGCAGAGCCGCGCTCACCCAGCCCGCGAGGGCCAGCGCCAGCAGCGCCCCCAGCGGCTCCACGAGGCCCGACGCAGCACCGGCGCAGAAGGCTTTCCGTCTCCCCTGCCCGGCCTGCATCAGCGGCAGGCTCACCGCCGCGCCTTCCGGGATATTCTGCAAGCCGATGCCCAGTGCAAGGGCCAGCGCCCCGCTGACGGCCTCCGGCTCACCCTGCAGGGCCAGCGCCGCCGCAAGTCCCACCACCATGCCCTCGGGCAGATTATGGAGAGTCACTGCCAGCACCACCCGGCCCATCCGGCCATGCTCTTTTGACCCGGTGTGCATCAGCCGCCCGGCAGCCTCTTCCAGCCGCAGCAGGCCCACAGCACCCAGCACCAACCCCGCCGCCGGGGCCAGCCAGACCGGCAGTATCCCGGCCTCCGCCCGCTCGATGGCAGGCAGCAGCAGGCTCCACACGCTGGCGGCCAGCATGATGCCCGCCGCCATGCCGCAGAGCATCCGCCGGGTGCGGGGCTCGTCGGCCCGACGCACCAGAAAGACCCCCGCCGCTCCCAGCGCCGTACAGAGCGCCGGCAGCAGCAGGATGACCGCTGCAAACAGATAGACGTTCACATTGCATTCCCCCTTCCCACCGATGTATGCGGCGGAAAGGGGGAATGTGAAGAGAAAAAGCTCTCCTCATTCCGGCAGCTCATGCAGGGTAAATTCGTTTTTTGTTGTTTCCAGTATTCCCTCATCCCGCATTTTGCCCAGCTCTTTCGAGAGGGCGCTGCGGTCGAGGTTGAGGTGATCGGCCAGGCCCTGACGGTCGAAGGGGATGCGGAAACTTTTGCTGCCCGCCTTCGCGGCCTGATTGGAGAGATACAGCAGCAGCCGTCCCCGGACGGTCTTCGGGGCCGTGCAGAAGATGCGCTCCGAGAGGGCCAGGTTCTTGTGCAGCGAGATGTTGAGCAGGTTCTGCACGAGGATCGGCTGCCACTCGCTGTCCGGGTGAGGTGTGTGGATGAGGACATCCATGTTCAAAAAGAGCACTTCCGTCTCTTCCGCCGCCACCACGTCCACCATCATCGGCTCGCCGCAGAAGGCATAGGTCTCCGCGAACACCTGCCCCGCCGGGACATAGCTCAGGATGCTTCTGTTGCCCCAGAGGTCGATATTCTCGATGTTGACGCCGCCCGCCTGCACGATGCCCACCTCACGGGTGATGCAGCCCGCCCGCAGAAGGACTTCGCCCTTCGCGTAGGTCTTGCAGCGCGCACCGCCGCAGGTAAACATCTCAGCCAGCGCCGTCTCGCCAATGCCCTGAAAAAGGGGCGTTTTCTGTGTTTTCACCCTCAGCGCCCCCTTTTACCGCTTGACGTGGTAGACCTCGAGATAGACGCTCTTGCGCGTCTCATCCAGCGTTTCCTTCAAATCGCGGGAGAACTCCTCATCGTCCAACAGCGCCACCACCTCGGGCGCATAGCGGGTGCCTCTCTGGGCGCGGAATTCGCCCAGCAGCGTATCCACCGGCTTTGCCATCGTGTAGCAGCGGCCGATATTATCGGTGGCCGCGTCCAGTGAGTCGGCCACGGTCAGAGCGTCCACGATGGGCTTGATGTCCGCCGGGCAGGGCGGATAATTTTTCGGGTAGCCGCCGTGTCCGTCGTAGAAGGTATGGTGGTAGAGCGCCGCCGGGGCCAGGTCGTCCTTTCCGCCCACATTGCACAGCAGCTCGTAGCCGAACACCGTGTGCCACTGGATGCAGGTAAATTCCTCGTCCAGCAGGCGGCGGTAGTTGTTGCCGATGTACATGAACACATAGCTCTTGCCTACATCGTGGTAAAGGCCGCACTCATAGGCCAGCTCACATATTTCAATGCGATTGCGGCGGACTTCCTCCACCGTCTTGCAGCCCATGACGCCCACGAACAGCTCGGGCGACTTTTTGAGCATCTGCTTGACGAACATGCGGGTCAGTCCGGCCACCATCATGGAGTGGACATAGGTCGGCTTGTGAGCCACGAGGATATAATTCAGCAGACTGCGGCGGGCTGTTCCGGCCTCGGCCTGCATCTCCACCAGCTCGCGCACGGCACGGCTGACCACACGGGAGTACTGATTCTGGGGTACATTGTTCAGATACCGCAAGCTGCGGTCCATCACTTCTTCGGTGCGGCATGCCATCTCCCTACGGTCGGCAGGCGGCATCTTGACCTCGTAGGCCATCAGATAAGACACCGCCGTGAGGTTCTTGTTGATGCCAGTATCGCTGTAGTCCTGGATGTCGGTGTGGTGGATGATGTCCAACAGCTCTTCCACCACCTCGCGGGCCGTACACCGTCCGGCATGGAAGCAGGCCGCCTTATAAAGATAGCTGACACGCCAGTTCTGCAGCCGTGCCTCCTCGCCCTTATAGAGCACCCGGTCGCGGTAGATGGCTTCCGCCGACTCCATCACCTTGGCGGCGACCACTGGGTCGTTGTAGCGGCGCAGATAGCTCAGCAGCGTCTCCCGGTCCATATGCATCGCATACTCGAATTTGCCCCACGGAAGATCCGGGTCGAGCCGGTGGTAGTAAGGGTCGGTGATGATCCCCATCGCCTTGTCGAATACCTTCATGTATTCGGCGCATTCTTCCGGCGTACTGCGCGGCATGGACATCCGGCTGTTGCCCAGACAGCGCATGATGTAGCCTTTTGTCGTCTTATCAAAGGACTCATACTCCGCAATATAGCCTGCACCCTCCCGAAAAAGGCCGCGCACCTGCGTCCCGTAAGGGTTGATGGCATAGTCGCTGCCCTTGACATTGAGATAGTGGAGTGAAACCGCTTTTTCATACAGATAGCGGACGATGGCAGGCTTGTCGCCCCGGATGCGGGCGTTTTCCAGCAGGAGGCTGTAGACCTTGTAGGCGATACCGCAGTCCTCGCTGCTGGCGTAGTTGAACATCTTGTCAGCAAACTCCTGCAGGCTGGCAATTTCGGCACTCGTCAGCTCCGCAGGCGCACGCTGGAATACCAGCTCATTGAGGATAGCGTTGTTCTCCTTCATGTAGTCGAAGCACTTGATGGCGTTGGACTGGATGGTTTCCAGCAGCTCCTTCGCTTTCATATCCGGGGAGAATTTAGGCTGGGAGAGGGTGCGGACTGTCCTGAGATTTTCAATATAGCGCTCGAATCGTGCGTCCATCCGCTCTCCCCCTTTTCCGTTTTTTCACGCTCTGCTGTTGGCAGAGTCTTGTTTCCCATAATAGTTTATTATACCATCTTTTCAAGTTAGAATCAACTGATTTTTCCAACCGGTCCGTTTCTGACGCACAAAAAGACTGCCGTGCATCGTCTTTCTGCACGGCAGTCTTGTCAAATCGGATCTTCAGTTACGGTAGCAGCGGTCCTGGCCTACCAGCCAGTCCTCGCACAGACGCTCGGCCTCTTCCCGGCTGCAGCTCACACAGCGGAACAGCCGCCCTTTCAGCGAGCAGTAAGAATAGCGAACTTTCGGCACCCCATTTGCATCCCGGAATGATTCCCATCGTTCCTGTCCCGGCATCAAATAGCTTTGTTCCATAGCTTTCGCGCTTCCTTTCCGGCTGCTCTGGCAGCACAACGTGTTCATTTTATCACGTTTTGGCCGGGAGGGCTATTCGCTCTTTCCACAAAAAGCGCTCTGCATTTTATGGGAGAATGCACATTGACAAACCGCGATTCAACAGCGTTTCTTTTTCTTCCGGACAAAATACCCGGCGTATAGGACGAATACCGCCAGCGCTGCCAGCGAGACTTTGCTGGCCAGAGGATAACCGTCGGCCTGATAGACGAAGTCGATGGTGTTCTCCCCCGCCGGAGCCAGAACGGCCATCAGCCCCTCGTCCACCCGGACAATATCTGCCTCTTTGCCGTTGACGTAGGCCGTGAATCCATCGTCGTACGGTACGGAGAAGAAGACAAGGTTGTCCTTCTTCAGCGTGATCTCCGCATGGAAGCCGGAGTTGGTCATCTGGAAGGTGCTGCAGGCCGAGGCGCGGCGGTCGGCGCAGTCAGAGACGTAGGTGTCGTACCACAGGTCGTCCAGCTTTGCGTCAGGCAGCTTCTTGAGGTACTTGCCGTAGGTTTCGGCGTCCTCTTCGCTGAGCACCAGCGCCCGCATCAGGAGGTTCGCGCGGGTATTTTTAACGGTCGTCTCGTAGGACTCCTCCGTAATATAGTAGTCGTAGGTAAAGCCCATGGGAACGTAGTTCTCGTTCTCGTAGAGCATGAAGCCGTCTTTGGTGTCGTAATAGCTCCATCCGTCGTCCGCAGCGGCGAGGAAATCTTCCTGCTTTTCGGGCGTGGTGATGAGGTACTTGACGCTCAGCAGACCCCGCAGGGCGTAGTTGGAGATGTCCGGCTCACTGCGGACATCCCGCTTGACGCCCAGTGCCGGGTAGAAGCTGAGGATGCTGGGCGCGGCCGTGCTGCCGAAATATTGCAGGCTGCTCTTGTCGAGCCAGAGGCCGAGGTTGTCGTGGGTCTTGTAGGTATCCACGCGCCAGTCGCCCTCGGGCAGGTCATCCTTGAGCTTGATGGCAGAGGTGTACTGCTCCACAAGGTCGCTGTCGGTGTGCCACTGGCCGAACTTGCCGATGCCGATGTGTACCATGCTGAACACGCAGGCAAAGGCCAGCACCACTGCCGTCATCCGACGGGCAAAGGCCCTGCTCCCCCGCCAGCGGCGGCAGAGCAGGTGGTACAGGATAAGACCGCCGATGCCGAAGCTCAGGACGGCGACATACTGGCCGGGATTCTGCAGCACACCCAGCGACCATTCTTTGGTATCACTGTCCTGCACCGGCACCAAGGCAAACGCCAGCGTCGCGATCATCAGCCAGCCGATGCCCCGGACCGGGGCGTCCAGCTCGTCGGCAGAGATGTCGGGGCTTTCCAGCGCACTGGCCGTCATGGCGCAGAGGATGAGCACCGGCATGTAGTACCACCGGGCGTAGTAGCTGGAATTGAGGGCGTAGAAGGCGCTGTTGAGCACCGGCACCAGCGCAAAGATGGCGCAGGTGGCGACGATGCGCTTTTTGCTGTCGCCCTTCCGTGCCCGCCAGTAGGCCATCGCGCCGGCCAGACTGCACAGGGGCAGATAGGCCGACATACTCGTCCACTTGATGATGCCCTCCGACCAGATAGAGGTGATGTAGGGCGAATCGGGCGGTAAGATCCAGCTCAGCAGGATGGCCAGATACTGCTGCACCTTCGAGTAGGTCAGAAAGCCCCAGCCCGACGACAGGTCGATGGTGCGGGGGTTCTGCAAAATGCTGAGTACCGCCGGCCAGAGCAGGACGAAGCCCAGAGCCGCGCCCAGCAGGCTCTCAAAGGCCAGCCGGACGAAGAGTCGGACATTCATCGGGAAATCTTTCGTCGTCAGCTTGCAGATGAAGTAGATGACGAGGAAGAGGACCTGGCCGATGAAGAAGAAGTAGTTGTTGAGCAGGTTGACCCCCACCCAGAACGCGAAGAGGCCGTAGTGCTCTTCCTGCTCGTAGAGCGTTTCGTCCAGCGCCCAGAGCATCCACGGAAAGAGGGCCACCACGTCGATAAAGTGGTTGAAGAAGACATTGTAGATGCTGAAACCCGAGAAGGCATACAGGCAGGCGCCCAGCACCGCGTGATCGGAGCGGCGGACATAGCGGCAGAGGTAGCGGTAAGCGCCGCCGCCCGCCACGGCAAATTTCAGCACCAGCAGCGGCACCATGAGGTAGGGCAGCCAGTTCTGGGGGAAGATGAGGGACAGCCAGAAGAACGGCGAACCATACAGGTAGAACGAGTAGGCGTTCATCGCGCCGCTGCCCAGGTCGGTGGCCCAGGAGAAGGTGCTGCGGGCTGCGCCGGCCATACCGTCCGGGTAGCCTGCCCCCTTGATGAAGCCGTTCATGTAGCGGTAGAAGCTGATCTGCTGGCTGTTGAAATCGCCCGCGTAGTGGAAAAATCCACCGTCGATGATATAGAACGGCAGGAAGAATATCGCCGCCGTCAGCGCACAGAGCAGCATGGTGCGGAGCATCTGGTCCCGCCGCCCCGGCATATTGAGCAGCCGGGCATTTCCGGTCTGATTTTTTGAATCGTCCATTGTCTATCCTCTTTCCCCGCCCGGAGGGGCGGCACAGGCCCATCGCCCGCATCGTTCTCGCGTTCCAGTATAGCACGCGGCTGTGTGGAAAAAAAGAATTTTTGTGTTTTGCTTGACATTCGCCCGCCGGGCGGGTATAACCCTCTCAAAGACACTTCAAGGAGGCCGACATGAAGCTATACCCGTTCAGCGCCCTTCTGGCGCGGATGAAGTACATCACCCGGTGGAGTCTGATGCACTCCACCCGCCCGGAATCCCTCAGTGAGCACACCTGCGACACTGCCCTGCTGGCCCATACCCTCTGCCTCATCGCGCGGCGGTACACCGGCACGCCCTGCCGCCCCAAGACGGTGGCGGTGGCGGCGCTCTATCACGATGCACCCGAGATCATCACCGGCGATATGCCCACGCCGGTCAAGTACAGCAGCCCCGGCCTGCGGGACGCCTATAAGGCGCTGGAGGCCGAGAGTGTGGATTCCATGACCCGTCTGCTGCCGCCGGAGCTGGCCGAGGAGGTCAGCCCCTTCATCACCGGCAGCCTGCTGACCGCCGAGGAAAAGCGGCTCCTGAAAGCTGCTGACCGGCTCTCGGCCCTCATCAAGTGCATGGAGGAGCAGCGCAGCGGCAACCACGAATTTGACGCCGCGCTTCGTCAGCAGCGGGAGGCACTGGAAGGGATGCACTGCCCTGAGGCCGACTGGTTCATGGCGCACTGCCTCCCCTGCTTCACCCAGAACCTCGACGAGCTGACCCGCAGCGAATGATCACGGGAAGGGGACTTCCCGCACGTCGTCCGGGTCCAGCCCGGCCTTGCGCTGCTCTTCGAACACCGCCGCAATAAGCTCGTCCAGGTCTTCCAGACGGGACAGGGTGCAGCAGTAGCGGCGGAGGGCGGCAGCACCCTTGAGGCCCTTCATATAGTGCATAGTCTGGGCGCGGGCCTGAGGCATGGCGGTGTACTCGCCCTTCTGCTCCACCATCTCTTCCACCTGACGGCGGAGAGCGTTCATCCGGGCCTGCAGGTTCGGCTCCTTGGGAGTCGGCAGGCCCTCGATGGCGGCGTTCACCCGCTCGAACAGCCACGGGTCGCCCAGCGCAGCACGGGCGATCATGACGCCGTCGCAGCCGGTATGCTGCATCATCTCCACGGCATCTTCTGCCGTGTGGATGTCGCCGTTGCCCAGCACAGGCACCTTCACCGCCGCCTTGACCTTGGCGATGATGTCCGGGTCGATGCCCGGGGTGTACATCTGCTCCCGGGTGCGGGCGTGGACGGCGATGAGTTCAGCCCCCGCCTGCTCGCAGGCTTTGGCGCACTCCACCGCCGTGATGTGGTCGGCGTCCCAGCCTTTCCGCATCTTGACCGTCACCGGGCGGGTGGTGTGGGCCTTGACCTGCTCGACGATGCGTCCGCAGAGGTCGGGGTCCAGCATCAGCTTGCTGCCTGCACCGCCCGAGACGATCTTCGGGGCCGGGCAGCCCATGTTGATGTCCAGAAAGTCGAACTGGTATTCTTCAATGGCCGCTGCGGCCTCGCCCATGATCTGGGGCACCTCGCCGAAGATCTGCACGCCGTAGGGTGCGCCGTTGGGTTCGGCTTTGAGCAGGCTGACCGTTTTGTGGTCGTGGTAGACCAGCGCCCGGCTGGACACCATCTCGCTGACCGTAAAGCCTGCGCCGTGCTGGGCCATCAGCCGACGGCAGGGCGCGTCCGTAAAGCCCGCCATCGGGCCAAAAACTGCCCGGTGGGGCAGGGTGATATTTCCGATTTTCAGAGAATCCATCTTATCCCTCGTTTTGCTTGACAATGGCTTGCAAAAGCTCCATCCTATAAACAAGAAAGGCACTGCCTGCGAATGGTCAGCGTCCTTCCAGCGTTAGATCAAAAAGAATGACCGCAGCTTGTCAGGGCTTGGGCGGTCATTTCTTTTTGCTGTTAAAAATGGTCCAGGTGATTTGCAACAGCGACGACCGCCGCCTGCGGCGGATGCAGGGAGGAGCTGTTGGGGCAGCGGCCAGCAGGACATGAGCGCCGCTCAAGGCGCGAAATGGCCGCTGGGAGCCGCAACCCGGGTTCTTTTAGAATATCATATTTCCCGCACGAATACAACACCCCGGCTTCCTGCAGGCCGGGGTGTTCGTCTTGTCTATCGCAATTTCTCCTGCTATACTTAGGGCAAAGGAGCGGCGGGCAGGCCCCCGCCGGAGAAATGGCTATGGAGTATCGTGATTGGACGAAAAAAGACGGCATCGGGCGGGACATCTCCACCTCGCTGCTGGGCTACGGGTGTATGCGCTTTCCCACCCTGCCGGATGGCTGCATCGACGAAGTGAGGGCCGAAAAGCTGCTGAACACTGCCCGGGCGGCGGGCGTCAACTACTTTGACACCGCTTTCCCCTACCACGGCGGTGAGAGCGAACCTTTCGTGGGCCGGGTCATTGCCAAGTGGCCTCGGGAGAGCTTCTACCTCGCCACCAAGCTGCCTCTGTGGAGCTGCAAGACCCTCGACGAGGCCAAAGACATCTTCGAGAAGCAGTTCGAGCGGCTGGGCGTGGACTACATCGACTTCTATCTGCTGCATTCCCTGCACAAAGCCCGCTACGACGCGGCCAAAGAGATGGGCATCGTAGACTGGCTCTGGGAGCAGAAGGCTGCCGGGCGCATCCGGAATTTTGGCTTCTCCTGCCACGACAACGCGGCGGGCTTCGAACATATCCTGCGCGACCAGCCGTGGGACTTCTGCCAGCTGCAGTACAACTACCTCGACACCGACGACCGTGCCGAGGAGATCGCAGGCGACCGGGGCTATGCCCTTACCGAAGAACTGAATGTTCCCCTCATCATCATGGAGCCCATCAAGGGCGGTACGCTGGCACAGCTGCCGCCGGACGCTGCCGCGCCGCTGAATGCACTGGACGCCGACGCCAGCGCGGCCTCGTGGGCGCTGCGCTGGGCGGCCAGCCACAAAAATGTGAAGGTCGTTCTCTCCGGCATGAGCGCAGAAGACCAGCTGGACGACAACCTCGCCACCTTCGGAGATTTCCGCCCCATGACCGACGCCGAGAACGCCGCCATCCGGCAGACTGCCGACGTCCTGCGCAGCCACATCAAAATCGGCTGCACCGGCTGCCGCTACTGTATGCCCTGCCCCATGGGCGTGGACATTCCGGACAATTTCAGCATCTGGAACAAGCTCGGGATGTTCGGCAATAAGGACGCCATCCGCCAGCAGTGGACAGCCTGCTTCCCGGATGCCGAAAAGGCCATTCACTGCGTCCGCTGCGGCAAGTGTGAGGCCGTCTGCCCCCAGCATCTGCCGATTCGGGACTCTCTTGCAAAGCTCCAGACGGAACTGGACAATTTATAATGAGTGAAAGCGGGCGCTCCTCTGTCTCTCCGGACAGGTGGAGCGCCCGCTTTTTGTTTAACCTACGTTGATGTGACCCACCGGGAGGACTTTGCGCTTGTTGTCGTCGGGCTTTGCCGTCAGGCTGATCGCCAGCGACACCGGGCCAACGCGGCCCATGAACATACAGGCCATATACAGCAGCTTCGCGCCGGTGTTCAGCTGTCCAGTGACACCCACCGACAGGCCCACCGTACCGAACGCCGAGCAGGACTCGAAGATGCAGTCGATGACCGACACCGTCTCTGCGGTGTTGTAGTACACCACGACGGCAGAGCCGAACGCCGCCACCGCGCCGATGACGATGATGGTCAGAGCGCGGTAGACCGTCTTGGACTCGATGTGGTGGCCGCCGATAACGCAGTCGTCGCGGCCCTGTGCCACGCTGCGGATGGTCAGGATGAGCACCGCGAAGGTCGTCACCTTGACGCCGCCGCCCGTCGAACCGGGGGCCGCACCGATGAACTGCAGCACGCTCATCAGCAGCTTGCTGATGGGGCTGCAGGCCGCGAGGTCGATGGTGTTCATACCCGCAGTACGGGTGGATACCGACTGGAACAGCGCCGCCATTATCTTGCCCGGGACAGACAGGCCGCCCATCGTTCTGGGGTTCGACCACTCGAGCAGGGCCAGCAGCACCGCGCCGCCCACCCAGAAGATGACCGAGAACTGCAGCACGACTTTCGCGTGGAGAGAGAGCCGCCGCTTTTTGCGGTACTCTGCCAGCTCCACCCAGACCATGAAGCCCAGACCACCGGCCATGATCATGAACATGATGACAGCCTGCACATAGTAGTTGTTGACGTACGGCACCAGCGAGGAGTAGGCGCCAAACCGTCCGAAGAGGTCAAATCCTGCGTTGCAGAAAGCCGAGATGGCCGTGAACACGCTGACCCACACACCCTCTGCGCCGAACTGTGGCACGAATGCGAAGAGCAGCAGCACGATGCCCACGGCCTCGAAAGCCGCCGCCAGCTTGATGACGATCTTCAGCACCTCAGTAGCCTTGGACAGGCCGTCTGCCGAGACGCTCTCGCCCAGCAGCCGCAGGTCGCGGAAGCCCATCCGCCGCCGGGCCGCCAGCGCGAAGAAGCTGGTGAGGGTGACAAGGCCGAGGCCTCCCACTTGAATGAGCATCAGGATGATTACCTGCCCGAACAGCGAAAACTGACTCCATGTATCCCGCACGACGAGGCCCGTCACGCAGGTAGCACTGGTAGCGGTGAACATGGCGTCGATGACGCCCAACCGCCCCGTCCTGCTGGAAATGGGCAGGGTAAGCAGCAGCGTCCCCACCGCGATGACCAGCAGAAAGCTGCTGCAGATGGTCTGCGTCGCACTGCTGCCCGCCAGCCAGCCCTTGTTGGGCCGGCGTGTCCGCTTTTTGGTTTTGTTTTTTCCCATTGCAACCTCCCGGGGCTCCCCCCGGCCAGCAGCCAGAGGGGCGAGTCGTTCTGCCGCCCCTGCGCAAAGTTTCCCGGCGCAGGAGCCTCTCTTTATAGGATACACCTTTTTTCTCTCCGATTCAACTTGATTTTGTGCGCTGTTTGCGGTATCATATCTGTAATGTGTCTCAGTAGCTCAGTTGGATAGAGCGTCCCCCTCCTAAGGTTATGCTCTACCAGCCGCCTTACGATGAAAAGTGACTGTTACCATTTTTAATTGAATAGATGTCTCTGTAGCTCAGCAGGATAGAGCGTTCGCCTCCTAAGAATTCGGTCAACCTGATACCTTGGGTGCAGAAGTGATTGCTCTATTCAAAAGCAAAACCGAGAATCACGGTTTTCTCAACAAATTTTGATGCAACAAGTTTAACACCGTTCCGGTTGCAACGCAGTCGGTCACTTCGGTGTGAAAATCATTCTGCATATTCGTTTCCAAGCGCGTTGAATTTCAAAAAATCAACGATAATACATAATATGCCTCAGTAGCTTAGCTGGATAAAGCGCCTCCCTCCTAAGGAGGAGACCGCAGGTTCGAATCCTGTCTGGGGTATCCCTTTATGAAAATGCGAAGGTCATTTTTCCATGTGAAAGACGATCTTCGCATTTTTCATTTTGAACCTATCACCAAAATTAGCCAGCTAATGCCATTAGCAGAATTTTCGGTTCCAGCTAATAAAATCAGGTTCCCAGCTAATGAAGCCCCATAAAGCACCTTTTGAACTCTGTTTTCCGGCTCTCTGCTAAAATTGGTAGCCGCTTTCCTGTAAATCCATGTAAATACAAAATATCCATTGCAATATCCCTATATAAGCCGGCATTTTGCCCCTCTACGGTATAGTATTGTACGCTTGCGATAGAGCTATCTGTTTTTGTTATAACTTCATGAGAACTACTGTCTGCTGCAATCCATCCTACACCAAAGCTGTCCGTAAATGTAAACACTGGGCAACTCGACCACTTCATATCATATGCGATTTTAACTGTTTTTTTATTATTTGAACCAGCAAGGCCATATCTGAAAGTCAATTTCGCAGATTCACTGGAGGCTCGTGAACCTTGCTTAAAAATATGATTATAAGCATCCATTTTCAGGTCATACGATTTAATCAGGCCAATTTGTGTGTCGTTGTAGCCTTCTTGCTTTAATGATGCTTCAGATTGCATTGAAAGCCGTGCAAGCTGCGCATTTAAATCGGTCTTTGTAATTGTTCCACTACGCAGAAGATCGTCAACCATTTCTTTTTCAGATACAATGATTTCCTGAGTGTTGGTTGACTTTGAAAGAATTTCATCTGCCAAGTTTATCGCACTGCCACTAGCTGCAAAAGCTTGAACAGGAATCACCAGAAGACTTATTGACATACAAAGAGAAGCCAAAATTTTTGTAAGTCTTTTCATATTATTTCTCCTAAATTCTTGATTTTTATATATCATCACCATGCTCTACAACTGCATTGGACTCACCCTTTCATATGAAACTAGAAGCCACAAGACACATAACGAGTGCCATTATACTTTATCTACTTGTACTACCTGTAATGGTTTCACTCTGTCCATCAGAATAATTAAATGTTGCTGAATACTCCAGCTTGTAAGATTTTCCCGGTTTGGTATTGTAGTTACCGCTTGCCATGCAGTTCGAGGTCGTGCTGGTATTTGAACAGTTGCTTACTCTCTGCCATGTTCCAAAGGTTCCTTTTTCATAGAGAGTACCGGAAACGCTGATACTTTTTATGCCAGTTCTCGTTTGAGCATCAACCTGATAGTAGGTCTGGTAGATTGAACCGTTGACGGTGCTGTTTCCAATATACCGACCAGACTGCCCTACAGCCAAGGCAGAGCACGCTAGGCTCAAGATCATCACCGCTGAAATAACAATGGACAAAAAACGTTTTTTCGACATAGATAATGTACCTCCAATTTTTTGCTCCCAATAGGAGCTTTTGCTTAGTCAACGTAATTCGCCTTGTGTTTGTGACAGCTTTTTTAAAAAATTTTCTAGTTTTTTGTTGTATTTGTATGCTTATACAAAAAACTCCATGCTATTTGTGAATTCTAACAAATAACATGGAGTTTCATATTAAAATACGTTTTCAGCGATTTTCACGATCTCATCTCGTGAGATGTTTCCCATAATCGTATTTGAAACGCCTCCTTGCTCCCAGCTTAAAATATAAACAGTGTCTCCGTTTTCTCCTACGCTCGTTCCCAAAGTTGCGTCTGCATCTCCAACTTTTATATTCTCATAAGTTGTATGCTCATTGTCAAACGAGGACTGTTGCCCCGGCTGTATAATGGAGCAGCGAACAGTATATCCTTTACCGCTTTCTTTTGACGAGTAAACGTGCAAAAAGTTTTCTGCTCTTTCAAATTCCTGCTCACGATCTCGTTCAAATCCATCCGGCACATAATGGTCGCTATACCCATTCGGGAGCTGCTCCAACGGCTCGCCATCCACCTGATATGTCAGCTGCATCTCAATCGGCAGGAATTTCTGAATCATCGTATAGACTGCCTTTCGGAAGTCCGCACTTACTGCAAGCGCGCCGAGAGTTAAAATTACCAGCGTCAGGGCCGCAACAAGCACTCGTTTCAGCACAGGGTGGCGTTTATGCAACGCCGCTTTCAGGCGAGCATCCCATCGGGAAGTATCCGGGTAATTTAGATACGTTTGAAACGCTGAAAAAATTGCAGCATGAATGAAAAAGAGGCTGTTGCACCGGCTTTTATCCGTGTGCAACAGCCCCTTCCTTTACTTCAGCAGCTTGTCCAGTTCATCATATTGCATTACTGGAGCTTTGCAAGGATTTCCTCAGCCGTCATACCGCTGGCCAGCAGCTTCTTCAGCACATCTTCTGCTTCGCCTTTCTTTGCTTCTTCCATTGCCTTTGCTTCGGCGGCAGCTTTTTTGTTTTCGGCTTTAGTAAGTTCCTTGGTGGCGGCTTTCAATTCTGCTTTCTTGGCTTTCAGCTGCGTCTTCAGATCATCGAGATTTGCAGTCAGCGCAGCAACCTCAGATTCGATTTTTTCCTTTTCGGCGGTCTTTTCTGCAACGACGGCTGCATAATCAACGCTGGCCTTTACAGTACGAGCCTTATTCTTGCTTCCCTTGGGTCTTGCCATAATAATTTCCTCCCATACAGTGAAATAATTTGATACTTACAAGTATATTCCAAATAGTCAGAATTGCA
>ENA-UOJV01001069-UOJV01001069.1-human-gut-metagenome-genome-assembly--contig:-C82-NODE-1069-length-33441-cov-38.477416_pt1 | contig 33441 bp, 26 predicted proteins | sample MGYA00242356_ERZ723903 | MGnify/ENA metagenome assembly ERZ723903
GAGATAGAGATAGAGTTAGAGAAAGAGATAGAGATAAAGAGAGAGATAGAGAAGGTACGCCCTGAAACGGGGCACCCTTCCCACACCTATGGCCGTTACCAGAATGTTTTCCTGACGGATGAAGAACTGGCAGACTTGCAGGTCAGCTTTCCTGCTGTATGGGAACAGTACATCGAAAAGCTGTCCGAGTACATGGCTTCTACTGGCAAGCGTTATCAGAGCCATGCAGCGACCATCCGGCGCTGGGCCGGTGAGGACGCTAAAAAAACTGTCACACCCTCACGCAACCGGGATTACAGCGTAAAGGAGGATGAAACTGTATGATTGAGATTACCGCAGAAATCCGGGCATTCATCGACAAGGCAGCTGCCGGTGTGGAATTGGCTGAGGACGAGTATATAGACCCGTCAGACGGGCTCATTCACTGTAAGAAATGCGGCGGCCAGAGGCAGACCGTTGTGCCATGCTTCGGGAAATCCGGCTACTTTATGCCGCGCTGCATCTGCCAGTGCCAGCGGGAGGCTGAGGAGCAGCGCAAGGCTGCTGAAGAACGGCAGCGCCGCATGGAGCGTATCAAACGCCGAAAGGCACAGGGCCTGCAAGACCGTTATCTGTACGACTACACATTTTCCAATGATAACGGGCAAAACCCATTGATGGACAAGGCTCATGCCTATGTGGAGAACTGGAAAGAGGCATATAAGAGCAATATCGGGCTTTTGCTGTTTGGAGATGTGGGAACCGGCAAATCTTTCTTCGCCGGATGTATTGCCAACGCTTTGCTTGACCAGGATGTGCCGGTGCTGATGACGAACTTCCCCACCATTCTGAACCGCCTGACCGGGATGTTCTCTGAGGACAGGTCGGAGTTTATTGCCAGCTTTGATGAGTACGACCTGCTTATCATTGACGATCTGGGTGTAGAGCGCAGTACCGAATATGCTATGGAGCAGATGTTTTTCGTCATCGACAGCCGCTATCGCAGCCGCAGACCCATGATTATCACAACAAACTTGAAACTGTCCGAGCTGAAAAACCCGCCTGATCTGGCCCACGCCCGTATCTATGACCGTATTCTGGAACGGTGTGCGCCGATTCTTTTTGACGGGAAGAATTTCCGGGAAGAAAATGCCGGTGCTACCCGACAGACAGCAAAAGACATTGTAAACAGTAAGCACGACTGATTTTTTACCGGGCGGCACAGACCCGTTCGGAGAAAGGAGCGCCATGAACAGAGAACCCCGTACTATGCAGGTGGCAGACGCCGCTACTGCGTCCAGAGCGCCGGAAAACACGCCAGCGATGGTAAAGAAAATCGGTAAGACGACCTACAAGGTTCATGTCCATTTCAGCAATACCAGCACAGAAACCATGAGCGATAAAATCAAGCGTATGCTCAAAAATGAAATTCAGCAGATGTGACAGACTGATAAACGAAGCCGCCTTGTGCTAAACTGATGATGGTACGCACCAAAATTTTTGTCAAGGAGGACACGAAAATGCTTTACACAGAAAAAGAGAAGCATGAAATTGAACGAGTAAAGGAGGTCTTTGCGGAACATCTGCGGCAAAGCCCTGATTTTGAACTGCTCTGGTCGGACAAGGTAGGCTATGTCTGGCTGACGATTGGTGTAAATCCAGTCTATGTGGATACCGGTATCAGGATAGAATCTGCCGCCGATCTCTGCGGCAGGTGTTTGGATGATGTTGCTATGGATGTTTTGTATATGACGGGCAACGATCATGCACTGGAAGCAGCCGACCCGCTGGAATTGGCCGAAATCAAGCGGCGCTGGGAGCCATATATCAACCAGCTGCCAGACTATGCGTATCTCTGCAAAGACCTGCTGAACGGAAAAATGTAATCTGTTAAATGAGGTGTCAGGAGCCATACAGTGCTTCTGGCACCTTTTGTGAGTTTTCTGTGAATTTGATTAAAAAGTCCTTGACAATTTGTCTCTGGGTAAGTATGAAAATTCGTTCTGTTGCGATTCTGGGGGCCGGTGCTGTCGGCTCCTATCTGCTGTGGGGGCTGACCGACAAGCCGGGGGTGACGGTCAGCGTTGTGGCCGAGGGTACACGCGCCGACCGGCTGCGCCGCGCAGGGTGTACGATCAACGGCAAGACCTACCGCCCGCAGGTACTGAACCCTGCGCAGGCCCACGGCGCAGACCTGCTCATCGTTGCGCTGAAATACGGTGCCCTGCGCGGGGCGCTGGATGACATCCGCGCGATTGTGGGCGAAAATACCACTGTCATGAGCCTGATGAACGGCGTTGACAGTGAGGAGATCATCGGGGCAGCGGTTGGCGACACTCATGTACTGCCCGCGCTTATTAAAGTGGCATCCCACCGCACCGAGGATGGCGTCTTTTTTGACCCGGACACAACGATCGGGATCATTTACGGCGAGCCGCAACCGCCCTTTGACAGCCCCCGCGTGCAGGCTGTAGCCGACCTGTTTGACGGCACGGGGCTGCACTACCAGACCACAGTGCATATCCGCGAGGAGATCTGGAGCAAGTTTCGGCTGAATGTCTGCAACAACCTGCCGCAGGCAATTTTGGGCGCAGGTGTCGGCTGCTACCGTGACAGCGTCCATATGCAGGCCATCAGTGACGGCTTGCGCCGCGAACTGGAGGCCATCGCCGCCGCAAAAGGCATTGACCTGAGTCTGGTGGACAGCGCCGTCAGCTACGGCAGCCTTGTAAAGCCGACCGCGCGGTACTCGACTCTGCAGGATCTGGACGCCCACCGCCACACCGAAATCGAGATGTTCTCCGGTGCGCTCATCCGCATGGGGCAGGAACTTGGCATCCCCACGCCGTATAACGAGTACACCTACCACATGATCAAGGCCATGGAAGAAAAGAACGACGGCCTGTTTGACTATGCCGAGGGAGAAGCAGCGACAAGAGCGCGGTAAAGCGTAAGTCTGCGGCAGCAATGCCGCAAAATGTAAAAACAGGCGCAGCAGGGCAGACTTGCGGCGCCTGTTTTTTGTAAGATTTCCGGAGAAATGTTATTGCATCAGGCAGGGGGCGCACATCGTGCGCCGAGGAAAAGACTTTTAATGGGGGCACAGTTGAACACGCAAGGATTTCTACCCGTTGCATTCGTTCCGGTTACCTTTTATAATAAGAGCAAAGACAGTTCTTTCAGTTCTTTTTGATATTGATGGATACAGTAAATATAAAGAGCAAAATATATACACTTCTTCACGATGCGAATATTGAAATCACAATAGAAAAGTGATATTATAACATAAATACAACTTTGAATATACAGAGATTCTGCGGCAGACAGGACGAATGCCGATAGTTATACGCGAGGGGAAAAACGGTTGTGGAAGTATTATTGACAGGCAATACAAGCTGTGTTACAAAGGCGTGGATCGAGGCGGCCTTTCCGCAGGATCATGTCCTGATTGCAGGATATGAAAAGGCGCAGGACCCCCATTTAAAGGCGATTGCGCTGGACAACAAGAGACTGCTGTCGCAGCTGACGGATACCTACGAGTTTGACTGCATCGTGTATTTTTCGCAGTACCTGATCCCTCACAATGAGCAGGCCGGTGAGCTGGAACGGCTGCGCCATGTGCTGCAGATCAACCGTGAGCGCCCGGTTCGCATACTGTATCTGGCCGGGCCGGAAAGTGTCGTTACCCCCGAGACGGGCAAGACCATCATGGCCAAAGCTGCGGAGGAACTTTGCCGTCACTACGCAATGACCAGTCAGGTGCAGGTCAAAGTGCTGCACATGCCGTATCTCTACGGAACCGACGGTGCAGGCGGCGGGCAGGGCTTTGCACCGCTGTTTGAACAGATGGAGACAGGCAAGCTTTGCTTTGATGAACAGGCACAAAGCCCGCTGTATGCCCTCTGCAGCGAGGATCTGGCAGAGCTGGTGCCCCGTATTTATGACGCTTGGACTCCCGAATGGGAGGAGTTTACCGTGCCCGTGGTGTTCGATGTGAACTACAGCCATCTGGGCGAAAAATTGCAGCAGCTTTGCCCCGGCCTGCAGGTCAGCTATGGGCAGGATTCCCCGATGTATTACCCGGCCAATGACGGCTTGCTGCGCAAGCGTTATGGGTGGTTCCCCCGGTATGCTCTTTTGGATGACATGCCGGAGCTGTACGGACGCTGGAAGGAGGCACGCACCCCGAAACGGGACCTGCTCGGGCGGATATGGAATACCTTGCGCACCCGCCGCAGGCTTTTGGCTGCGGCAGAAATTGCAGCGGCCTGGCTGGTGACGGAACTGCTTGTGCAGATGACCGCTACACAGGCGCAGTTCCGCATGGTCGATTTTCGGCTGGCTTTTATCGTGCTGGTGGGCACGATGTACGGCCTGAATGCAGGCGTGCTGGCGGCGCTGCTGGCCTCGCTTTCCCTGATGCTGGGGTATATGCAGCAGGGGACAACGCCGCTGCTGCTTTTCTACGATCCCGCCAACTGGCTGGCTTTTATCGTCTACTTTATCGCGGGCGCACTGTGCGGCTATGTTCAGATGCAAAACGCAGAATCCATCCGCTTTGTACAGCAGGAAAATGAGCGTCTTAAAGATCGTTTGCGCTTTGTGCGCAGGCTGTATCAGGACACGCTGGAGGATAAGCAGATGTTCCGCCGCCAGATTCTGGGCAGAAAGGACAGCTTTGGCAAAATATATGATGTGACCCGCCAGCTTGACGACATGCAGCCGGAAAAGCTGTACTATAAGACCGTCCAGATTATGGAGGATGTTCTGCAGAACAAAAGTCTCGCGGTCTACCATCTGGACGACAACCGCCACTTTGCTCGGATGATGGCCTGCAGCCCCGGCTTTAAGGGGAACATGCCGCGCTCAATCGAGACAGAGCAGTATCTGCCTGTGCTTCGCGCTATCGAGCAGGAGGGACTGTGGGTCAATCGCGAGTTGATCCCCGAGATGCCGATGTACGCTGCGGCGGTGCGCGAAAATGGGCGGGCCGTAGTGCTGGTCGTTCTTTTTGACGCGGTGGATGACCAGCTTACGCTCTACTACCAAAACCTGTTCCGCATCCTGTGCGGTCTTGCAGAGACGGCACTGGTGCGCGCCTTTGAATATGAGAATGCAGTATATAACGAGCAGCATCTGCCCGGAACGCGGGTGCTGCGCCCGGCTGCATTCGCCGCTAAGCTGGATGCTGCCTGCACCCTCAAGGAAGGAAAGATGGCACAGCATCTCTTGCTGCGGGTCACGGATACCTTTGAGAATGAGACCCGTCTGTACGCTGCTTTGGACCATGCTATTCGCAGCAGCGATGCAGCAGGACGGGGACCGGACGGCAGCTTGTACCTGCTGCTGAATCAGGCTGAAGAAAGCGAACTGCCGATCATCGAACAGCGTCTGCAGAAGCATGGCATCTCAGCGCAGCCGGTCCCGTTTGAGCAGCAGCTTGCGCTGGCCGCAGCCGCAACGCAGGAAGGGGAGCAGAGATGAACCTGACCGCTTTGGCGCTGGTGCTGCTATTGCTGCATCTGCTGGTGTGTCTGCTGCTGTGGAGAATGGTACGGAAGGGCCTTTTGGATGCCCAGGGGTATTTTCTTCCGTTTATGCTGCTGATCCCATTTTGGGGACCGATCTGTGTACTGCTGTTGACCACGCGCAACGCCCTGACAGACAGGGCTGTCACCCCGCCAGATTTGGAAAAGCTGCGCATCAACGAGGAACTGTTCCGCAGCATTCTGGTTGAGAACCGTGAAGCGCGTGAGACCACCGTGCCGCTTGAGGAGGCGCTGATCGTCAACAGTGCCGAGCAGCGGCGCAAGCTGATTTTTTCGGTGCTGAACGATGACCCGATGCAGTATTATGATCTGCTGCAGCAGGCGCGTATGAATGAGGACAGCGAGGTCGTACATTATGCTGCGACGGCGATGGCGCAGATCTCCAAGCAGGCCGATCTGACCCTGCAGCGCCATGAGGCAGATTATGCAGCCAAGCCCAATGACCCGGAGGTGCTGGCGGCTTACAGCCGGTATCTCGGCGAATATCTTGATTCCGGTCTGGTGCAGGGACGCGCTGCAGAGATCCAGCAGCGCCAGCTTATCCGGCTGCTGAAGCAGCAGCTTACAGCAGGGTTGGATTTCAGGCTGGGCTGTCGTCTGGCACAGGCGTATCTGGCAATGCAGGAATATGACGAGGCAGAGCGCGTGCTGGAAAAGCTTACCGCACAGTGGCCCCAGCGTGAGGAGCCGTGGCTGCTTCGCCTGCGCAGTGCAGCAGACCGCAAAGACGGTGATGCCCTGCGAAAAACCATACACAATATACAGGAGCAGGATGTCTACCTGAGCGCCAAAGGCCGCGAGACGCTGCGCTTCTGGCAAAACGAAAAAGAAGGAGATGACAGGGTGTGAAGCGTGTACAGGATTGGCTTTTGCGTTTCCGCTGGCAGAAGCTGCTGCTGGTGTGGGGCGTATTTTTGCTGATTGCTGCCGTTCTGTTTGCTGAGCGCAGCGGCGTGCAGTATACCCATACCCGTTTTCGCCTGTCGTATCTGCCGCAGGAACAGGCCATCTCCAAGGCGCAGGCGCTGCAGGAGCAGCCCGCCACCTGCCTGCTGCTCTGTGATACAGGGCAGAGCGGTGTGGACGATGCAAGAGAGCTTTTTACACAGCTTCTGCAGGACATGAAGGTTGCCGCCGATGTGGTCGATCTGGCCGAAGTCTCGGTGAATGACCTGCCCGCACCGGAAAATTATCAAACCGCTGTTGTGCTTATGCCCAATGTTGAACCTTTGGGAGAGGAACTGCTCCGCCTGATGAACTGGGTCGAGGACGGCGGCGGCCTGCTGTTCGGGATGAGTCCGTCCAACGACCGGTATTTTACTGTGATCTCCGCCAAATTGGGGGTGCTGTCCACCTCCGGCGAGTACAAGCAGGCAGAGAGCATTGTGCCGGCCGAGGGCTTTATGCTGGGCGGCGGGCAGCGCTACGAGCTTTCAGACCCATTTGACTCCTCACTGACAGTGGCCCTGCGCGAGGATGCTGAGGTATATGCCACAACCGGGGATGAGAAAGTCCCCCTGATCTGGGGCCGCCGTCAGGGCCGTGGGCGCATCGTGGTGGACAACATTGGTATCTATGACAAAGTCATGCGCGGCTTTTATGCGGCATCCTACAGCCTGCTGCAGGATGCCGTGGCTTACCCTGTCATCAACAGCGCTGTCTTTTATCTGGACGACTTTCCTTCCCCTGTGCCGGAAGGGGACGGCACCTATATCCGGCGGGATTACGGTCTGAGCATCAGCGATTTTTATTCGCAGGTCTGGTGGCCCGATCTGACCCAGTTGGCGGAACGCTACGGCATCCACTATACCGGTGTGATGATCGAAAACTACGAGGACGACACTTTGTCCGCTCCTCAACGGCAGGCCGATACCGAGCAGTTCCGCTACTTTGGTGGTCTTTTACTTCGTCAGGGCGGCGAGATCGGCTACCATGGCTACAACCACCAGCCGCTCTGTCTGCCGGATACTGATTACGGTGATGCCTACGCCTATAATCAATGGCCCAATGCCGATGCCATTACTGCGGCGATGGACGAGCTGATTGCGTTTCAGAAAGCCGTTCTGCCTTATGCCGAAGGCTCGGTCTATGTGCCGCCCTCGAACATTCTTTCGGCAGCGGGACGCGAGATCCTGGGCACCCGTGTGCCGGGCATCCGCACCATTGCCAGCACGTATTTTGAGGATAGCTCCGGCCTGCCCTATGTGCAGGAATTTGATGTTGCACCGGACGGCATCGTTGAGCAGCCGCGCATTGTTTCCGGCGGCATGGTAGGGGACAGCTATATGCGGCTGGCAGCTGTCAGTGAGCTGAATATGCATTATGTCAGCACACATTTTATGCACCCGGACGACCTCTTGGATGAGGACCGCGGTGCAGCCGAAGGCTGGGAGGTCTACAAGGGCGGACTGGTGGACTATCTGAACTGGCTGGAAAAAGCCGCTCCGCACCTGCGCAAGCAGACAGGAACCGAATGCTCCGGCGCAGTGGAGCGCTTTGCCGCACTGACGGTCACAACCACAGGCACCAACGATGCGTGGGAGCTGACGCTCGGCAATTTTCACGATGAGGCGTGGCTGTTGTTCCGCGCCAATGACGGCGTACCCGGCACAGTCACCGGCGGGCAGCTGACACTATTGACCGGCAACCTGTATCTGCTCAAGGCAGAACAGCCGATCGTGCGGATCTTGCGGCAGGAGGGGTAAGATGCGAATCTGTCTTGTGCTGGAGGGGTCATACCCATATGTCCACGGCGGTGTTTCAACCTGGATGCACAGCTATATACAGGCCATGCCGGAGCATGAGTTTGTGCTGTGGGTGATCGGTGCCAAGGCTGCGGATCGCAGCCGGTTCGTCTATGATCTGCCGGGCAATGTTGCAGAGGTGCATGAGGTGTTTCTCGACGATGCGCTGCGCCTCTGCGGTGAGCAGCGTCCCGTGCATTTTACCCCGCAGGAGCATGATGCCCTGCGCGAACTGGTACGCCTTGGGCACCCTGACTGGGAGATTTTGTTCCGCCTGTTTCAGGAAAAAAAGGTGCATCCGCTCTCTTTATTGCAGAGCCGCGAATTCATGAGCCTGTTTACCGAGGTCTGCCAACAGGAGTACCCGTATGTTGCCTACGCCGATGCGTTTCATACCATGCGGTCGATGCTGCTGCCGGTTTTGTATCTGATCAGTGGAGAGGTACCGAAGGCGCAGATCTACCACGCCATTTCCACCGGCTACGGTGGTCTGCTTGCCTGCTTGGGCGGCTGTATGCACCATGCACCGGTTCTTCTGACAGAGCATGGCATCTACACCCGCGAGCGCGAGGAGGAAATCATCCGTGCCGAGTGGGTCGTGCCGTCCTTCAAGAACCGCTGGATACGGTTTTTCTATATGCTGTCGGAGGAAATTTACCGCCGCGCCTACCGCGTCACCAGTCTGTTTACCAATGCACGGCGCACCCAGATCGAGATGGGCTGCGCAGCTGAAAAGTGCATCGTGATCCCGAATGGCGTGCAGTATGAGCGGTTCTATCAGATTCCCCTGAAGCCAAAGGACGACTGGGTGGACATTGGTGCGGTGGTTCGTTTGGCACCGATCAAAGATGTAAAAACGATGATCTATGCGTTTTTTGAACTGAGCGCCCGGCAAAAAAATGTGCGGCTGCACATTATGGGCGGTGTCGATGATGAAGAATACGCCCGGGAATGCTATGCGCTGGTGGAGCAGCTTGAACTGAAAAACCTGATTTTCACCGGCCGTGTCAATGTAGTGGAGTATATGCAAAAGCTGGATTTCACCATATTGACCAGCATCTCGGAGGGGCAGCCGCTCTCGGTGCTGGAATCGCTGGCCGCCCGGCGTCCCTGCGTCACCACCGAAGTCGGCTGCTGCCGCGAGCTGCTGGAGGGCGCACCCGGAGACACCTTCGGCACGGCAGGGTACTGCGTGCCGCCGATGTACCGTCAGGGACTGGCCGATGCCATGGAGCGCCTCTGTGCCAGCCGCGCCCGGCGTGAGGAAATGGGCGAAATCGGCAGAAAACGCGTGGAGCGCTATTACCGTCATGAGCAGATGCTGGCCAACTACCGCGCCCTGTATGCGGATACAGCCAAGACATATCATCTGGCGGAAACACGATAAAAGAAAGGAACCCATGGCAGGTATTGGATTTGAACTGAAAAAGCTGTTCCGGCGCAAGGGGCTGTTTGCCACCCTGCGCGCCTACGGCTATGCGGGCGTCATCTGCACAGGGCCGATGCTGCTGGGCGTACTGCTGCAGGTCGGCATGCTGGTGCTGTGCGGCTGGGCCGGGGCCGCCCGCGCGGATCAGGATCTGCTGGTCTGCATGGTCACCTACACGCTGCTGGCCAGTCTGACCGTCACGAGCTTTTTCTCCATGCCGGTCACGCGCTTTCTGGCAGATATGCTGTATGAGGAGCAGGAGCAGACGATTCTGCCCTCGTTCTGGGGCAGCAATACGCTGCTTTTGGTGGGCGGCTGTGCTGCTTACGGCATTTTTCTGATCTTCTCGGGGGCTACGCTGATGCAGGGGCTGCTCTGTCTCTGGCTGTTTGCTGAGATGATCGTAAACTGGAACGCGATGAGTTACCTGACTGCCGTCAAAGACTATCGCGGTATTCTGTGGGCCTTTGTGGCGGCGATCGGCATCTCGTTCGGGTTGGGATACCTATTGATCTTCCTCCTCGGCGCGCCGGTTTTGGAGGGCTTTCTCTTTGCAATCACAGTTGGCTACGGCTGCATGATGCTGCTGGAAACACTGCTGCTACACCGCTATTTTCCCCAAAGCAAGGAAAGCCCCTGGACCTTTCTGCGCTGGGTGGACCGTTTTTTGGCATTGGCGTTTACCGGTCTGTTTACCAATCTGGGCCTGTTCGCCCACCTTGTTATTATCTGGGCAGGGCCGATCGGCATACAGGTCAAGGGGCTGTTTTACGGCGCGCCCTACCACGATGTACCCGCGATGCTGGCATTTTTAAGCATCCTGATCACCACAGTCAACTTTGTGGTCTCTGTGGAAGTCAACTTTTACCCCAAATACCGTGCATATTACAGCCTGTTTAATGACGGCGGTGTTGTGGGCGATATTGTGACCGCCGAGGAGGAAATGCTGGCGGTGCTTAACCGGGAACTGTACTATACGGCGCTCAAGCAGCTGTTCGCCACGGCTGCGGTCATCTCGCTGGAAAACACGCTGCTGGAGCTGCTGCCGCTTGGCTTTAATGACCTGATGCACGGTTATTTCCGCACCCTCTGCGTGGGATACGGCCTTTACGCCATCGGCAATACCGTTATGCTGATCCTGCTGTATTTTACCGATTATCTTGGTGCAGTGCTGGCCTCAGGGGTATTTGCAGCTGCGGCTGCGGTGGGAACGGTCATCTCGCTTTTCTTTGACCAGGCGTTTTATGGGTTTGGCTTTCTGGCGGGTGCTGCGGTGTTTTTTCTGTTGGCGCTGCTGCGGCTGGACTATTATACCTCCAGCCTGCCGTACCGCGTGCTGGGGCAGCAGCCAATCGTGGCACAGACAAAATCCGGAAGGTTTACAAAATTAGCATTGTTTTTGGAAAAAACAGCGGAAAGAGGGGAATCTGATGCAAAGAAGTAATCTATTGGGGCTTCTGGTTGGCACGGCGCTGGCTGTGCTGCTGGCGGGCTGTGGCACGGCGGAGCATACCGCTGCCGAGCCGGAGCCGTCCACGCCGGAATCTGCCGTACAGACGGTGGAGAAAGAACCGGTGCAGGAGATCAACGGCATCCCCCTGCGGGAAAACAAGGATCTCTACTCCGTCTATGATGACAGCGGCATTGTGACGATGTATCTTACGGTCAGCAGCGGCAACGAAGCCGAGGGCACAAACCACACCTGGGCTGAAATCAACCACTATTCGGTCTACGACTATGAAAAGATGGGGGTCGAGCGCTATCAGGTCAATGGTCTGCTGCAGGTAGGGGACGAGAACGGCCCGGTCGTCGGGGAGGTCGGCTACAACGAGATCGTCCCCAACGCCACCGTACAGATCCGCGGACAGACATCCAGCAACAACGACCAAAAAAACTATAAGATCGAGCTGAAAAAAGGCAAGGGCACATGGCGTGGGCAGCGTACCATTGCGCTGAACAAGCATATGGGGGAGGGGCTGCGCTTCCGCAATAAGATGGCCTATGACCTGATCGAAGGCATCCCGCAGATGCCGGGCCTGCGCACACAGTTTGTACATTTATATGTCAGGGATCTGACCACGGGCAGCGGAGCCGCCTTTGAGGATTACGGGCTGTATACTCAGGTTGAGCAGCTGAACAAGACGGCGCTGAAAACGCATGGCCTTGACCGGAACGGACAACTGTACAAGGTGAACTCTTTTGAATTTCAGCGCTATGAGGATGACCTCAAGCTGACCACTGACCCGGACTATGACGAGAAGAAATTTGAGCAGCACCTTGAAACCAAGGGCAGCAGCGACCATACGAAGCTTCTCGAAATGCTGCAGGTATTGAATGACGATTCCATCCCCATGGAGGAGATTCTCGGCCGCTATTTTAATGCAGAAAACATTGCCTACTGGATGGCGTTCCAGCTGCTGACCGGCAATGTGGACACCCAAAACCGCAACTGCTATCTGTACAGCCCGCTGAACTCCGAGACATGGTACATTCTCGATTGGGACAATGACGGTATGCTGCGCCATACCGAGGATTCCCTCTATAATTACAGCGAAGCCGACAGCTGGGAATGGGGCGTCAGCAACTACTGGGGCAACACCCTGTTCCGCCGCTGCCTGCAGACCGAGAGCTTCCGCGCGCGGCTGGATGCCGCCATCGAGGAGCTGCACAGCTATATGAACGCGGAACGGATCGACAGCATGGTAGCGCATTACCGCACCATCACCGAGCAGTTTGTCTGGCAGATGCCCGATATTGCCAACGAGCGTCTGACTCCGGCGCAGTATGACACCGTAGCCAACAGTCTGAGCACCGAGATCGAGGAAAACTACCGGCATTATTACGACAGCTACTACTACCCGATGCCGTTCTACATTGGCGTACCCGCAGTGCAGGACAATAAGCTGCATCTGGTTTGGGATGCCGCCTACGACTTTGACGCGGAAAGCCTTGTGTACACCGTGGAGGTCGCCGCCGATTATACCTTCCAAAATGTTCTTTTCCGGCAGGAGAACCTGATGCTGCCGGAGGCCGAGATGGATATGTTGCCGGCCGGCCAGTATTTTATGCGGGTGCGTGTCACCAACGAATCGGGCTACACGCAGGATGCGTTTGACTACTATGTCACGGATGCTGGCAAGATCTACGGTGTAAAGTGCTTTTATGTCATGGCTGACGGCAGCATTGCGGAGGATATCTATGTGGAGGGCTGAAGATCTGCCCGGCGTTGTGCAGACCCTGTTGACACCGCCGCCGCGCCCTACAGCAGAGCGATACCGCCACGAGCTGAAATATCTGATTTCCTATGGGGAAAAGGCTGCGCTGGAAACACGGATGCGCCCGATCCTGCAGATGGATCCGCATGCCGGCAGCGGCGGGTACTTTATTCGCAGCCTGTACTTTGACGATTACTGGCACTCCGCCTATGAAGAAAAGGAGGCCGGCGTGCTGCTGCGCAAAAAATACCGCATCCGCATTTATGACAACAGTGACCGGATCATTAAGCTGGAGCGCAAAAAGAAGTTCGGCAGCTGGATCTATAAGGAGGATGCCGTCCTGACCCGCGCGGAATTTGAGAAAATTCTGGCGGGAGAATATGCGTTTCTCTTGCAGTCCGAGCAAAATCTCTGCCGGGAATTCTACTATGAGTGTGTCTCGCAGCTTTTGCGTCCACGCGTAATCGTGGATTATGAGCGCGAACCGTGGATCATGGACGAGGGCACGGTGCGCATCACCTTCGATAAGGATGTGTGTGCAGCCGTGGGCGGGTATGACATCTTTGATAAAACACTGCCCGCCCTGCCGGTGCTGGAGCCCGGCAAGCTCATCATGGAAGTGAAGTTTACTGAGTTTCTGCCCGGTATCCTGCGCAGTCTGCTGCCGTCGGCCTCTCAGGAATATACGGCGGTATCCAAATATGTGCTGTGCTGCGACAAAACCGCCTATCAGCATGGCTTTGGCTATTGGCAGGAAACGGGGGCCTCCCCCTACGATACCCCACTGTAATAAGAGGTGTAACATGAGTACAAAGGATTTTATAAAAAAGTCAGTGCTGGAAAATTTCACCCAGTACAGCACCCCCAAGCTGTGGGTGGCGTTGTTGGCCGCCCTGCTGATGGGAGTAGTCATCTATCTGGTCTACCGCCGTTTCTATACAGGGGTGGTGTTTTCTCGCAGCTTTGCGGTCACGCTGGTGGGTATGTCCGTTTTGACCTGCATGGTAACGCTGGCCATCAGCACCAATGTGGTCATCTCGCTGGGCATGGTGGGTGCGCTGTCTATCGTGCGTTTCCGCACGGCGGTCAAGGACCCAATGGATCTGTTGTACCTGTTCTGGTCCATTACGACCGGCATCACGACCGGTGCAGGCATGTACCTGCTGGCGTTGACGGCGGCTGTGGTCATGATTTTGATGATGCTGCTGTTCTACCACTGGCAGGAGCGCGGCCGCGTGTACATTGCTGTCATCCACTATACCGGTCAGCGGGCAGGGGATGACATCGTCCGTGCCTTCGGCCGAAACAAGTATGTCGTCAAGTCCAAGACAATGCGCGGCGATACGGTTGAGATGGTTGCCGAGGTGTTCTGTAAGGACAAGGAGCTTGAATTTTCAGACCGCCTGCGCGCCGTACCCGGCGTTACCGATGTGACTTTGATCCAATATAACGGCGAATATCACGGTTGACAATTCCTTCAATCAAACTGCGCAGACTGCGATGCAGCAGATTAAGGCAATACCGCAAATTCTAAGTGCCGATACGGCGAGCGAGGTGCGGCAGATGCTAAGCCAAAAGCGCAGATAATACTTTGTGTATTATCGAGCATTTTGGCAACGCAGATGCCGTACCGCAGCCGCCGGAGCGGTGCTTAAGCCGTCAGGCGGGAATTGTGCGGTGTTGCCTTAAGAAAAAGAAATATCCGGATTCGTTGCATGGCTATACAGGCAATCTTCTCATGGTAGCTATCCACTATGACAAAAAAACAAAAAAGTATCAGTGTATCATTGAAAAAATTATACAATGACAGCATGTGCCGTGGAATATTTTCCACGGCTTTTTATTTCAGCATGTACGAGTAGCCGGTTGCTGTTCGTTGACACATCAATTACATGGTGTTATACTTTTTGCATGGAAAGAGGTATCTGCCTAAATATACCGTCGAATCGGAAAGGAGCCGTCATGAGCATATTAGAACAACAGTACGAGGCGTTATTTACCCCTTGGAAGGTCGGAAATGTTGAAATTAAAAACCGAATCGTCATGTGCCCTATGGGAGGCACTTCACTGTTTGGCTGGTTTGAACTCACTGGTTGCCACTTTGACAAGGAAGCGGCCAAACTATTCTTAGAAAGAGCAAACAACAATGTAGGGCTGATTATTCCCGGCATTGCCCCGCTGCGGGATACCTTTTGGGGTAAATGGCTCTGGCAGAATCCAAAGATGTTTGAGGATCTTGCCGCTTTCATGGATGAAATTCACAAAACCGGAGCAAAGCTCTTTATTCAACTCACTGCTGGCATGGGTCGATCCTGGGCTATAACTGATTCCATTGTACCGCTGCACAAGAACGCGATAACGCGCAAACTCATAAAACCGGTGCTTGACACGTCCCACGAGTTAGCGTCTCCTTCACCGCAGCCTTCTCGCTGGGCACACGATATCGAATGCCCTGAAATCACAGTAGCTCAAATTCATGAAATCATTGAAGCGTTTGCAAAAACGGCAAAGCTCTGCAAAGATGCTGGTGTGGACGGAGTGGAAGTACACGCGGTTCACGAAGGATACCTTCTTGATCAGTTTGCCATCGAGTTTTTCAACAAGCGCACTGATGAATATGGCGGTAACTTTGAAAATCGATATCGCTTTGCCGCGGAGATTGTTAAAGCCATCAAAGAAGCCTGCGGGAATGATTACCCTGTATCTCTGCGTTATTCCGTAGAGTCCAAGATGAAAGGATTCTGCTACGGCGCCATGCCTGGTGAAGATTATACCGAGGTCGGGCGGAATATGCAGGAGTCCGAGCGGGCAGCAAAGTATCTTCAAGACGCAGGATATGACATGCTCAACGCTGACAATGGCACCTACGATTCCTGGTACTGGTCTCATCCTCCCATGTACATGCCAGAGAACTGTAATCTTACCGATGTTGCACACATCAAGCAGTTTGTGGATATTCCTGTGGTATGCGCCGGGAGAATGAATCCCGAAATCGGTGCCAAGGCCATTGCGGATGGAAAAATAGATGCCATCGGCGTGGCCCGCCAGTTCCTCACTGACCCGGAATGGGTTACGAAGTTGCTGGAGAATCGAACACAGGACATCAAACCCTGCATATGCTGCCACAGCGGCTGCTTTAACTTTTCTTCCTGTAAAGGACACGCCAACACGCAGGATTTGAGTGACACAATGGGGCTTGCACGGTGTGCCCTGAACCCAGAGACTATGCAGTCGAGAAAATATCACCTCGAGCCTGCCAAGAAATTGAAAACGATTGCTATCATCGGTGGCGGTATCGGTGGTATGGAGGCAGCACTCGTATGTGCAAAGCGCGGTCACAAGGTAACATTATATGAAAGAAGCAGTACGCTAGGCGGAGTGTTTATCGCGGCAGCAGCTCCATCCTTTAAAGAAAAGGACCGGGAACTCATCGCGTGGTACATTCGTGAGCTACAAAAATATCCGATAACGATCAAGCTGAATACAGAAATCAAATCCGTAGCCTCACTTTCTGCGGACGAGGTCATTGTAGCAACCGGTGCAACTGCTCGTAAAATCAATGTTACAGGCGCCGAGACTGCCATCGAGGCCATTGATTACTTGCTTGGCAGTCGCAAGGTCGGCGAAAATGTGGCTGTTATCGGGGGCGGTTTGACAGGATGTGAAATTGCCTATGACCTGTATTTGAAAGGAAAGCACCCAACTATCATCGAAATGCAGGATGACCTGATTACCACGAAAGGTATCTGCCTTGCCAATACAAGTTATCTCCGGGATTTCTTTAAGACAAATAAGGTTCCTGTGTTTTTGGAAACATCCCTTTCTCAAATCAAGTCTGGCAGTGTAGAGTTGATAGACAAAACCGGCAATCAATTTGCCCTTCCCGCAGATTCCGTAATTATGTCGGTAGGGTACACCCCGGCTCCCATTGCCGCCAAGGGCAAGCACATTCATGTGATCGGTGATGCTGCCAAGGTCGGAAACCTGCGCACAGTCATCTGGGGAGCATGGGATGTCTGCATGAAATTGTGATTTTCAACAGAGCAAGGAGAAAATAATGCAGCTAACGAAAGAACAGCAAGCGATCCTCGATGGAGAAAAGGGAGAGACTCTTGCCAAAGTCATGAAAACGCTGGTGATGTACGGCGATGCCTTTGAGGCCGAGAAGCTTGTACCTATCACATCGAAGTATAATCATCTCGTGACATCCTTTGGCCTCAAAGTTATGGCGCCTGTATATGATCTGATGCAAAAGATTTTGGATGCAGGTGTATGCTCCGAGCAGAAATTTTCCGTAGATCCGCGCCCGCTTGACAAAAATGTACCCGCAAATTTCCTGCAGAATCTGGTTTTTAATAAATTTATGTACACCAAGCAGGATTATTATGAGAATCAACTGGAAAGCCTCGGCTTGATGGACAAGGATGCCTTTACATGCACCTGTTACATGGACGAGGTAGGCAACAAGCCTCATAAGGGCGAGGTTCTTTCTTGGGCCGAATCCAGCGCAGTTGTGTATGCCAACTCGGTTTTGGGAGCCCGCTGCAATCGAAATTCCGGGATCCTTGACATTATGGGGTCTATCGTAGGCTATGTCCCGTATTTTGGTTTGCTGACTGACGAAGGCAGAAAAGCCAGCTGGATAATTAAAATCAATACCACGAAGAAGCCGGAAGCTCAGCTCCTCGGTTCAGCCATTGGTATGAAAGTTATGGAAGATGTGCCTTATGTGATAGGACTGGACAAATGGCTCGGAACGGAGCTGAACGATACCACTTGTGCCTACCTTAAGGATTTTGGAGCAGCCACCGCTTCCAATGGCGCAGTCGGACTGTATCACATTGCAAACTTGACGCCGGAGGCTGTCGAACAAGGTGAATCCTTGATTCTTGACGGCGCAAGAGTGTATACTATAGATGATGCGGAACTGGAGCGCGTCAAAAACAGCTACCCGGTCATATGGAAGAACCCGGACGCCGCGCCAAAGCTCTGTTTCGTAGGCTGCCCGCATCTTTCTCTTGAACAACTCAAAGACTGGACCATCAAAATCGAAAACGAACTAAGGGTAAACAACAGAGAAAAGGTGAAAATTCCTACGGTCTTCACTGCTGCCCCCGGTGTTCTGACTGCGTTTGAAAAGACGGACTACGCACCTCGCCTTAAAAAGACTGGCGTTATCACCTCGTATATCTGCCCTCTTATGTACATGAATAACCCTCTGTGCAAATCTATGCCTGTTATCACTTCTTCCAACAAACTGCGCACCTACTCCAGCGCCAGATACTACACTGATGATGAAATTCTGAAAGCTATAACAGGAGGGGATAGAGCATGAAACAATTCAAAGGCCGCGTAGTAACGCCCGGTGAAGTTACCGCTGAAGCTGTTGTTACCAAGAATGGATTCAACACGCTGGCCTCGCTGCAGATGGCACTTCAGTTCGGCGATAAAGCTGTTAAATGTGGCGATCAAAGCAACAAGGACTTGTACGGCAAATCGCTGCTTGGCAAAGCACTATGCCTTCCTCAAACGATTGGTTCCACCACAGGAGGTCTGGTACTGTACTGTGCCTGCTCCATGAGGAAAAACCCTGCCTGCTTACTGTTTGCCAATCACATTGATTCACTCGCTGCAGCGGGAGCAGTCCTTGCTGATGTGTGGGTTGATGGCGTCTCCATGCCTGTAATCGATATGTTGGGGGACGAGTTTCTAAACTATGTCCAAGATGGAATGAAGATTACAGTCATGCCTGACGGTATTGTTCAGGTTGAGTAAAATGCGCATAGAAAACATAGCACCCATAAAACTTATTCGTATGTGAGGGGAAATAATTTATGGAACCGAACCCAAAAGTCAAAATCATCTCAGACAGTACCTGCGATCTTTCACAGGAGCTGACGGCAAAGTACGATATCGACATTCTGCCGCTGCATATCCTGCTGGGCGAAAACGAGTTCCGGGACGGCAAGGATATCACACCCGAACGCATTTTCGCGTGGGCGGATGCAAACAAGGCAACGCCGAAAACCTCTGCGCCGTCTCTGGAGGATGCCAAGGCGCTGCTGCAGCCGTATGTCGAGGCCGGCCGTGAGGTGATCTGCTTTTCGATTTCCGGCAGTATGTCCACCTCCGGCAATGTTATGCGCCTTGCCGCCGAGGAACTGGATGCCGCCGCGCAGGTCACGATCATCGACTCCGAAAATCTCTCTACCGGGATTGGGCTTCTTGTCGTGGAGGCAGCCATCATGGCAGAGCAGGGGCATTCGGCGGCAGAGATCACCGCTGCCGTCCGGGAACTCATCCCGAAGGTGCGGGCAAGCTTTGTTGTTGATACGCTGGTATACCTGTGGCGCGGCGGGCGATGCAATGCCGTTGCCGCTTTGGCTGGCAGTGCGCTGCGGCTGCACCCTAAGATCGTGGTGGAAAACGGCGCCATGCACGCAACAAAAAAGTACCGTGGGAAAATCGACAATGCAATCATGTCCTATGTGAAAGACATGGAGGCCGACCTGAAGGCAGCCCGACCGGAGAGGGTCTTTATTACCCACTCCGGCTGCAGCCGTGAGGTAGTGGAGGAAGTGCGCTCTTATCTGAAAGGGCTTACTGTATTCTGTGAGATCCTTGAAACGAGAGCCGGGGGCGTGATTTCCAGCCACTGCGGCCCGGGTACGCTCGGTGTGCTGTTCATTGCGAAGTGACGAAAGAAAAGAATATCTAAAATATAGCTGGAGCCAATTTGGCTCCAGCTATATTTTTTCTTGATGGTTGTGATTGAGCTACGGATTATGTACAGAAATTTTTTGCCACTTCTTTACAGGAAATTTCGTAGGTGATATAATAAGGCAGAAAAACGACCGGCCGGTCGGTCGGGCGTGCCCGTCAACATACATGCCTGCGTAAAAGCGGTCCAAGGGAACAACTATATGCCAAAATTCAGTGTAAAAAAACCATTTACCGTGCTTGTGGCGGTCATATTGGTGGTGGTGCTGGGCTTTGTAAGCCTGGCCGGTATGCAGACAGATCTGCTCCCCAATATGAACCTGCCCTACTTGCTGGTCGTTACCACCTACCCCGGTGCAAGCCCGGAGCAGGTGGAAAGCGATGTGACACAGCCGCTGGAGAACAGCCTTTCCACCCTGAACGGTGTGAAAAATGTGACCAGCCAGAGCAACGAAAACTACAGCCTTGTCATTCTGGAATATCAGGACGACACCGACATGGACAGCGCCATGGTCAAGGCCAGCACCGCAGTGAATCAGCTATCGGACAGTCTGCCCGACATGGCCAGCACCCCAACGCTGATGGAGATGAGCCCCGACATGATGGCCACCCAGTACATTGCGGTGGACTATGACGGGATGGACATCTACGAGCTCTCCGACTATGTGGAGGACTCGGTCATACCTCAGTTGGAGCGCGTGGACGGCGTGGCCAGCGTTTCCACGACCGGACTTGTCAAAAAATCGGTCGAGATCACATTGGATCAGGACAAAATTGATGAGGTGAATGACAAGCTGCTGGTCAAGGTGAGTGACCGACTGGCCGAGGCCAAAAAGCAGCTGGACGAAAACGATGCCAAAATCAAAAACGGCCTTGCCGAGTTGGACACCGCCCAGAGCCAGCTGGATTCCGGCAAGGCAGAGCTGGACACCCAGAAGCAGAGTCTGACCGAGCAGCTCCGGGACGCGATCAATCAACTGAATGCAGAGATCCCCAAGCTGGAAGCGCAGATTGCGGGGCTGAAGGGCGAACTGGAAACGGCCCAGAGCAAGCTGGGCCAGCTCAAGGCTGACCCGGGCAGTCTGCCGGAGGTGACGCTGCCAATCGATGATGCGCTGTTTGCCTCCTGCAAGGAAATTCTGGCAAAATATGATCCCCATTATGATCCCGGCACGCTGCCCACCAACTTGGAGGAGGCCAAGAGCGACCTCACCAAGATGACCGCGATGCAGGCTTCTATTGAGCGTGCGCAGCAGGCCCTTGAGGCGGAGGCATCCGCCATGACCGGCGGGCTGAGCATCCGCGAGGCCTGCGCTGCGCTGGATGCGCAGATCATGGCCCTGACCGCGCAGGTGCAGCAGGAGGACAATGAGATTATTCAGCTGCAGCAGAAGCTGGAAACGGCGGCTCCGGAGGAACAGGATGCCATCCGTGCAGAAATCGAGAGCAAAAAGGCCGAGCAGGCCGCTTTGCAGGCCCAGCTGGACGCTGCCACCAGCCAGCGCGCAGCGCTGGACGATTACAGGAGCGCCGAAAGCACTCTCTCCACCACCCGGACGGCCCTGCAGAATGCAACGGTGCTGCTGAAAGCCCGGCAGGAAGCTGAGGCCAGCCTGAACGAGAGCACCGAGGAGCTGCGCAAGACGCTGCAGCAGACAATTAGCACCCTGAACACCCAGATCGACAAGGGCGAAGCGATGCTTGCAGACCTGAACGAGCAGCGCGGCAAGCTGCAGTCGATGCTGGAAGGCCTTGCTGCCAACCCGACAGACCCAAAGCTGGCCGATATGGCTGTGCAGCTGCTGTTCAGCGGTACCGAAGCCCAGCTCGGTCTGGGTGAGTTCCAGATCAGCAGCGGCCGCACCCAGCTGGAGGCTGGCAAGACCCAGCTGGACGCCGCGCGCAAGGAGTACGAATCCGCCCGCGAGGAGGCGCTGAAAAGCGCTAACCTTGACCAGCTTCTGAATATGAATACCCTGAAGCAGCTGATCGCCGCCCAGAACTTCTCGATGCCCGCCGGTTACATTGACGGCGGGGAAGGGGACAGCGACCAGTATATCCTGAAGGTCGGCGATGCGTTTGACAATGTGGACGAGCTGAAAAGCATGGCCCTGTGCAGCATTGACGGTATTGGCGATGTGCGGCTTTCGGATGTGGCGGACATTGAACTGACGGATAACGCCGATGACAGCTATGCCAAGGTGGGCAAAAACCGCGCCGTGCTGCTTTCGATTTATAAGAGCTCGACGGCGTCCACCTCGTCGGTGTCCAACGCAAGCACAGCCGCCATGAAGGACCTGATGGCAGAGAATGACGGCCTGCACCTGACCACTATCATGGATCAGGGCGATTACATCAAGCTGATCGTGAACAGTGTGCTGTCCAACCTGATCGAGGGTGCTGTGCTGGCAATCATCGTGCTGGCGCTCTTCCTCAAGGACATCCGCCCCACGCTGGTGGTAGCCATCAGCATGCCGCTCAGTGTGCTGTTTGCCATTGTGCTGATGTACTTTACCGGCATTACGCTGAACATCCTCAGCTTGTCCGGTCTGGCGCTGGGCGTTGGTATGCTGGTAGACAACTCGGTCGTTGTCATTGAGAACATCTACCGCCTGCGCGGGCGCGGCATTCCGGCCCCGCGTGCAGCGGTGCAGGGTGCGCGTCAAGTGGCGGGGGCCATCATGTCCTCCACACTGACGACGGTCTGTGTATTCCTGCCGATGGTCTTTACCACAGGCATGGTGCTGGAGCTGCTCTCCGATATGGCGTGGACCATCACCTTCAGCCTGCTGGCCTCGCTGATCGTGGCCCTTACCGTGGTGCCCTGCGCCGGTTCTACCGTGCTGCGCAAACAAAGGAAAATCAAGTACCCCTGGTTTGACCGCTTCCTGAACGGCTACGAAAAGCTGCTGCGCTTCTGCCTGAAGCGCAAGGCGGTTCCGCTGACTCTGGCGATCGCGCTGCTGGCCGTATCGGTCTGGCGCATCGCCACCATGGGTGTGGTGCTTATCCCGGATATGGGCTCCAACCAGCTTTCCATCACCGTAACGGTACCGGCGGGCACCGAAAAGGAGGAGGCTTTTGCCACTGCGGACGCCGTGATGGATGCCATAGCCGGCATTGACGGGGTGGAAACCGTGGGCGCAATGTCCGGCGGCAGCGACAGCACCAGCAATATGCTGATGATGAGCGGCACCGAGGGCACTGCGGACAACACCAGCTTTACCTATTATGTTCTGTTGACCGATGAGGGCGCTGGCAACAGCAAGGGCATCCAGCAGCAGATCGCCGAGAACACCGCGGACCTGAATTGTGAAGTGAACATCAGTGCCAGCAGCATGGATATGAGCGCACTGTCCGGCAGCGGTATCGAGGTGGATATTTACGGCCGTGAGCTCGATGACCTGACCACCGCCAGCCAGCAGGTGATGGAGCTGCTGAACAGCGTGGACGGCATCGAAAATGTCTCCAACGGGCAGGAGGCCGGCGATGAGGAGGTGCATATCGTCATCAACAAGGATAAGGCCATGCGCCTTGGCCTGACGGTGGCGCAGGTATACCAGCAGATCGCCGCAAAGCTCAGCACCAACACCACTGCCACTACCTTAAAGGTGGGCAGCGAAACTTACACTGTGACCATTGTGGATAAGACCGATGCACCGAATCTCGATGATCTTTTCCAGATGGAGTTTACCACAACGACCACCGATGATGACGGCAATACCGTGAATGAGACTCACACGCTGGCAGAGTTTGCCTCCCGCACGAACGGCAACGCCTATGCGTCCATTGCGCGCGAGAACGGCTCCCGCATGATCAGCGTGACCAGTGAGACCGCCGAGGGGTACAACACCACCCTGCTTTCCCGTGAACTGGAGCCTAAGCTGGCGGCGCTGGCGCTGCCGGACGGCTGCACGGCCGAAATTGCCGGTGAGACCACGCAGGTGACCGAGATGATCCAACAGATGGTCAAGATGATAGCCCTTGCGCTGCTGTTTGTGTACTTTGTCATGGTGGCGCAGTTCCAGAGCCTGCTTTCCCCGTTCATCGTGCTGTTCACCATTCCGCTGGCCTTTACCGGCGGCATGATCGGCCTGATGATCGGCGGCGAACAGCTTTCGGTCATTTCGCTCATGGGTTTCCTGGTCCTGATGGGCGTGGTGGTCAACAACGGCATTGTGTTTGTGGATTACGCCAACCAGCTGCGCATCGGCGGGCTGGAGCGCACCGATGCGCTGGTGGCGACCGGCCGAACCCGTATGCGCCCCATTCTGATGACCACACTGACGACCGTGCTTGCCATGGTAACGATGATCTTCAGTCAGGATGCCGGCAGTGAGATGGGCAGGGGCATGGCGATTGTTATTGTAGGAGGCCTTTCTTACGCAACCCTGATGACCCTGTTTATTGTGCCGGTGATGTATGACCTGTTCTACCGCAAGCCGCCGGTCAACATTGATGTGGGCGATGACGGCATGGACGACCTGCCTGACGATGCAGCCGAGTTTGCAGCGGAATTTGCTGCCCGGCGCGAAGCCGAAGGCCAGCGTGAGCCGAAACCGGAAACGCCGGGTGCAGAGGAGCACCGCCGCATAAAGCTGCCGGAAAAGCAAAAGCCGGATGAAAACGAGGAGGGAATACCGCAATGAAGCCAGATACCCGCAAGGAGCGTGAGATCGCCCTGTACGAAGCTGCCCTGCGCCTGATTGCCAGAGGGGTAAACCCCGCAGCCATGAAGGTGCAGCAAATCGCGGACGAAGCCGGGATCGGCAAGGGCACAGTCTATGAATACTTTGCCTCCAAGGAAGAAATTCTACACGGCATGGCGCTGCACTGCTTTGATACGGAAATTGCCCGCTTTGCCGCGTTACTGGAGCCCTGCACCACCCTGCAGGGGCTGGAGGAGGCAGTGCTTGCCTACCTGCAGGATCTTTCCGGCAGCCGGATGGGAACCTATCAGGTGATTGCCTCCAGTGTGGGGCCGCGAAACACCCCCGAGGGTATGGACCTGCGCCTTACGGCCCTGCACGGCGTGCTGCACAAAACCATTGCTGCTTTGCAGCAAAACGGTGAGATAGACCCCAGTCTGCCGGACCATTACTGCGATTTTGCCCTGCTTTCCGCCGCCGCAGGCGGGCTGATGAGCATGTGCTGCCCGGTAAAGCCGGAGGGTGCCAACGCAGCCCTGCTGCAGAACCTGCGCACCCTGATCCACCGGGCGTTGAAGCCGTAAGCTTTCCCGGCGCCCCTGCTGCGGAAAACCAGCTTTTTCGATATTCTCCCATGCACAACCCATAGCGAAAGCGGGGACGCGGCCTTCGGTATATCCGTTGGCTGCGTCCCCGCTTTTTTTGCTTATGTTTCGTCTATACGGCCGGGCGGTACTAACACCCGCAGAGCATGACTTTGGCGGTGAAGATGCCATTCTGATAGGTAAAGGTACTGGTCCCGCCGTTTTTCTCTGCAATATGGGTGACGGACTGGATACCGATACCGTTTTCCCTCCGCTTGGAGGAGCGGAAAACGCCGTTCTTTTCGTTGACCTCGCCGTCAAACGCATTTTCAACCTCGATAAGAAGAATCCGGTCGGCATGTACATAGGCGGTTATCTCGATCTGCCGCCTGCCCGGCGCGGTGCGAAGGCTCGCCTCCAGCGCATTTTCCAGCAGGTTGGACAGCACCATGCACATATCGATCTCATCGATCGGCAGTGTTTCCGGCAGGTCGAGTTTGGCGCGGAAGGGGATATCATCGCGCTTTGCCATGGCGCAGTAATAGCCGACAACACTGTCCGCCGCACGGTTTTCACAGAAGCACATATCGAGATTCGGGATGCGGGAGACGGATTTTGTAAGGTAGCCTTTCAGCTCCTCCAGATCACCCGCCTCGGCCAGCGCGGAAATCTGCTGTAACTGGTGGCGCATATCGTGCCGTGCCTGCCGCGCTTCCTCAATGGCGGTCCTGAGGCTCTCATACCGTTGCTGCTGCATCGAAAGAAACTGGTTTTCCTGCTGCAGCTTCGCATTGCGGTTGAGGCTGGTTGCCATCAGCAGGAAAACAGCGTTGAAGCAGAACATAAAGATCAGAAGCGCGCTGCTCAGCACAATATAGCCCTGCAGTACGCGGCCGGTCTGGAGCGTTGATTGATAGCGCGGGATCATGAAAAGGTTCAAAAGGATGAACGCCAGCGGCAGGAACCAGAACACATACCATGTCTGCGCAAAATTGTCGTCCTCGACCATCGCACGCACCGCATGTGTCGCGGGGTAATACGCGGCCAGCACGATGATCCAGCAAACAGCGTTATAGAATACGCAGGCGCCCAGGCAGAGCCACGGCTCGTCCGTTGGCAGCTGCTGATTCCGGATGATTGCGGCGCTGACGGCACGGGACAGGCTGTTCACGCACGCGAACACCGCGCAGACGGACAGCGCAATCGTGCCGGATTTCCAGAGGGAGATGGTAAGCGTTCTGGTATACAGGCAGATCGCAGCCAGCGCGACCCCCGCAAGGGCAAAGACCGTGGAAGCATGAAGCCGATAGCATACAAGCCCACTGCCGATGCACAGGCACGCCATCAAGGGAAAAAGCCAGACGGCCAGCCTTTCGGGTGACTGCTTCAGATAGGCTTTCACAGGGAAATAGCCAAGCAAAAGGCCGGGGAGTACGACGAGAAGCTCCAAAATCGGACGCAGAATATCCTTCATTTCATACGCTCCCTCTGCAGCAGAAATTCCATAAACGCCTGCCGGGCAGGCTTTAAAAGTTCCTGACTGACATAGACGTTGCTACCGTCTGTCATGCAGAAGGTGCCATCCCGAAAATCTGCGGCGTGCTCTAAATTGACGATCGTGCCTCTGCCGCATACGAAAAAGCGGGGATCTTTCTTCAGAGGCTCGGTGAACACCTTGAAGCTTTGGCGTGTGACCAGCGTTTTCCGGGCGGTCGTGCGGATGTTGATTAGATGTGCAAAATGCTCGGCAGAAATAATGTCCCGGTAGCAAAGACGGACATCGCTGCCGCTGACCTTCACCGTCAGGACCGGCTCGGGGCGGGGAAGTCTTGCAAGCATCTCGGCAAGCAGGGCGGAAAGTTCCTCCTCGGAAAAGGGCTTCACGAGATAGTGGAGCGCACGGACCTGAAAGCCCTCCAGCGCGTGGTCGGTCGAGGTCGTGGTAAAAACCAAAAGGCAGTCTGCGTCCGTTTTGCGCAGCTCCTTTGCAGCGTCCATGCCGCTCATTCCGTACATGTAAATATCCAGAAAGGCAGCGGTAAAGCGCTGCTCTTTTTCTGCGGCGAGAAAGCTCTCGCCACTTTCAAATTCCAATAGTTCCGCCTCGGCGCCGCACAGGCGCAGCTGCCGCGCAAGGCGCGTTTTCAGCTGCGTGCGCTCGGTCTCAAGATCATCCACAATTGCTATTCTCATGCCGGACTGGCTCCTTCCGGAAAGTTTCTATTTAGATTATAGCACAACTGTCCGGCTCCGGCACGGCGGAAAAACCCGATTTCGTGCCGGAATTGGGGCTTTCGTGCCAAAAGCCTTGAAAAACGTGAACCGTTCCGTATACTGAAAGCAGAAACAGTCAACGACGGCAGGAAAAAGGGAGGAGGGAAGAACGCTATGTACCACATTGCCGTGCTGACAAAGAGCGAAACGCAGGAGATTTTTTACACAGAGCAGCTTTCGCGGTTCTGCTCCGAGCGCGGTCTGTTTCCGAAGGTGGACTGCTACCGCGGGCAGGAGGTGTTCTTTGAGGTCTCACGCAAAAATGCACCGACCAACGCCGTGATTGCCCTTCCGGGCGTGGATGGGCTGAATGCAGTGGAGCACCTGCGGGCGCTTTTCCCGGAAACGCGCATCATCTGGTGCAGCGAGCTGGATTTTTCCCTGCATGCGTTCCGGCTGCGCGTGGACTACTTTCTGCTGGAGCCGATAACGGAAGAATCGTTCCAACAAGGGCTTTGTGCATGGGCAGAGAAAAAACAACCGTCTGCTTCGTCCCGAGCAGATCACAACCAACATGGCAAGGAGAATCACTGATGAAAAAGAGAAACCCGATTTATACTGCAGGCAGTTTCCTGCTGGCGGGGGCACTGACCCTGTCAATGGCAGCATGCAGCGCAGCACAGACACCGGCGGAGGATACGCAGGCATCTTCCGCTGCAGCAACACCGGCTGAGGCAGCCGCACCTGCTGAGGAAACAACCCCTTCCGCGTCGCTATCCGGCGCACTCCCCGTGAAGGCCTTGCAGCCCAAGCAGGTCGAGGAAAACCCCTACATGGCAAAGAGTGATGCGAATATCCATCACGATGGCTATAACACCGATTCAACCGACGAGATCCTGCCGCTCGGCATCTATCCGGAAATCCACGTTTCCTATGAGACGACAAACGCAAATGCGTCTCCCGCCATTTACTTTGACAGCTACGGCCATGCAGTTGTTCCGCTGCTCGGCGGCATCGCCATCCGCGATCTGAATGCGGAAGAAACAAAAACGCTCGGTTATTTTTCCCCGAAGCAGCATGACGGCGGCAGCTACCTGATCCAAAGCTCCTATACCTTTCTGGACGCTGAAAACCGCATCGTCTGCCCGACCAGCAACAACCATGTACTGATGCTCCGTGCAACGGATGAAGCGGGCAATGTCCTGCCCGAGTTTGAAAAGGTGCTTGACATCGACATCAAGGCGGCGGCAGAGGCTGCGCTTGGCAAGGAACTGACGCAGAATCTTCTTTCCGTGGTATTTGACTACGATGGGAACCTCTGGTTCGCCACCGGCGGCTTCCGCATCTATCCCGAGCGCCAGCAGCAGGGCGTTCTCGGCTATATCGCCCACTCGGCAATCGAAGCGATCCTCAACGGTGAGCAGACCGACCTGTCGAAGGCAGTTTTCGTCTACGAGCTGACGCCCGGCGAGGGCGCGGAGAACGGCATTGCCGCCTCCAAGGACGGCGCGGTCATTCTGACCAATATGAATTGCTATCTGTTGCGCGCCAACAACGGTGTCGAGGCTGTCTGGTGTACGCCGTATGAGAGCGTCGGCGCGAAGGTCAGCGGTGAAGGCGATAAGACCACCGGCGGCGGTCTTGCATGGGGCGGCGGCTGCTCGCCGACGCTGACACCGAACCTTGTGATGTTCACCGACAATGCAGACCCCGTGAATCTTCTTGCTCTCGACATGAAGACCGGTGAGGTCGTGGCAAAAACGCCGGTGCTTGATGATCTGCCTGATGGCTATCAGGTGGCAATCGAGAACTCTGCGATCGTCTACGATGACGGCGCGGGCACGGTCAGCACGATCGTCTGCAACTGGTTCGGCGCGGGCAACGCAGGCCTTGCCGACCCCAACAACGATTCTTCGATCCAGAGCTACGCCAACATTTATGACCAGAACTGGCTGATGAAGGGCAATGCCATGATCGCCCCCGGCGTCGAGCGCGTGGACACCGTGAAAACCGACAGCGGCTACGAGATGAAGAGCATCTGGACCCGAAACGATCTGAGCGACACCGCGATCATGAAGCTCTCCACCGCAACGGGCTATATCTACGGCTATGTGCAGGATCTGACCACGGGTATGTGGCAGTACATCATTCTCGACTTTGAAACCGGCGAGACTGTCTTTACGATGGATGTATCCAACAAGTACGGCTACAATAATATGGCCATTGGCATGTACACCGGCAATAGCGGAAATGCACTCTACTGCCCGACCGGCTATCTGGAGCTGCTCCGCCTGCAGGACCGCTTTGTCTACCTGCCCGAGCTTCCGTACCGCGAGGTCGATCTCGATCAGGCGGCAAGAAATGTGCTTGTGCAGGAACAGTTTGCACAGGACGGCGGCGAAGGTACGGTTGCAAGCTGGCGCAATACCGCAACCATCCGCAATGTGCATCCCAACACCACGGTGGCCTTCCGCATGAACAATCTGTCCGGCAGCGCCTCCGATTTGACGCTCTACGCCTATGGTGCAGACGGCAAGCTGGCAAAGGTAGCCTCCGAGCTGTGGTCGATCACGGACGAAACCGGCGCGGCTGCGACGGAACTGACGGACGGTGTACTCTATGAACTGCGCGTAACCGTCGCCGACGGCGGCGATTTCGACCTGAGCGAGACAGAAAAAGAAATCAAGCTGTCCATTGTGCTTGGAAAATAACTCCGCTTTGAATCCGGCGTTTTGAACGCCGGATTTTTTAGGATGCCAGCCGCAGCCGCTATGGCAAGGGCTTCACAGATTCTTAAAAAGAAGTTTCAAGTTCGTTCAAAACCCTTTTAAACTCTGCACACAAGTCCCCGTTATAATAAGCCTTGTAATCAAGAAACACAGCCGGGAAGCATCCCGCGATTACCCACTGCGCCTTAGACCATGCCAGAGCAGTCGCTCGGTCAAGGCCAGACAACAAACAAGGCTAAAACGCCATTACATATAAAAATGCTGTATCTTCCGGACTTGGAGGGTACAGCATTTCTTTTTGCCGCAATTTGTCGTATAATAGAGCTATATTACAGAGGTGGCCAAACAGGGCCAAACACACAGACATCTGACAGGGAAAGGAAAGAAAAACGGAATGTTCAGAGAAATCCGTAAAAAGAAGAACGAAATCAACATTGCTATGGCAAAGCTGTTGTTAAAGTCCAGTCGGCGGGGCGTACTTGCCGTGAACGGCGATGACGGCTACCCGTATGCCATACCCATCAACTATGTTTATGATGGCGAGGCGCAGAGGATTTGTTTCCACGGCGCAAAGATAGGGCATAAAGTCGATGCCTTGCGTGCCTGCGATAAGGTATGCTTCACCGTGTTCGGGAATGAGACCGTCAGAACGGAAAGCTGGGCTCCGTTCATGCAGAGCGTTGTCGTGTTCGGCAGATGCCATCTGATGGAAGCGGGTCCCGAAGCAACACGGAGGCTCAAACAGCTTGCAATGAAATACTATCCCAGCGAACAGCTTGTCGATGAGGAAATTACGCAGTCGGGTAAGGCCGTGCAAGTCTTTGAAATCGAAATCGAGCATATGAGCGGGAAAGAAGTACAAGAGCGCTGATGCTGAGGTCAGGGAGCTTCTGTATCTGACCGCAGAGGTGCAGAATGCCGCACTGCCCGATGCAATCATCGAAAAGCACAAGGTACAGGCGGAATATGACTGGATGGTCCGCAATTTTACCGTGCAGGGTGAGGTGCCGGAGCTGCATCACGAGAATTCCTATGCTTCTCGGCTGTATTCCTATATGGGGCAGAAGAATCAGGTCGAGTGGCTGATTGACCGCTTGCAGAAGAATCCGGCAACTCGTTCAGCTACCATATCGTTATCGGGACCATGCTGAAACCACCGGTATCACACGATACCGGCGGTTATTTTTGGGTGCCGTACAGGCCTGGCAGGGGAGCATGTATTCTGTAAATTAATGGGGTAAGCCCAAATATCAGAACCGAGTTAAGAAGCTCCTTATACACTTCTGGAGCCACAACTATCCATCCGGTACAAAACTAACGCTGAATCCTGCATTCCGGACATGAAATTAAGCCAGTATCTCAAACAGACCTATCATGATGGGCATTGTAACGATGGAGAGCAATGTACTGAGTACATACAGGGCACTCGAATGCGCCGCATCCCGGTTGTACAGCTGTGCCATGGATGTAACTGTCGCGCAGGCTGGGGTGATGGCGGACAGAAACACCGTCATGAGAATCGCCTTGCCGTCCGCAATCCAAGTAGATGCGTGGATAACACTGAGAAGAAGCAATACCACCATCGGTACGGCCAGCAGACGAAGTGCAACGGGAAGATAGTTGCGCGGTGTACAGAAGACTTTCTTTAGCGGCACTTCCGCAATCGCCATACCGGCCAGCAGCATACCCATAGGCCCTATCATAGCACCTACGCTGCTGAGTGTACTCACGATAGGTGTAGGCAGCGAGATGTGCAGAAGGTACAAGAGCGCACCGGCGACAATCGCAAGCAGATTGACATTGGTCAGAAGCTTCTTCCATTCGAGTTTTGCGCCCTCTTGCAGGCAGGCGCTTGCGTGCGTCCAGAGAAGAATCAGCTGTACGATGACGAAAGCACAGGAATATACGACATATTCCTCGCCGAGTAAAGCCTGGACCAAAGGGATGACAAGTGCGGCAGCATTGCTGTATATGATGTTGACCTGCTCCACGGCATCCAGTTTCAGCGGCTTTTTGAAGATGGCGTTGAGGATCAGAAAAACGATATGCATCCCGACCGCTATGCCCATCGAGTACAAGAGTCCTGCGCGAATCTGCGGCGTATCGTTGATTTGGAATGCATTGAGAACAACGCATGGCATGACAAGATATACGAAGACTACGGACAGAACCCTGCTGTCGGAGGCTTTCAGAAGTCCCGTTTTAACGACTACATAGCCCATCAAGAGGACAATAAACAGCTGGGCTATCTGCTGCATTAGTAATAGACTGATTTCCATGATAATTACTTCCTTTTATTCAAACTAGCGTACTCTTTTCTGGCAAAAGAGTCAATATGCAACATGACGGAAGTTTTTAGAAAATCACGGGAATCAACTGCTGGCGTCCAGTTCTGAGGGGCACATTATACTGCCCACGGAAAAGCAAAAAAATGCAGCTTGTACGGTTACAATAGGAAACAATGATACATTATTATAAAACGCATTTACACCTATTTGCAAAACTAAAAGCTGCATCTTGCATTAAATCCTGCAAAATTGCGTCAAAAAGTGCAAGTGCATTAACCATGCAAGACGCCAAAATCGCCACAACGCCTTCCCTGTATTTCGCTAAACATTGATTTAGCGAAATGCTCCCGACATCCAACACCATACCACACGCCCCCTATTTTGTCAAGGCCCTTTTTGTCCCGTGCATCACCACGCGAACGGCGCGCCGCTCCTATGGGCTCCGCCCAGTCGCGGCGGCAACCACAGAAACCCCACAACCGCCCGAAGTCATCAGGCAACGGAAAGCCCACCCGCGCCGAAAGCGCAGCGGCCCCGCGGGCCACCAGCGTGAACGCTGACGGCCCGCCCGAATGACGGCCACGCCGCGCGCTGCGCGCAGCGTTGTGACCTGTAGGGCAACAAGGCCAGCGGGAGCCCACCCCCCGCCCGCCCGTGGGCGGGGGCGCACCTCGAGGGGACGCCCGCAGGCAGCACGGATGCAGCAGCCAACGAAAGCCCCAGCCGCCACCAAAAAGTTGTTGACAACAACGGCGAAGTGTGCTATAGTGTAGGAGCACCGACAGGGGAGGCCCCAAAGAGCCTAACCTAAAGAGGGCCAGCCCGAAAGGGCCGGCCCTCTTTCTTTTTTTGTCCATCACAGCCGAAAGCGCCCAGCCGCTTGCAAGCTCTCCGGCCATCCCGATTTACTCCGTGCCGCCGTAGTCGGCCCTGACGCTTCCCCGTCCGCTTCGCTGTCGGAAGCTGTCGGCGGGAAAATGTACCCACCCCCTAACCCCCGCCCTTTTATCGGCGCGCGCCGCTCCGGGTCGGGGCCCCTACCCCAACCACTCCACGGCGCTCACCCCCGGGACTGACGGGGCGGGGGTGAGCGCCGCCAGCCAGCACAGGCCCCTTTATTCCTTTTTGGGGGCCTGCGCTGCCTGTCATCCCTTGGCCTGTCGGCTGGCCTGGGCGGGGGAAGCGCCATACCACAGCCCCGGCCAAAATGCAAGGGTAAAATGCACGGCCCCGCCTTTATTCCTTTTGGGCGGGGCCGCCCGTGCCGTTTGTCCGTGCCTGCTGCGTCAGGGGGCCCACCCCGAGGGGACGGGCCCCCTGCCGTGGCCTGGCGGGCCTGCG